>ERZ772867.4339-NODE-4339-length-10719-cov-2.885034_pt1 | contig 10719 bp, 7 predicted proteins | sample MGYA00511341_ERZ772867 | MGnify/ENA primary metagenome ERZ772867 (study PRJEB29015, sample SAMEA2737707) | human gut metagenome | biome: human gut; feature: human-associated habitat; material: faeces | place: China | collected 2012 ... | reverse complement strand
GCTGATGCCCCTTTTCCCTAATGAAATCGTCCGCTGCATAGCGTCACCCATCCTTCTTCAAAAAGGCGGAGAGAAGTTTCCTCCTCCCCGCCAGGCGATATCCGATTGCAGATTACTTGGCCAGCAGCGCCTCGGCGCGCGCCTGCGCGTCATCCATGCCCTGCTGCACTGTCTTGACGCCGGTGTAGATGTTCTCCAGCTCCTCGGTGAGCACCTTGTTGATCTCCGGCAGCTTGGTGGTGATGCTGGGCACCGCGTGGTTGCTCGCAGGCACGATCAACACATTCTGAGCCGTTTCGGCATCGAGCAGATCCTCGGCGCCCTTGAGGAAGTACTCCGTCACCTCGACGGAATCATAGGTGTTTGCGGAGGGAACGCGTCCGCCGGAGGTCAGCGGCAGCATACCCTCGGTCGCGTACCACTTCATGAACTCCCACGCAGCGTCGATGTGCTTGGACTTGGGGTTGATGCACAGGTGATCGCCGTAGCCGCCCTGGGTGTAGGTGCGCACGCCGTCGATCGTCGGATAGGGCGCGAAGGCCGTCTTGAAGTCGTGCGGATAGTTGTCGCGATCCTTGATGCTGCGCACCATCCACGGGCCGATGGTCATCGCGGACTTACCGGTGATGAACATGCCCTCCTGGGAGAGCTTCTGCGTCACGCTGTCGGTGTGCGTTGGCGCGGTATGATCCACGTTCATCATGTTGTTGACCAGCTCAATCGCCGCCACGTTGACCGGATCGTTGACGTTCGCGGTGCCGTCCGCATGGTAGAGCGGGTCGCCGCCGAGCGTCTGCACGGAGAAGTAGTTGAACGGGTAGAGCAGATCCTGCTGGGAATTGAAGAACATGCCGTAGACCTTGCTGTCCCCCTCGCCATGGGTCAGCTTCCTGGCGATCTCGCGGAACTCCTCAAAGCTCCACTCGGTCGGCACCTCGATGCCGGCCGCATCGAACATGTCCTTGTTGATGACGATGCCGTACTGATCCATCTTGGTGGGCAGAGAGTAGGGCTTGCCGTCGATGTAGTACGCCAGCGCCATCTTGCCGAAGATGCCCTCGATGTCAAAGCCGTCGCGCTCGACCAGCTCCGTCAGGTCCAGCGCCATATTACCGCTGGCACGCTTTTGCAGCACGGCCGGGGTATAGGTCATGTACAGATCGACATCGTTGCCCGCAAGCAGACTGGTCTCCAGCTTCAGGTTGCCGGTGTCGTCGTTGACGAAGCGCTCGTACTCCGCCTGGATGCCCTTGTCCTTGAAGGCCTCGTTGAACAGATCGATGCTCGCCTGAGGGCCGGCCTCCGCCGGCACGCCGCCCCACACCCGCAGGGTGATCACATCGTCCGCTAGCGCCGCCGCCGCAGTCACCAGCAGCACAGCCGCCATGAGCATGCTCAACCACTTTTTCATACCGTTTCCCTCCTGTTTCCTTTTGAGCGGTGCTTCCCCCGCCTGATTCTGTCTATATTATATAGAAGCGCAGGCCGTCAAACAATGAACGATCCTGCGCTTTTTCTTTGCAATGCTGTTGTATGGGCGACGCCGCCGCGGTCACAGCGGGCATTAGACTATCTGATTTCTGCTTTTCTCTTCACGATTCTGCTTTTTGGCCTCATCGCGAACCTGCATCGGCGTCTTGCCCGTCAGCTTCTTGAACAGGATGCTGAAATAATTGGCATTGTCGATGCCCACGCTTGCCGCGATTTCGTTGACCCGCATGTCCGTTTGGCACAACAGCCGGCGCGCGCGCTCGATGCGCTCCCGGTTGTACCAGTCCACGAAGCTCATCCCCATCTCCCGCTTGAAGATATGGGCGAAATAGCTCTCGCTCAGCCGGGTAAGCTGTGCCGCGCTGCTCACGCTGAGCTCCTGCGCGGGATGCTCCTGCACATAGCGAACGATCATCTGAATCTCCGGCCGGAGCGGGCGCACCTCCTGCTCGCCCACGCACTGCCCGACCGCCTTGGCAAAGCCCTCGCGCACGGTGCTCAGCCTGTCCGAGCGCTGGATCAAGTTGGCCAGTGTGTAGCCGTCCTCATCCGTCCACGCAGCAATCGCGGGATAGACGCGTTTGATGGCAAAGAGCATGTCCAGCAGATTCACCCGCAGCTTGTGCAGCGGATACCCGCGGCGCTTGCTCATCTGGGAGAACGCCGCTTCGCACACGGCGGCAAGACGCTGCGCATCATGCCCAGCCAGCGCCGCATCCAGCGCCCCCATGTCGATGGGCGGCGCCGCGGCGTCAGGTTGCGCGCCCGGATGGTAGCCGTGGATTCTTCCATGGTCGAGCAGATACCGATAGGAAAGCGTCTCCTCGTTCTGCAGGTGTGCCTGCGGCAGCGCCTGCAGCCCCGGGTGGCTCTCGCTGATGACGGCCGTCACCGACTGATTGAGGTATCGCTTGACATATTCCTCTGCTCTGGCGTAGGCGCTCTGCAAGCCGCCAAGTGCCTCCACGTTCTCCTGCTGCCAAATCATCAGCGCGCGATCCGCCTGGAAGGGGCACACAACCGCCTTCTCAGCGAACACCTCCTCCAGGATGCTCTCAATCTCCGCAATGGTGCTCTGCGACAGGCGCTGATGAGCATTCCCCTTGCGCAGCTCATAGTCATCGATAGCCACCGTGATCAGCCTGAACGGCCGCTCCCAGCGCACGGCGGGAAACATCCGCGCGAAGCTCCCGCGTGCCTCCTCCGCCGGGATGTCCCCCGCGATCGCCCGGCGCACCGCGCTGGCCCGCATGGCGCGCCTGCCGCTCTGCCCGACCGGCTCAGGCTCAGCTGTCTCCCATTTAATCTCGGACAGAATCCTGCGCAGCTGCTCCGGCGTGACCTCCAGCTTGAAGACGTAGTCCAGCGCGCCACAGCGCATCGCCTGCCGGACGTTTTCAAAGTCGTTGTAGCTGCTCAGCACGATGAACTTCACCGCGGGATACTCGCGCATGCAGGCGTTCATCAGCTCGAGGCCGTCCATGCGATCCATCTTCAGATCGGTGAAAACGAGATCCGGCTGGAGCAGACGGATCTTTTCCAACGCTTCCTCGCCGTTCTCCGCGTCGCCGACCACGGTAAAACCGCAGCTCTCCCAGTCCAGGATCGAGCGGAAGCCCATGCGCACCAGCAGCTCATCGTCCACGATCAGCACTCTTTTCATGGTCTTCCTCCTCAATCGATGTGATCACGGGGAGCACGTAATGCACCACCGTGCCGATGCCCGGATGGGATGTGATCTCCAGCGTATAGCCCTCGCCGAAGGTGATCTCAATCAGCTCCTTGACATGGGAGAAGCCGATGCCCGTCATCTTGTCCTTTTTGCGGCGGCCGCTGTTGAGCGTCTCCAGCGTTTGGGGCGGGACTCCCTCGCCGTTGTCCTCCACAAACAGGTGAAGGACATTGTCCTCCGTGTAGCCGTAGAGGCGGATCAGGCATTCGCGACCCGCGCGCATGTTTTCGCCAAAGGCGTGAATGACCGCGTTTTCCACGATGGGCTGCAGCGCAAAGCGCAGCATGCACAGCGCCGTCACCCCGGGCTCAAAGTCCTCCTCCATGTGAATCCGCTGGCCAAAGCGCATGTTCTGAATCTCCAGATAGCCCCGGACATGCGCGATCTCCTCGCTGAGCCTGCTGAGCTCCTCCTCATGCCCGACGCTGTATTTGAGCACCGCCGCCAGCGCGTCGATCCCCTTGGTGATCGCATCCGCATGCTGCATGATCGACATGTAGCGGATGGTGTTGAGCGCATTGAACAGGAAGTGCGGGTTGAGCTGGGAGCGCAGTGATTCGTAGCGATAGCACTCCTTGATGCGGTATTCCCTGTCCAGATTGGCGAACAGCTCCTGGATGTTTGCCGTCAGCCGCTTGAAGGAGCGGTTCAGGTGGCCGATCTCGTCCTGCCTGTCCATATCCAGCCCCTCAAGCGAGTCCCCCAGCCGGTAATGCCCCATGACATGGGCAAGCTGACGGACGGGCTTGACGAGCATCTGCACGGTGATTCCTACAATCAGCAGCGTGATGAGCAGCACCACAGCGAGAATCAGGCTCATCCGCCGGGAGAATTGCTCCATCCGCTGCACAACCACCTCAAAATCCGTAAAGTGGGCGATACGAAGCGCCTCCTCGCCCAGCGTCCACGGCGCGTCCAGCGTATAGTAGCTCACCAGCTGCATGCCCTCCGCGGTATTCACCCGAAAGCTGCCGGATTCATTCTCGCGCATCATCGGCAGCACGCGCGAAAGCTGATCCGTGTCTCCCGCCGGCGTGTACTGGAGGATCGGCGTGTCGCCGTCGCCCAGCACATACACGCTGTCGCGCTCTTCGTAGCAGTAGCCCCTGAGCACCCGGCTCAAATGGCTCTGCGGCATGCTGACAATCAGCACGCCAAGCGCCTCGTCATCGAGCGCGCCGTCATACACCGCGCGCGCCACGGAGATATACTTCTCCCCCTTGTTGATCAGAAACGTGGGCGAAAACAAGTTCCAGACCAGATGCCCCTTGCCATTCTCCGCCTCAATGACCCAGCTTTCCTGCCTGAGATAGCTGTAATCCTGAAAATTCCTGCTCCAGTTGGTATAGCAGCGCCCTGTGCGATCAAACAGGGTCATCAGCATGTCGCCATTCGAGTACAGATTGTTCACCTGTGCATAGTTGACGCATTCGTCGAACAGCTTGTTAACCGAATAGTACGAGTTTGCCGGGTTGCTCAGCCCCTCCAGCAGCGCGCTGTTGGTGACAATGGCGCTGGAAATTCCCGCCATGTTGCGAAAGCTGTCGTAGACAGCTTCCTCGGACTTGGAGATGCTGCTGATGATCTGCTCGCTGAGCTGCTGCTGGATATAGGTCTCGTACTGAATCCTGATCCAGCCAAACATGAGGAACAGGGGCAGGACGAGGCACAGCAGAAGCGCCAGATACGTTCGAAGTGAGACGTGTCCGATTCGGTTGAAGGCATGCTTCATTCTTCCTCTCCCCCTTCTCCGGCCCCTGTCCAGCACAGCGCACGTTTCCCGCTGAGGATCCATTCATTCAGACATAAAAAGTATAGCATTTTGAAGAGTATTGATCAAGTATGCCCGGGCGGGTAGACAACATAAAGAAATGAAAAAACGAGCCTGTGAAAAAAGTCTGTCAAAAGGTGAAAACCAAGGTCTTCTGTGATAGGGATCGTGCCAGATTTCGTCGGCATCGACATGGTATTCGTCATACCCGGGATGGTACTGCTCGTAGCGATCCATTTCGTCCTGCAATTCACGCTCCTTGGCGGCATATGCGCGCTCCGCGGCGCGTACATCGTCCTCCGTCGCCGGATAGGTGCCGATGATGAGCGATTCCAGCACCGATTGAGCCAACGGCGTACAGGATTGCAGGCTGCCCATGAGGATCAGCAGCATCGCGCACAGCAGGATGATCAGCAGGGAGGATGGATGGCTTTGGAAAACCTCTGCCATCCGTCCCGTGACGTCACCCGCTCCGCGAACGGTCTTCCCCGCGGCAGCGGCGCTTTTTCCTGTATTGCTAACGGTATCGCCGGCAGCCTTCATCGCGGCATATTCCTTGCGGATGGCGCGTTTTTGCTGCCAGCGGGAGAGCGGATTGCTGGTAAACTGCGGATTCTCCGCGCGATGTTTGGCCTCCAGATACCGGATGTTGGCTTCATCCAGCGCACGTTCAGCATTTTGCGCCTGCTTATAGGGACGCAGCTTGTGCGCGTGATAGGCATGTTCACCCATCTGCAAGGCAGAGGTGCTGAACCTGTCGCCCTGAAGCACAGCGCTTTCGGCAGCATTGTCATCTTCGTTGGCCTCTGCCAGCTGCTGGTGCAGCTGATCGTGTACCGATTCCATCGGACGCTGAACAGGATGCCGGAGACGGGAGGGTGGTTTTGCTTCGGTTTCCTCAAACTGTAGCCGGATTTTCTTTTTCCTGGCATGGGGCGAAGAAGCATCAACCGCCTCGGCTGTCGCCTGGGTCACAGAGGACACAAACGCAGGTGCTTTCCCGGAGGATTTTGAATCAGCGGACGAACGCACAACCTTTGATGCCTGTTTCTTCTGCTGGGAAGACTCACCAAATAGCGATGCCGGTTCATGCAGTTCAGCCGCATCCGCTTCAATCTGCTGCATGGCATCCTGCTCGGTTTGAACCTCCTCGGCGGTCAGCTTCAGGCGGCGCGTTTGCAGCTTCTTCTTGGCTGCATCGTATCGGTCGGCGGCTTGTTCTGCCTTTTCCGCCTTTTGTGCCAGCTCCGGGTTTTCCAACTCCTCCTTCGAGAAGCGCAGCCGGGGAGAGCCGCGGTTACGGGGTTCAGTCAATCAACAGCACCTCCTTGGGGTGTCATTACGACGCACAAGCCCATGCGGGCTTTGTTTGTGGACTGTTCCATGTCGTGTTCCTTCAAAAAGGGTACAGAAAAACCGGCATGGATCGTACATGCCGGTTTGTGTGGAAAGTTGCGAACCATTTTTTTCAGGGTTCCATCTGCTTGAAACGGTATGCACCGCGGCTCTTTCCGTTCGCAAGCTCAATCAGAGAGGCTTCCTTCATCCTGCGCATCAGAACGGTTGCTGGTGCGGTTGTCACATTGAGTGCTTCGGCAACATCAGAACGGGTAAAGCACTGCTGCGTGCCATAGTGTTGATACAGCGCGAGAACATGCGCCGCAATTTTTGGCTTGAAGCCCAATCCTTTGAGCAGATGCATGAAGGATTGTTTTCTTTCTTCAAGGATTGTTTCAGGCTCGTCGAAGGATTGTTTTTTCTCCAGAGGGATGCTTTTTTCAACGGCTACGCCGTAATTCAGATTGAAAAGCGTCACGATAAAATTCGTGCGATCCGAGTAAAACTGCGGCTCCAACGCCTCGCGGAAATTGACCGCCCGGTGGTAATCTGCCTTGATCTTCTTGAAGCCGCTGCCCCGTCGCTCCATGTAGTTCATCCTGCTGAACACGTCTGCGATCACAGGATTGCGGCGCTTGGAGGGAACAGTGTCGGTATTCAGGTCCTGCACCAGCGAGCCATCCATCATGCCGCCGGGAGAGTAAATCTCCATCCGATCATCAAAGATGTCAATATGCACATCGCTGCCGGTGATCATGTAATACCATCTAAACGACGCCTCTAATGGGGGATGTGGTGAGCCGGGAAGCACGCCCGAAAACAATCCCCGAATAGCCGGAAAAAGCCCTAAAGAACAGTGAAAAACAAGCCGGGCTGTCAGGTCTTCTCAGAACGGCTTGCAGCGTCGCACAAAATAATTAGCACGAAAATTCTAATGAAGGAAAAAGCGCGTTAGAAATCGGGCTGAAAAATTAGAAATCTGCTAATGGCTTCTTGAAATAATGAGCAGGAGCACCGGCTCGCATGACATCCAAAAATAGAAAAACCCCGATTCCTGAGTGGAGGGCTGTTAGCAGCCTTTGGGCTCGGAATCGGGGGTTTTTCGGTGTTTTTGGCGCACCCGGCGGGATTCGAACCCACGGCCTACCGCTTAGGAGGCGGTCGCTCTATCCTACTGAGCTACGGGTGCATGTGCCGGAAAACTCAGTATTTTCAAGGGTTTTCCGGCATTTGATTGTTATGATCTTATTTTCATTTCTGCTAATGAATCGGCCTATTTTAGGTCTCTCGTGTTAGCAGGATGTTTGCACTGCAAACTATTCTGTGGGGACAAAAAACCAGCGCTCACATTTCATTAGCAGAAATGTGATAGACAGAAGGAGATGCGTCCGACGCAAGTCGAACCCTTGACCCGCTTTGCAAAACACGCTACGGATTCGGTCGAGCTCTTTCTTAGGAGGCGAACGCTCTATCCTACTGAGCTATGGATGCAAAGGACTTTTCCCCGTTTCCACGGAAAATCGTTCGTCTTTGATTATAGTGGAAATCGGGGAAAAAGTCAATTTATTTTGCCAAAATCAGTCGCCCAGCGAAATGCCCATGCTTCTAGCGGCGCGGACGGCCTGCGCGTCGGCAGGGACGAATTTCGTCTTGCCCGCAACCTCGGAAAGCGGATTGTGGGAAACGGTATTGCCGACCATCGCAACGGCCTGACCGTAATTTTCCGCCGCGATCAACTGCGCGGCATGTACGCCGAAGACGGTGGAAAGCATGCGGTCGTAGGCGCTCGGGGAACCACCGCGCTGCACATGACCCGGCACAACGGCGCGCGCCTCAACGCCGACCATCTCCTCCAGCTGCTTGGCAATGCGGTTGGCGATGCCGGTAAAGCCGGTCTCCTCGCGGGACACGGCGCGCTCCTTCTTCTTCATGGCGGCCTCCTCCACGCTCATCGCGCCCTCAGCCACGGCGACGATGGAGAAGGCCTTGCCGTTTTCGGCGCGGCGGCGCACAGCGTCAGCCACAACGTTGATGTCATACGGAATTTCCGGCAGGAGAATGATGTCCGCACCGCCGGCGATGCCGGAATACAGCGTCAGCCAGCCCGCCTTGTTGCCCATGATCTCGATGACCATGCAGCGGCCATGGCTCGCGGCGGTCGTATGGATGCGGTCGATCACCTCGGTCGCGATGTCCACAGCGGTATGGAAGCCGAAGGTGACGTCCGTTCCCCAGATATCGTTGTCGATGGTCTTGGGCAGACCGATGACGTTCATGCCCTCCTCAGCCAGCAGATTCGCGGTCTTGTGCGTGCCGTTTCCGCCGAGGGTCACGAGGCAATCCAGCTTCATCTTCTTGTAATTCGCCTTCATCGCCTTCACCTTGTCCACACCGTCTTCGCTGACGACGCGCATGTTGCGGAACGGCGTGCGGCGGGTGCCGAGAATGGTGCCGCCGAGGGTGAGGATGCCGGAGAAATCCGACTGCTTCATCTCCTTGTAATCGCCCGCGATCAGACCCGCGTAGCCATCCTGAATACCGACGATCTCCGCGTCAAACATGGAATAGCTGGCGCGCGCCACGCCGCGGATACAGGCGTTCAGGCCGGGGCAGTCGCCGCCGCTGGTGAGGATACCGATGCGTCTTTTCATGGTCAATAAAACCTCCCGCTGAAAAATTCGAGCCTTTTGTGTGATTTATTTTACCACCATCGCAGTTTCCGTACAAGCGTTCGAGCCATTTTCCGCACTGACTTGCGCATCTTTCCGCTTTCCCTCGGGACGCGGCAAAAATGCAAAGCCTCCCCGGATGCGGGGAGGCCGTGAAGGTGTCTTAGAACTCGGAGATGATCTCCGTCCAGACCTGATCGTAGAGCTTCGTGTCGTCGCCCAGATACTTGAACACCTCGCAGTGATCCAGCGCTTCCTGCGGCGGGTTATTGACCGGGGAGGCATTGTATTCGTCCGCACCGATGATGTCAATCGCGGCGGTGTTCGGAATCGCATAGCCGACGTATTCGTAGTTCATCGCGGCGATATCCCCGCGGCAGAGGAAGTCGATGAACTTTTCCGCGCCGGAGACGTTGCGCGCGTTCGCCGGGATGCAGATGGAATCATAGAAGATGTTGCTGCCCTCTTCCGGCACGACGTAATCCAGCTCGTCGTTCTCGCTCATGCAGAAGGTCGCGTCGCCGCTCCAAACCATCGCGACGGCCGCCTCGCCCGCGATCATCTTGTCCTTGACCTCGTCCACGACGTAGGCCAGCACCATCGGCTTCTGCTCGATGAGCAGGTTCTTCGCGTCTTCCAGATCAGCCGGGTCGGTGGAGTTGAGGTCGTGCCCCGTCATCACCAGCGCAATCGCCAGCGTGTCGCGCGGGGAGTTGAGCATCAGCATATCCATCGTGTAGGCCGGGTCCATCAGCGTATTCCAGCTGGTCGGCGCTTCATCCACCATCTCCGTGTTGTAGAGAATACCCATCGTGCCCCAGGTGTACGGCACGGCGTATTCGCTCTGCGGGTCGTAGTCCTCGTTCATAAAGCGCGGGTCGATGTTGGCGACGTTGGGAATGTTTTCCCAGTTGATCTTCTGGAGCAGATTCTCCTGAATCATGCGCTCGATCATGTAGTCGCTGGGGATAATCACGTCGTAGCTCGAACCGCCCATCGCGATCTTGGCGTACATATCCTCGTTCGTTTCAAACGTCTCATAGATGACCTTGATGCCGGTCTCCTGCTCGAACCGGTCGAGCAGGTCTGTGTCGATATATTCGCCCCAGTTATAGACGTTCAGGACATTCCCGGAGACGTCGCTGCCGCAGCCGGATAGCAGCCCGAGCGACAGCGCGGCGGTGAGCGAAAGCGCAAGCGCGCGTTTTTTCAGGCTCATGACAGTGCCCCCTCTCTGCGGGCGGCCTCGCGGCGCTTTTCGTCGCGCGACTGGCGCACATTGATGACGATGAACAGCACAAGGACGAACAGGAACAGCAGCGTCGAGACTGCGTTGATCTTCGGAGTCATGCGGTGGTGCGTCATCGAGTAGATGACGACCGAAAGCGACTGACTGGTCGTGCCGGCGGTGAAGTAGGAAACGACGAAATCGTCTACCGACATCGTGAACGCCATGATGTCGCCCGTGACGATGCCGGGCATGATCTCGGGCAGGATGACCCTGTGCAGCGCCTGACGGGGCGTCGCGCCGAGGTCGAGCGCGCCGAGCGGCTCGTCGAGCAGCAGCACGCGCGGCTCGCAGACGAGCGCACGCGCGATGGCGACACGCTGCTGCTGACCGCCGGACAGGCTGGTCACATCGCGCGCCTCGAAGCCGGAAAGGCCGACGAGCGAGAGCATTTCGCGCGTTTTCAGCTTGATCTCGGACGGGTTCATCT
>ERZ772867.4333-NODE-4333-length-10744-cov-5.027598_pt1 | contig 10744 bp, 9 predicted proteins | sample MGYA00511341_ERZ772867 | MGnify/ENA primary metagenome ERZ772867 (study PRJEB29015, sample SAMEA2737707) | human gut metagenome | biome: human gut; feature: human-associated habitat; material: faeces | place: China | collected 2012 ... | reverse complement strand
TGGAAGATAAAACGGTGGGAATCTCTCCGGTAGGATGTGCAGTTTTCGCCTACAATTATCTGGACATTGACTGGCAGGAAGCAGCACACGGACGTGCGCCTGCTGTGGCAACTGCCGTGAAACGCCTATGGCCGGATCGTCTCGTTTTCACATACCAGGGTGACGGTGACTTGGCTTGTATCGGTACAGCCGAAACGATCCACGCATTGAACCGTGGCGAGAATATCACGATTATCTTTATCAACAATGCAATCTACGGTATGACCGGCGGACAAATGGCGCCGACTACACTGGTGGGAATGAAAAGTTCCACTTGTCCTTACGGACGTGACGTCGAGCTCCACGGTTATCCGCTGAAAATTACCGAAATCGCTACCCAACTGGAAGGAACAGCTTACGTAACCCGCCAGTCCGTACAATCCGTACCGGCGATTCGTAAGGCGAAGAAAGCGATCCGTAAAGCATTCGAGAATTCAATGAGCGGTAAAGGTTCTAACTTAGTGGAAATCGTTTCTACTTGTAGCTCAGGCTGGAAGATGACTCCGGAGAAGGCTAACAAATGGATGGAAGAACATATGTTCCCATTCTATCCGCTAGGTGATTTAAAAGATAAAGAATAACGCTAAAAGTCAACAGAACAATGAAAGAAGAAATAATTATAGCAGGATTCGGTGGACAAGGCGTATTGTCTATGGGTAAGATTCTGGCATATTCCGGTTTGATGGAAGGCAAAGAAGTGACCTGGATGCCCGCTTATGGCCCCGAACAACGAGGTGGAACAGCCAACGTTACAGTTATTGTAAGTGATGACAAAATATCCTCACCGATTCTTAGTAAATACGACGCTGCCATCATTCTGAATCAGCCTTCACTCGAAAAGTTTGAAAATAAGGTGAAGCCCGGTGGTATCCTGATTTATGACGGTTACGGAATTATCAACCCTCCTACCCGCAAGGATATCAAGGTATATCGTATCGATGCCATGGACGCAGCCAACGAGATGAATAACGCCAAAGCATTCAACATGATTGTACTTGGCGGTTTATTAAAACTCCGCCCGATTGTGACATTGGAAAATGTAATCAAGGGATTGAAGAAAACTCTTCCGGAACGCCATCACCACTTGATTCCGATGAACGAAGAAGCAATCAAGAAAGGTATGGAATTAATCCGTGAGGTTTAATTAACAGATAATGTGCAATGGATAATTGATAATTATTAGCTACGTATAGTACGTATGCAACATAATTTTCAATTATCCATTATCATTAAATCAATTAAAGTAAGTATCTTTGCCTCCAATTATGAGACGAATCTTACTATTATATATATTACTTTCCGTTGTAGGGCTGACAACTGTCCATGCACAGTTTAATCCCGGTCGTCAACAAATCGACGAAAACGGATATGACCAATACGGTAACCAGGTAGACCCTGCAATGATTCCGGACAGACTGGATAGTGCAAACGTTGAAGTAAAGGGATTACCACCTACCTTATATATGTGGCGGATCAAAAACCAGCTGGGCGACCGGACGATAATCCCTGCCGACACCGCCTATCACCACTTTCAGAACACGAATCTCACGGAAGGAATCACCGGACATTACAATTATCTCGCCAATATGGGGTCGCCCCGTATGTCACGCATCTTCTTTGACCGCCGTTATCCGGAGCCGACCATTTTCATGGAACCTTTTTCCAGTTTCTTTGTCCGTCCCACAGAATTTAATTTTACGAACAGTAATGTTCCCTATACCAATCTGACGTATCATAAAGCCGGTAATAAGGTAAATGGAGAAGAACGTTTCAAATCCTACTTCTCTGTAAACGTAAACAAGAAGTTGGCCTTCGGTTTCAACATTGATTATTTATACGGACGGGGATACTACAACAATCAGAATACTGCATACTTTAACGCTGCAGTTTTCGGTAGCTATATCGGAGACAGATATCAGGTGCAAGGAATATACAGTAACAACTATCTGAAGACTAATGAAAACGGAGGTATCACCGATGACAGATATATCACCGCTCCGGAGGAAATGGCCGAAGGACGAAGGGAATACGAATCAACCAACATTCCTACTGTATTGAGCGAAACAACCAACCGTAATCATGACTTTTATGTATTCCTGACTCAACGTTATAATCTAGGATTCAAACGTGACATTCCGCAGGCTGAAAACGACACGACTCCCGCCAAACAGGAGTTTGTACCGGTGACGAGCTTTATACACACCATTCAGGTAGAACGGGCACGCCATGGCTTCAATTCTTATGACGAAGTAGCGGACGGATATTATCAGAACACATATTTTGATAAGGACAATAAAGCGTTCGTAAGAGACAGTACTACTTATGTAGGAATCAAGAATACAATCGGCATCGCTTTACTGGAAGGTTTCAACAAATATGCAAAAGCCGGATTGACCGCATTCGCTTCTTACAAAATCAGTAAATATACGCTGATGAATAAGGACGGAGGACCATTACCCGACAAATACAATGAGAACGAGATATTCGTCGGAGGAGAGTTATCCAAACGGGAAGGGAATATTCTTCACTATCACGCAATCGGTGAAGTGGGACTTGCAGGAAAAGCAATCGGACAGTTCAATGTAAAAGGAGATATAGACCTGAATTTCCCGTTATGGAAAGATACCGTCAGCCTTATTGCCCGCGGTGAGGTCAGCAACCAGCTTGCACCTTTCTATATGCGTCATTACCATTCCAAACATTTCATGTGGGATAATGATATGGATAAGGAGTTCCGTACACGTATCGAAGGGGAACTAAGTATTGCACGCTGGAAAACCCGGCTAAGAGCGGGAGTAGAAAACATCAAGAACTATACGTATTTCAACCAACAGGCAACGCCCGAACAGAAAAGCGGAAGCCTTCAAGTATTATCGGCAAGCCTCAACCAGGACTTCAAGCTCGGAATCTTCCATTTAGATAATGAAGTAACCTGGCAGAAATCCAGTGACCAGACTGTGCTGCCCTTGCCCGATCTTTCTTTGTATCATAACTTTTATATGCAGTTTAAATTAGCAAAGAAAGTGCTTAGCGTGCAATTAGGTGCCGACGTGCGATATTTCACGAAATACAATGCACCCGCCTATATGCCGGCTATCCAAAATTTCTACCTGCAACCGGAAGAAGGCAAAGTTGAGATAGGCGGTTATCCGATTGTGAATGTCTATGCAAACCTGCATCTGAAACGTACACGTTTCTATGTGATGATGTATCACGTGAACCAAGGAATAAGCAGACCTGATTATTTTCTGTCTCCTCACTATCCTATCAATCCACGCGTCCTGAAATTCGGACTTTCATGGAATTTCTATGATTAACAAAACCTTTATGGCTTATGGAGACACGCCCGAAACTGAGACTATTCAGATATTTAGTGCCTGTTATCATTATATTGGCACTTATTTTCACTTTCCGATATTGCGGAAAACAAGAAAAACCCTTAGGGCATCCGCGTGATTATGCCGCCATTGCCAAAGAAGGAATACTACGTGTAGCTACCGAATACAACTCAATCAGTTTTTATGTGGACGGTGACACTATCTCCGGCTTCCATTATGAACTGATACAGGCCTTTGCCCGTGATAAAAGACTGAAAGCAGAAATCACCCCAGTCATGAGTTTCGAAGAACGGCTGAAAGGACTGAGTGAAGGGCGTTATGATGTTATTGCTTATGGAATATTGGCGACTAGCAAATTAAAAGATTCCCTGCTTCTCACCTCTCCCATTGTCCTCAACAAACAAGTCCTGGTTCAACGCAAAGAGAATGGAGAAAACGATTCACTCTATATCCGTAACCAACTGGATTTAGCCCGGCGGGCACTTCATGTCGTAAAAGGTTCGCCTTCTATCTTGCGTATTCAGAACTTAGGAAATGAAATCGGAGACACCATTTACATAAAAGAAATAGAAAAATATGGCCCCGAACAATTGATTTCACTAGTAGCACACGGAGACATTGACTATGCAGTTTGTGACGAAAGCATTGCACGGGCAGTAGCGGATTCCTTGTCGCAGATTGATATCAATACGGCTATCAGCTTCACACAGTTCTACTCATGGGCAGTCAGCAAGCAATCCCCCGTTTTACTCGATAGTTTGAATACGTGGCTGGATAAGTTCCAAAAGAAATCAGAATATCAAAAGATTTATAAAAAATACTATAATCAATAAAGTTGCTCTTGACAAAAAATAGTTTTATCTTTGGGCTTTGTTAAAACAGACACAATAGGTATTACAATTATGAGTGAAAAGATAATTAAATGGGGATTCATCGGTTGCGGCGAAGTCACCAAAACGAAAAGTGGTCCTGCTTTCCAAAAAGTAGAACATTCGGAAGTCGTAGCTGTAATGAGTCGCGACGGTGCAAAGGCAAAAGCCTATGCCAAAGAAAGAGGTATCAAGAAATGGTATGACGACGCACAGGAACTGATAGACGATCCGGAAGTAAATGCTATATATATCGCCACTCCTCCTTCTTCTCATGCTACTTATGCTATTATGGCAATGAAAGCAGGTAAGCCTGCATACATTGAAAAGCCAATGGCACAGACATACGAAGAGTGTACCCGTATCAACCGTATTTCGCAAGAAACAGGCATTCCTTGTTTCGTTGCTTACTACCGACGTTATCTCCCGTACTTCCAAAAAGTAAAAGAGCTTGTAGAAAACGGTTCTATCGGTAACGTTATCAATGTACAGATACGTTTCGCACAGCCACCACGCGATCTGGACTATAACCGTGAAAATCTTCCCTGGCGTGTACAAGCGGACATTGCCGGAGGCGGTTACTTCTACGATCTTGCCCCGCATCAGATAGATTTATTGCAGGATATGTTCGGTTGCATTCTCGAAGCAAATGGTTACAAGAGCAACCGCGGAGGACTTTATCCCGCCGAAGATACCTTAAGTGCCTGTTTCCAGTTCGACAACGGATTGGTAGGTAGCGGCTCCTGGTGTTTCGTAGCGCACGACTCGGCCCGCGAGGATCGTATAGAAATCATCGGAGACAAAGGAATGATTTGTTTTTCTGTCTTCACCTACGAACCTATCGGACTGCATACCGAACGCGGACGCGAAGAAATCTGTATCGGTAACCCGGAACATGTACAACAGCCTCTTATCCAAGCGGTGGTAGACCATCTATTAGGTAAATCTATCTGTTCCTGCGACGGTGAAAGTGCCACACTGACCAACTGGGTTATGGACAAGATTCTCGGAAAGCTTTAAACGGATATTTCCTACCGTTTTATCAGTATTCAAGATCCCGAACTTTATCCGTTCTCTTTCGGCGTCTGCTGGTACTGGTAGAAAATTAAAGGAAATCGTTCCTTGGTATATTGTTAGTTTTTTCTATCTTTGTAGAAAGATGTTATTTCTGAAAAGAAGTAAATAGGATAAAACTAACAATATTTTTTATTGCCATGACTAAAGAAGAACTAATGCGGAAAGCAATAGAGCTTTCAAAAGAAAATGTCGAAAATGGTGGAGGCCCTTTCGGTGCTGTTATCGCCACCAAAGATGGAGTGATTATCGCTACCGGTGTAAACCGCGTCACAACGTCTTGTGATCCTACTGCACATGCCGAAGTTAGTGCAATACGTGCCGCAGCCGCCAAACTGGGAACATTTGATCTTAGCGGATATGAGATATACACCTCCTGCGAACCTTGTCCCATGTGCTTGGGTGCTATTTATTGGGCACGACTGGACAAGATGTACTACGGTAACAACAAAACCGACGCCAAAAATATCGGTTTTGACGATTCTTTTATCTACGACGAACTGGAACTGAAACCAGAAGACAGAAAACTTCCCTCCGAAATTTTACTACCCAATGAAGCTATTACCGCCTTTGAGGCTTGGGCAGCCAAAGAGGATAAAATAGAATATTAGATTTCTCTTTTTTATTATTAACTAATTAACAACCCTGCAAATGAAAAGAAAAAACCTTCTAGTTTTTCTAACAGCAGCATGCCTGTTTGGTTGTCAACAACAAGACAACCTGCAAGACCCCAGTAAAGAAGCTATCGACTTCTCTACTTCTATCGACAACCAAAGCATCACTGACTTGCTTACTCGTAACAGTGCCGCTTTATCGCTTCCCGTAAAGAATAGCTTCTCAACTGGAGATGTAATCTCAATGTCAGTTTCCAATCAAGACTATCTTCCGTTTGCCCTAGGCGTAGATAGTCAGACATGGGACGAGATAGACACAGACGTTGAATCTGTTACATTCTATGCTCATTACCCCGAATTGACTGACGAAGCTGCTACCAGAGCATTGGGAAAACGTTACCGCAGTATAAAGGGAGGAAAAGAACATCTATTCGGAATAGCTCAAGCCATTCGCGGAACTAAAAACGTAGCCTTAAAGTTCAAACGAATGACTGTACCCGTCATCTTACTTGACGAGGACGGCAGACCGTATAACGGTAAAGCAAGTATCAAACTTCGTTTGAGAAACAGAGGTATTCAAGATCTTTTTAACGGAAAGGTTGAGTTGGACAAGAGCGCGGAAGCCGAGGATATCAATATCAAAAAGGTATCTGACGGAGAATTAACCAACTTAATCCCGCAAGAAACGATCAAAGCTGGAGAAGTAATTGGAGAAGTATCCATAGAGGGAGAAAAACAAGAAATCGTAGCAAATCAGGATGTTGAAGTAAGTGCCGGAAATGCAATTGTCATGAGGTTCGCCCGCAACCGTGTCATCTTTGACGGACACACTCCATTGCGTAGATAACGCAGACAAGTAAAAACGAACATAAATAAAAATCCCTGGAACTGCCGTAGACACTCAGCATTCCTGGGATTTTTCACACACAAAAGTTATTATTGAAATTGAAAACTGTTCTTAATTAGTTTAGAAGCGCATACCTACGGTTAATAGTACTTGACTACGTGTATTAGTTACTTTAGTGGCCGGAGGAGTTACCATAGTCCACTCACCTTGAGTTAACTCAAATTCATTATAAAATGGATAAAAGTTCTCTTTATATGTAGACAACTGATAAGCTAAATCTGCATAAAACATTTTTCCTCTATATCCTATTCCTAATGTATAATTACTCTGTGATCTCTTATTAGAAAAATCAGTATCAGTTATAAGAGAATTGGAAGGAATATATTTCACAGCCTCATCTCTAAATACAGCAGAACTATAATTATATCCTAAACGAAAAGCAAACTCTGGAATTACCTTATACTCAGCTCCAATACGGAATGTATGTTCACCTTTCAAACAGTTCTTTACTTCAGCATTCTCAAATTCCATATCCCCACCGCCATCATTACTTGAATACTTAAATTTCATTGTAGAATAATCTTCATATTCATATTCCGCACCTAATGCTAAAGAAGTTCCGACAGTATATCCTAAACTAACGTTATATTTCCATGGTGTTACCAATCGATAATCCCGCTTCATATCCCCTACATAATCATAGGTATCTACAATTATACGTTTTAATTCATCAGTTTTTGCATCTCTATAATCATTGGTTACTATTGCACTCGTAGAATATGTTAACTTATAGAAAGTTGGGGTATGCACTGCAAAACCTATACGAAATGGAGAATATTCAAATGGACGAAGGATTAATCCCATTTTTACATCAAACCCAGAACCTGAGATATTGTTATAACTTTCAAGAGAATAACCTTCTCCTCTTTTATATGATTCATCATACCCAGAATATTTATCATAATCCACATCATAGGCCCCAATGGTCAATCCTAAATATACACGATCATTTATATTAAAAGATACATTAAAATCATACTGATCAATTCCCCCCTTTTCTCTTGAATTAAAAACAGAAGAAGGCTCTACCGGCAGAAAAGGAACATATAAATCTGGTTCATTATCAATCCGATCTCTTTCTGTCAGACCTCCTTGATACCCCAAAGCCCCAAGCCATCCAGCATCAGGATCTGAGAATATCCTATTTGCATTATCAAAATCCAAGTGCTGCCTAGAATTATCCCAAACATATCGTTCTGCATCAGTTGCCTGTAAAGCCATAGAATTAGTTTGAGAAACATAATATGGAGATCCCGGATTACTAGGATTCTCAACTACTCCCATCATCCCCGACATCGACATATTTTTATAAAAAGATTTAGAACGCTTATAATTAAATCCAAAATTTACATAACGTAATGGAGTCTGATTACCTATTTTAGTAGCAAAAACAACTCCTATATTATCAAACGACCATCTATTCTTATCTATAGTTGATTTTTGACCTTCATATTTACTCTCCATTCCATAAGCTGAATAACTAAATGAAGTCATTACATCATTACTCCGATAGATACCAATACCAGCAGGATTTGTCCCCATTGTAGTTATATCTCCACCTAATGCCCCCATCGCACCACCCATTCCTACAAAACGAGCTGTACCATTCAAATCTTTATCTGCTATTTTGACACCATCATATACAGATTGTGCACTAACGGCTCCTATCACAAAAGATAAAGTATATATTACTGTTATAATCTTCTTCATAATCTAAATTAATCATATTAATACTATCTTCTAATTATCTTCTACTACTCCTACTAGAAGAACCGCCTCCTGAACGGGACGAACTACCGCCACCTGAATAACTACCGCCACTTAAACGAGAACTGCTACTGCTGGCTGGAGAATAACTTCTAGAAGATGAAGAAGAACGGTTACTATTATAGTTACTACGAGTGCTTTCCCTCGAATAAGTACGTGATGGAGAAGCAGAACTACCTCTATTATATGTCGAACTGGATCTTCTTGAAGAAGGAGAATATGTAGATGAACTACGAGCACTACTTCCGCGGGAACTATTATAAGAACTAGCACGAGTAGAGGTGCGAGTACTTGTCCCACTACTACGAGTACTACTTGGACGGGTATATGTACTTCTTCTTGAGGAGGATACATCTGAACGAGTAGATACTCCAGAACGTATGGATTCACTTCTTGAACCAACTACTCGCCCCGTTGAGACACGACCTCCAGAAGGTACGCTAGTAGTCCTACGTACTTGCGAACGACCATAATCTGAACGACGAGAAGTAGAAGAACTATATCTACTAGGAGCATATGAACGGCGACCCGTATAAGTGTTGCGTGCCCAATGGCTTCCACCACCCCAGCCCCAGCTAGGACCGCCGTGCCAATAGTGATGATGTCCCCAATAGCCACCACCATACCAACCACCCCAGTAGCCACCATACCAGCCGCCCCAGGAACCCGGGTAATATCCCCAAGAGTAGTAAGGACGATTCCAGCCCCAGCCATAATTCCAACCCCAGCCGTAAGAACCATAACGCCAATCCCACCAAAGCGGGTTACTGAACGTCGGGAATGCATAAGCATACATGCCGTCGGTATATACGTTCCAGTCCCAGGAATTCGGTCCGTAAACTACGTCCCAATATAACGGGCTGCTAATGCTAATAGCAAAACGCGGATTACGGAAACGGATGATACGTTCTGCGTACTCATAATCTTCCTGTGTACCGTCAAATTCGCCGGTCACCCATTCTCCATCCAAATCCGGATTAGATTTTTCTTTTATATATAAGGTATCATTGTCCATTACGAACTCATTATCACGTGCATCGTAACGGCGATTATATTCATCCACATCCCGTGTTTTTCCCTTACGGTCCTGAACAACTACGGTAGTACCCGGTGAAGTATAGATGTTGGTCACCTGTTGTTTCGTTTCCTTCTTAACCGGAGTTTCTTTCTTCTCCTGTTTATCTTTGGAAGGTACGAAGTAAAGGTCGTCATCAACGCTTTGTGCCAGCAAGCCTATCGGTAGGCACAAGGCAAATAGCAAGAAGTAAACAATCTTTTTCATATCATCTCGGTTTATGTAATTACTTAAACTTATTCACGTTACAAAGATAAGGAAGAGATTTATCGCCTTGGGGAGATTTTCCCCAAAGGATAGTAGGGATTTCCCTAAAATTGTGATTATCTTTGCACATTATTCACCAGCATTAGAAACAACTATGAAGTATTTTGAGTTCACTTTTCATACGAATCCGTCCACAGAGATTGTAAATGATGTATTAGCTGCCGTATTAGGCGAAACCGGCTTCGAGAGTTTTGTTGAAAATGAGAACGGATTAACCGCATATATCCAACAAACTTTATGTGACGAAACCTCCATAAAGAATGCAATCGCCGAATTTCCTCTACCCGATACGGAAATCACCTATACATATGTAGAAGCAGAAGACAAGGACTGGAACGAGGAATGGGAAAAGAATTTCTTTCAACCGATTATCATCGGTGACCGTTGTGTAATCCACAGCACATTTCATCAGGATGTTCCTAAAGCAGAATACGATATCGTAATCAATCCGCAAATGGCTTTCGGCACAGGACATCACGAGACTACCAGCCTTATTATCGAAGAATTGTTGGATAGCGAGCTGAAAGATAAATCATTGCTGGATATGGGTTGTGGAACTTCTATTCTCGCCATCCTTGCACGAATGAAAGGCGCACATCCATGTACCGCTATCGACATCGACGAATGGTGTGTACGAAACTCTATCGAAAACATCGAATTGAACCACGTAGATAATATTGCCGTTTCTCAAGGAGATGCCTCTTCACTTTCCGGAAAAGGGCCGTTTGATGTGGTTATAGCTAATATTAACCGCAATATCCTACTGAATGATATGAAACAATATGTCACTTGTA
>ERZ772867.4328-NODE-4328-length-10755-cov-4.960280_pt1 | contig 10755 bp, 8 predicted proteins | sample MGYA00511341_ERZ772867 | MGnify/ENA primary metagenome ERZ772867 (study PRJEB29015, sample SAMEA2737707) | human gut metagenome | biome: human gut; feature: human-associated habitat; material: faeces | place: China | collected 2012 ... | reverse complement strand
TGTTTGAGCAGGCGAAAAAACAATCCCCCGCCATTGTATTTATCGACGAGATCGACGCCGTGGGCCGTCAGCGCGGCAGCGGACTGGGCGGCGGACACGACGAGCGGGAGCAGACCCTAAACCAGCTCTTGGTGGAAATGGACGGATTTACCGCCAACTCGGGCGTGGTGGTGCTGGCCGCCACCAACCGGGTGGACATCCTGGATCCGGCGCTGCTGCGGCCCGGCCGGTTTGACCGGCAGGTATATGTGGGGCTGCCGGATATCAAGGGCCGGGAGGAGATCCTGAAGGTCCACGCCCGAAACAAGCCCCTGGCGGAGGATGTGGACTTGGCGGAAATTGCCCGGGGTACCGCAGGCTTTACCGGCGCGGATCTGGAGAACCTGCTCAATGAGGCGGCGCTGCTGTCGGGGCGGCGGAATGAGCCGGTGATCCGGCAGAAAACCATTCAGGAATCCATCATCAAGGTTATTGCCGGCCCGGAAAAGCACAGCCGGGTCATCCCTGAGCAGGAGCGTAAGCTCACGGCCTTCCATGAGGCCGGCCACGCCGTAGTGATGCACGACCTGCCGGGCCAGGACCCGGTGCATCAGATCACCATCGTTCCCCGGGGGCAGGCCGGCGGCATGACCATCAGCCTGCCGGAGGAGGACCGCTCGTACCTGTCCAAGCGATACATGGAGGACGAGATCGTGGCCCTCCTGGGCGGCCGGGCCGCCGAGGAGCTGATGCTGGGAGATATCTCCACCGGCGCCTCCAACGACCTGCAGCGGGCCACCACCATCGCACGAAAGATGGTAGGCACCTACGGTATGTCCAAGCGCCTGGGCCATGTGGCCTTCAACGCCGGCAGCGACGAGGTGTTCATCGGCAAGAGCATGGGCCACACCCGTCCCTACTCCGAGAAGATTGCCGCCGAGATGGATGACGAGATCCAGCAGATCCTGGCGGACGGCTATGCCCGCTGCACGGAGATCCTGAAGCGGCAGCAGGAGAAGCTGGAGGCGGTGGCGAGCTTCCTGCTGGAGCATGAAACCATGACTGCGGAGGAATTTGAATCTGTTTTTCAAGCGGAAAAAACGTGAGAATTTTGTAAATCGTCCTCTTTGCTCAGCAAAGAGGACGATTTGTTTTTGTTAACAGCAGAAGCGTATTGTGCAAAATCACGAATGGCCTTGTCTGCCAATGGGGGACAGCAAAAGTGCAAAATGGCGGTATGAGGGGCATATAAACGCAATTGTCCACGTATAGCGAACAGCGGCAAAAAGTAAAGGCGGAAAAATCTTTCGGGGAAACCGGAATCGCGGCGGAAATTTAATGCAACATGCTCTCTTGCAATCGAGGGGTTTTTTTAATAAAATATAAAAACAGTCATAGGAAAAATGGAGAGCCTATGACCCAAACCAATTAGGAGGAAGAAAAGATGAAAAAGTTTATTGCATTGCTGTTGGCCCTGGTCACGGCACTGTCTTTGGTTGCCTGCGGCAGCAAGGACAATGGCGGCTCCACCGATGGGGACACCGTGAAGATCGGTATCTTTGAGCCCACCTCCGGCCAGAACGGCGCCGGCGGCAAGAAGGAGATCCTGGGCATCGAGTACGCCAACTCCATCAAGCCCACCGTTACCATCAATGGCAAGGAGTACAAGGTTCAGCTCATCACTGCCGACAACGCTTCCGAGCAGTCCAAGGCTCCCGCCGCGGCCCAGACCCTGATCTCCAAGGGCGTGTCCGTGGTCATCGGCACCTACGGCTCCAGCTGCGCCATTGCCGCCGGCCCCCTGTTCCGGGATGCTAAGATCCCCGCCATCGGCACCTCGTGCACCAATCCGCAGGTGACCGAGGGTAACGACTACTATTTCCGCGTTTCCTACATTGATCCCTTCCAGGGCGCCGTGATGGCCAACTTCGCCAACAAGGAAAAGGGCAGCGTCAACTGCGCTCTGATCATTGAGTCCGGCGACGACTACTCCGCCGGCTTCGGTAACTATTTCCAGAAGGAAATGGAGCGCTTGGGCGGTAAGGCCACCGTTCTGGAGTTCCAGAAGGGCGAGACCGACTTCTCCACCATCATGGCTACCATCAAGTCCGCCGGTTATGACGGCATCTTCGCCCCCGTGTCCATCGAGACCGCTGCCATGATCATCAGCCAGGCTCGGGACAGCGGCGTTACCTGCCCCATTATGGCCGGCGACACCTGGGATGATATCTCCATCGCGCAGCGTACCGGCGACAAGGCCACCGACATTTATTTCTCCGCTTTCTTCGATGCAGCCGACGAGTCCAACGCCGAAGGTAAGGCCTTCGTGGAGGGCTTCAAGAAGTGGGTTGCCGAGGACAAGACCCGTATCGAGAACAACGGCGGCACCGCTGACGCTATCTCCAGCGTGACCCCCTGCGGCTACGACGCTTACATGGCCGCTGTCAACGCCATTGAGAAGGCCGGCTCCACCGAGGGCGCTGCCATCCGCGACGCACTGGCTGCCCTGGAGGTTAAGGGCCTGGTTACCGGCGACCTGAAGTTCGATGAAAACGGCGACGCCATCAAGACCTATGCCGTTATCAAGACCATCAAGGATGGCGACATCGTGTACTACAGCACCTACAACGGCTGATAAGTACCCGGCGTTTCTATAAACGACATAGAGCTTCATCGTGAGGGGAGCGTCGCTCCCCTCACGATTCCGAGGTTTTTGCACTTTGATGACTCTTGCGTTTTCGGCAGACGAGGGACATCCACTCCCCGAATGCTGAAAGCGCAAGATTCATATTGAAGGAGGTTTCCGTACTTATGCATGACGCAGCTTTCTATATCCAGCTGCTGCTCTCCGGCGTCACGGTGGGCAGTCTGTACGCCCTCATCGCCATTGGCTACACCATGGTCTACGGCATCCTGCGCCTGATTAACTTTGCCCACGGCGACATCTTTATGATGGCGGGCTTTTTCATGGTGTATATCTCCGCCTCCTGCTCCCTGGCGGTGTCTATCCCTCTGGTGCTGCTGCTGACGGTGATTTTGGGTGTGGTCATTGAGCGGGCGGCCTACAAGCCCCTGCGCACGGCGCCCCGTATGTCCGTGATGATCTCGGCCATCGGTGTCAGCTACCTGCTGCAGAACCTGGCCAACTACATCACCGGCGGCATCGCCCGGGCCTACCCAGATATCCCCTTCTTCACCCAGGTGATGAACGTGGGGGGCCTGAGCATCAAGCGCATCACCATCGTCACCCCCCTGCTGACCATCGCCCTGGTGGTGGTGCTGGTGATCCTCATTCAAAAAACCAAGATCGGCATGGCTATGCGTGCCGTGTCCCGGGACTTCGAGACCTCCCAGCTCATGGGCATTAAGATCAACAGCGTCATTTCCATGACCTTTGTCATCGGCTCATTCCTGGCTGGCGTGGCCTCTATTTTGTACTTTGCCAACTACGGCCAGGTGAGCCCCATGATCGGCGCTATGCCCGGCCTGAAAGCGTTCGTGGCCGCTGTGTTCGGCGGCATTGGCTCCATCCCCGGCGCCGTGATCGGTGCGTTCATCATTGGTATCTGCGAGTCCTTTATCAAGGCCAATGAGACCATCGCCGTATTCAGCAACGCTTTCACCTTTGCCCTGCTGATCGTGATCTTGCTGTGCAAGCCCAACGGTCTGTTCGGTGAGAAACTGACGGAGAAGGTGTAAGCTATGAAGAATAACAAGAAAAGAAATCTGCTGCTGTCACTGATTTTGGCAGCCATCTGCATTGCGTTTTTGCTGTATGTAGACAAGTTCCAGCACTATTCCATGCTGGCCACGGTGCTGAAAAAGGGTGCCATTTACTCCCTGGTGGCCGTGTCCTTGAACCTGCTCAACGGCTTTACGGGCCTGTTTTCCCTGGGCCAGGCGGGCTTCATGATGATCGGCGCCTACACCTACGGTATCCTCACCATTCCCGTGACGGACCGGCTGAGCGTGTACCAATATTTTGATGGCGGTATCGTGCAGTTCTGCCTGCCCATGCTGGTGGGCCTGATCTTGGCGGGTATCGTACCGGCCATCTTCGCCTGGCTCATCGGCCTGCCCGTGCTGAAGCTCAAGAGCGACTATCTGGCCATTGCCACTCTGGGCTTTGCCGAGATCATGCGCGCCATCATCCAGTGGAAACAGCTTGGGCCCCTGACCAACGCCTCCAACCTGCTGCGCGGCTTTGCCGGTTTTGACTCCATCCTGTTCCCCTTCGTCGTGTCGGCTATCTGTATCGGCTGCATTGTGCTGCTCATCAACTCCACCTACGGCCGGGCCTTCAAGGCCATCCGCGACGACGAGATCGCCGCCGAGGCCATGGGCATCAACCTGGCCAAGCACAAGATGCAGGCCTTCCTCATCAGCTCCTTCTTCGCCGGTGTCGGCGGCGCGCTGCTGGCTATGTTCCAGTCCAGCGTCCAGGCCAATACCTTTACCTCTACCATGACCTATGAGATCTTGCTGATCGTGGTCATCGGCGGTATCGGCTCCATCTCCGGCAGCTGCATCGCGGCATTTCTGTATGTGGCGGCCAGCGAATGGTGGCTGCGGTTTCTGGACGCCGAGACCTACATCGGCAGCTTCAAGGTCCCCTTCCTGCGCACCGGCTTCCGGATGGTGGTGTTCTCCGTCATCATCATGGTGGTGGTGCTGTTCTTCCGGAAGGGCATCATGGGAGATAAAGAGCTGCCGGATCTCCTGAAAAAGCGGCAGAAAAAAGCGAAGAAGGAGGCGGTACAGCCATGAGTGAGCAGCTTTTGAGACTGGATCACATCACCATGCAGTTCGGCGGCGTTGTGGCTGTGGACGATCTGGAGCTGGAGGTCAACGAGGGGGAGATCGTGGCCCTCATCGGACCCAACGGCGCGGGAAAGACCACCGCCTTCAATGTCATTACCGGCGTGTACCAGCCCACCAACGGCGCGGTGTGGTTCGATGGGGCGAAGATCATCGAAAACCACCCCCAGGGCAAAATGAAAAAGCAGTACAAGGGCCAGTGCGATGGACTTTACACGGAGACTCTCTCCCCTACCCCGGATAAGATCACCCGGGCGGGCATGGCCCGAACCTTCCAGAACATCCGTTTGTGGAAGACCCAGACGGTGTTCGACAATGTGCTCATCGCCAAGCATTGCCGCTCCACCAGCAGCGTGTTTTCCGCCGCGTTCCGGCTGAACCGGAAGGAGGAGACGGCCCAGCGGGCGCAGGTGGAGGAGCTGCTGGAGATCGTAGGGTTGTCCGATGTGAAGAACGAGTTGGCCACCAGCCTGCCCTACGGCAAGCAGCGGCGGCTGGAGATCGCCCGGGCACTGGCGGCGGAGCCGAAGCTGCTGCTTCTGGATGAGCCGGCCGCCGGCATGAACCCTCAGGAAACGGAGGAGCTGACAGCCTTTATCGGGGAGATCCGGGAAAAATTCAAGATCACGATCCTCCTCATCGAGCACCACATGAATCTGGTCATGGGCATTTCCGACCGCATCTATGTGCTGGATTTCGGCAAGCTGATCGCCCACGGCACACCGGCGGAGATCCAAAAAAATCAGCGCGTCATCGACGCGTATCTGGGGGTGGCTGACGATGCTTAAAATTGAAAACCTCCAGGTCCACTACGGCGGCATTCAGGCCCTCCGGGGCATTTCTCTGGAAGTACCGGACGGCAGGATCGTGACGCTGATCGGTGCCAACGGCGCAGGCAAATCCACCACCCTGCGGACCATCACCGGACTGGTAAAGGCCTCCGGCGGCTCCGTCCAGTGGGACGGGCAGGAGCTGCTGGGCAAGTCCATCGACAAGATCATCTCCACCGGCATCGCCATGAGTCCGGAGGGCCGCCGGGTCTTCCCGGATATGACGGTGCTGGAAAATCTGAAGATCGGGGCCTATCTGCGCCGGGACAAGGCGGAGATTGAAAAAGACATCCAGTGGGTGTACAGCCTGTTTCCCCGTCTGGAGGAACGGAGCTGGCAGCTGGCGGGCACCCTCTCCGGCGGCGAGCAGCAGATGCTGGCCGTGGGCCGTGCCCTCATGTCCCGCCCCAAGCTGATGATGATGGACGAACCCTCCCTGGGCCTGGCTCCGCTGGTGGTCAAGGGCATCTTCGACATCATCAAGGAGATCAACCGCCAGGGCGTGACCATCCTGCTCATCGAGCAGAACGCCAACATGGCCCTGAAGATCGCGGACCTCGCCTATGTGCTGGAGACCGGCACCATCACCATGTCCGGCACCGGCTCGGAGCTGCTGGCGGACAGCCGGGTGAAGGAAGCGTATCTGGGAAAAAGCAGCTGATTTCTGCCGAATACACGCAATGCCCGAAGGAACATCTCCTTCGGGCATTTTTCTGCGGGAATCCAACCTTCTGCTGACCGCAAAAAAGCTGCCGGGGAGATCAACTCCCCGGCAGCTCAGCATATCGAAAAAGTCCGGCTGGAGCTGGGCTTTTTCTGATAGATATGGTAGAATGGACAAGGGTGATGAAAGATGCTGGAACGCGGGAAAATGGATCGAGATCTGGTAGAGTTCGTAGTCATAGACCAACTGGTGCCGAGAGACCATCTGCTGAGAAAAATAGATGCGGCGGTAGGTTTTAACCGGCTCTACGAAATGGTAGAACCCCTGTACAGTGAGGATAATGGGCGCCCCAGCATCGACCCTGTGGTGCTGTTCAAGATGGTGCTGATCCAGCATCTGTACGGCCTTCCCTCACTGCGGCGGACAGCGGAAGAAGTCAGCGCAAACAATTGCTATCGCTGGTTTCTCGGTTATCCCTTGCAGGAGGAAACGCCGCATTTTTCCACGGTGAGCTATAACTTCCGGCATCGGTTCACCGAAGAGACCGTGGATCGGGTATTTGTGTGGATTTTGGATGAGGTAGCCAAGGCAGGCTATCAGCATGGTGATCGTCCTGCTGGGTGTGGCGGTTCTGCTGACCTGTTCCCTGCAAAACGGCATTATCCTGCTGGTGATGGCATTCCTTATTAGTCCCTATGGTCTGCCAATGGCTGCCATCTGGCTGCTGGGCAAGGTGCAGGACTTGAAGTTTACCATTCAGGATTTGGTTTATGGATAAAATATGCCACTGATGTTATTTTGCTTTCCATTAAAAATAGGATATACTATCTAAGAATATATTCTGCCGCCGAGTGCGGATAGTTTTAGATAAAGGAGGGCGTGTATGGAAAATCAATTAACGCCAAACAACTCCATGATTTTGGAAATCCGAGAGCTGCTGGAAAACGCCAGAAAAAATGTTGCACAGCAGGTTAATACGCAGCTTTTGACAACCTACTGGAACATTGGCCGGATTATCGTGGAGTATGAACAGCAAAATCAGATTCGCGCGGATTATGGAAAACAAACCTTAAGGGAACTTTCCAAAGAGCTGACACGGGAATTTGGAAAAGGTTTTTCTCGTTCTAATTTGCAAAATATGCGGGCATTTTATCTTGCTTATGAAAAATGCCAGACAGTGTCTGGCAAATTGTCCTGGTCTCATTACTGTGAACTTTTGAGTATTACGGATGAGAACAAACGCAGCTTTTACGAGAAAGAATCTATCAATTCGGGCTGGTCAGTTCGGGAGCTGAAACGGCAGATTGACAGCTCACTGTATGAACGGCTGCTACTTTCCAGCGGAGATGCGAATAAAGAAAAGGTCCTCTCTCTGGCGCAGAAAGGGATTGAAATCAATCAGCCAGCTGACATCATCCGTGATCCCTATGTGTTCGAGTTTTTGGGTGTGCCGGAGAACAAACCCATGTTGGAAAGCGATTTGGAAAAGGCTCTTGTGGCACAGATTGAAAAGTTTCTTTTGGAACTTGGACGAGGCTTCATGTTTGTCGGAACCCAGCAGCGTGTGACCCTGAACAATACCCACTACTATGTGGACATGGTGTTTTATAACAAAATCCTCCGCGCTTATGTGCTGATTGAACTGAAAACGAAAAAACTGACACCAGAGGCTGCCGGTCAGCTCAATATGTACTTAAACTACTATGCGGCAGAAGTCAACGACCCTGACGATAACCCGCCTATCGGTATTATCCTCTGTACGGAAAAAGACAGCATCGCGGCAGAATATGCCCTGGGCGGTCTGTCCAACAATATCTTCGCATCCCGGTATGTTCTCTATATGCCGGACAAGGAACAGCTGATTGCTCAGGTAGAGGCTGTCTTGAAAAACTGGCACGAAAAGAAAGACAACCGCCATGACTGAAAAAGAACTGATTGGAAAAGTACATTCAGCGGTCTATCATCAATGCCAGCGCCGTGGTTATGCGGCTCCGGTGGATGTGCTGATGGAGGTCGGTGTCCTGCCAAAGCAGAAATATGAGGACTGGCGGTTTGGACGGGTGGACTATTTGGAACGGGTCTGCACCGTCAATCTGCGCAAACTCTCATTCATCATGCACCAGATGCGGGTGTACGCACAGAAAACTGGCTTAAAACCCTCCTTCTGTTACTACAAGCAGTGGGGTGTAAAAAAGAAAATGCTTATCGGCTTAACTCAGCAAGCCACAACAACTTGATAATGTCCATATTATCGGACAGGTGATATGAGATAATGTTCCCAGAACAAAAAGGGGGCATCACCATGGCACACGCAGCAGCAATCACCTTCAAGGAATTTCGCCACCGTTACAATAGTGAGGACGCTTGCAGGGCGGAATTGTTTCGGCTACGCTTTCCCAATGGGTTTGTATGCCCTAAGTGTGGCTGTGTGGAATACTATCCTATTCAAGGCCGGAATACCTGCCAGTGTCGTTCCTGCCGACACCAGACTTCTGTTACCGCCGGAACGGTCATGCACCGCACGCACCTGCCCTTGACGATCTGGTTCTGGGCGATCTATCTGTGCGCAACGGATAAAAGAGGCATTTCTGCTGTTCAGTTGAGCCGTACACTGGGGATCTGTTACGATTCCGCATGGCATTTACTGAATCGCAGTCGTACCGCTATGGGCCAAAGAGGCGAAAAATATTTGCTTTTCGGCATCGTAGAGCTGGATGACGGCTATGTTGGCGGACCATCTCATAACGGAAAGCGTGGCCGTGGTACAGAAAAAGCCAAGATTGTAGTAGCGGTGTCAAAAGCTGAAAATGGCATGCCTCTGTTTGCCAGGATGAAAGTGGTTGAAAACATACAGGGCAAAACATTGCAGGAGATCATTGACCAGTACTTCGCTCCACAAACGAAGGTAGAATGCGATGGGTATCGGAGTTACATGAATCTGGAAGGCGTGGAGCTGAACGCAAAACGGTACGAGACCAACGATCTGCATTGGCTGCATAAGGCAATCAGCAATCTAAAGGCCTTCCTGCTAGGAACCTATCATGGAAGATGCACCAACCTTCAGGCAAATCTGGATGAATACTGCTTCCGTTTCAACCGCCGTATGACTGGCAATCAGATCTTCCTTCGCTTAACCAGAGCTGTTGCTACTTCTTGTGGTATGCTGAGTTAAGCCGATAAGCACTAAAAAGAAAAATGGGCAGGGACACAAGCCGGTAATTCCGCTGCGGTTCAGCAAAAGCGGAAATCTGGAAATTGAGAAATGGTATGCAACTCATTTTGTGAATACCAAACGGATTGCAGTCTTAAAAGCACAGCAGCCTGTTGAAAATTTAGCTTAACCAAAGGACAGCTCGCACAGCTGTCCTTTTCTTTTTTGGAAAGGAGGCCCTTCTATGGCAACCACACGCATCATGCCCCTGCATATCGGAAAGAGGCGCACTGAGAGCCGAGCAAACAGCGATATTATTGATTATGTGGCAAATCCGCAAAAGACCGACAACGGAAAACTGATTACCGGCTATGGCTGTGACAGCCGGACCGCCGATGCCGAGTTTCTGCTGGCAAAGCGGCAGCATATCGCCGCCACCGGGCGGGTGCGCGGGGCGGACGATGTGATCGCTTACCATGTGCGCCAGTCATTCAAACCCGGTGAAATCACGCCGGAGGAAGCAAACCGCCTGGGCGTGGAATTTGTCAAGCGGTTTACCAAGGGCAATCACGCCTTTGTGGTCTGCACCCACATAGACAAATCGCACGTTCATAATCACATCATCTGGTCGGCGGTCAATGCAGATTGTGACCGAAAATTCCGCAACTTTTGGGGCAGCACCAGAGCCGTCCGGCGCTTGAGCGATACCATCTGTATCGAGAACGGATTGTCCATTGTGGAGGACCCAAAACCCCACGGAAAAAGCTACAACAAGTGGCTGGGCGAACAGGCCAAGCCCTCCCATCGGGAACAGCTGCGTGTGATGATTGACAACGCATTATCACAAAGTCCTGCTGACTTTGAAGAACTGCTGAAGCTGTTGCAAGAGTATGGTTGTGAAGTCTCAAAGCGCGGAAAATCGTATCGACTGAAGCTCTCTGGTTGGGAGAAAGCCGCCCGCATGGACAGTCTGGGCGAAGGATATGGATTGGAAGATTTGCGGGCAGTTCTCTCCGGGAAGAAAGCACATACCCCGCGAAAGAAAACAGTCACACAGGCAGAGCCGCCGAAGGTCAATCTGCTGGTGGACATTCAGGCAAAATTGCAGGCTGGAAAAGGTGCTGGCTATGCTCGATGGGCTAAAGTTTTTAATCTGAAACAAATGGCGCAGACCATGAATTACCTGTCAGAGAACAATCTGCTGGAGTATGCGGTTTTGGAAGAAAAGGCTGCGGCTGCCACGGCACATCACAATGAACTTTCGGCGCAGATCAAAGCGGCTGAAAAGCGCATGGCAGAGATCGCTGTTCTGC
>ERZ772867.4326-NODE-4326-length-10757-cov-2.600542_pt1 | contig 10757 bp, 10 predicted proteins | sample MGYA00511341_ERZ772867 | MGnify/ENA primary metagenome ERZ772867 (study PRJEB29015, sample SAMEA2737707) | human gut metagenome | biome: human gut; feature: human-associated habitat; material: faeces | place: China | collected 2012 ... | reverse complement strand
GTTACCGATAATAATACAATTTTCAAATGATGCTTTCAACGGCAAATTTTCTTCTGTCTGAGTATATCTGTCAAAAACCAGTAAAGGGGATTTTATGACATCCATCAATTGAAAATAATTGGCAAATGTACAATGAACAAATTTTGCTTCTCCTCCCGACAAACTCATTAAAGCACCGCTGGCATTAGAAAATTGACAATTCCAGGCCTCAATCCTGCTTTCCGTCGAAGAAACCAGATTATTGCTGGAGTTATGAATCACCGAATTGCTGAATATGATTTTAGTTCTCGAAACATCAGACGAATCGATAACGATTCCGGTAGAAGTGCCCCTCATGGCAACATGGTCGAAACGGTTACCGTAACTGTCCGTATGGATACGAATTCCTCCCCACTGTCCAGGCAAATAGTCATACGGCAAATCAGCGAACATACGGTCGAGACGATCTCCTCGAAAAGTTACAGGACGCGAAGCCGTGCCGCGAGCGTCTATCTTTCCCTTGACCTCAAGCATCGCCTTACTATGAAAATAAAGCGTAGTGCCTTCGGACAATGCCAAAGACGACGTCGTCGGAATCACAAGACTGTCATAAACCAAATAAGGTTTTTCTCCGGTAAATACATTCTCTCCGTCCGGCAATACTTCACCCCGTAAAACATTGACATCTTGTCCGTATGCCTCTAATTTGACATCCTGACGAATTCCATTCGTAACAAATACGATAGAATCTTTTATCAATAGAGGAGAGTTTTGGTTTGTCGGATCGACATTTGCTTCCACAAAAACATATAAACTATCTTTACCCCTTATTTCCAAATCTCGTATTACCGGACCTTTAGAACCATCCACATTAATAAAAAATCCGGAATTAGCGGCATCCGCCAACGTAACGGACTCTATTTTCAACGATTTTTTCGCATGGTTATAAACTTTAAAAGATAGTGTAGCCGTACCGCGCTGCGTAAAAATCGTATCAAACTTTACAATGTTTGTAGAAAAAGTCAAACGATCGTTAGGATCATTCGAAAAACTCTCGTCGAAACATCCTGATAAAACAAATGAAAAAATGAACAGGACAAAAACTATATGGAAAATATTTTTCTTCATTGTTGTATATTAACGGAAAAATCCGGTTGTTATTGCAAAATATCAGATTAAGAGAAACAATATTCCGGAAACAAAGGTAATCAAATCGACAAAAACAACCTTATTTTCAGATAAAATGAGAAAGTTAATGTACATTTGTAAAAAGAATTTATACGATTTGCGCAATGAAGTATTATCTGATAGCCGGTGAAGCTTCCGGAGATTTACACGCCTCCAAACTTATGAATGCCCTTAAAAAAGAAGATCCGCAAGCTCAATTCCGTTTTTTCGGAGGCGACCTGATGCAGGCAGAAGGCGGAACACTGGTCAAACATTATAGTGAAATGGCCTATATGGGATTTATTCCCGTATTGCTGAATATCGACAAAGTACTGCACAATATTCGTTTATGTAAGTCAGATATAGAAGAGTTTCATCCTGACGTACTGATACTTGTCGATTATCCCGGATTTAACCTGAGAATGGCAAAATTTGCTAAAACCCGGCTCAATATTCCGGTACATTATTACATTTCGCCTAAAATATGGGCATGGAAAGAGTATCGTATTAAGGACATTAAACGGTATGTAGATAAAATGTACTCGATACTTCCGTTCGAAATTCCGTTTTATCAAAAACATCATTATCAGATCGACTATGTAGGAAATCCCACTGTCGATGAAATGGCGGTGAGACCGTTTGCCGATGAAAAGTTCGACTCTTTCATTTCCGAAAATAATCTTGAAAACAAACCTATCATTGCTCTATTAGCCGGTAGCCGGAAAGCTGAAATCACAGCAAATTTGCCGACTATGATCGATGCGGCCTCCTCATTTACAGATTATCAATTAGTCATTGCCGGAGCTCCGGGCATATCTCCCGATTTTTATCATACATTTATTTCAGGCAAACGGGTTTCCATCGTCTTTGAAAAAACATACAGATTGCTCCAACAATCCTCGGCAGCATTGGTAACTTCAGGAACAGCAACCCTTGAAACCGCTATACTGAAAATTCCTCAAGTCGTATGTTACAAAATGGGAGGAGGAAAAATCGCATATAATCTTTTTAAGCATATACTGAAAGTAAAGTTCGTGTCGTTAGTAAATCTGATTGCCGACCGGGAAATCGTAAAAGAACTGCTGGTACATTTGTTCACTACGGAAAATGTAAAAAACGAACTGGACAAAATATTAAACGATCCGGACAAACGGAAACAGATGTTACAAGGATATGCCGAAGTAGCCGAACGATTAGGAAATCCGGGTGCTCCTCAAAATGCAGCAAAAAAAATTGTCGCAACCATAAAAAGTTTATAAAAGGCTTTCAATTTACCGCTTTAAAGTGTATTTCGAATAAAATTTTCAAACCGAAAGATCACCGAGCGCTGTCTTCAAAGCAGCAAATGAAGACAGCGATATTTCCTCACCTCCTTTATATATCAACCTGATCTCCTCAGGAGATACGAAAAAAAGAGAAACATCAGTACCGGGAGTTCCCGCAGGCAAACATTCATATCCCGCCCTCATCAGACAGTTACGAACCCAAAAAGCCATATTATCCGGAACTGAAATTGCAGCTCTCTTGTTTAACACGTATCGTGGGAAAAAACTCCCGGTAGAGACATCAAAATTTACGGACGAATGAGAAAAAAGGTCACCGACTGCTCCGGATAGAACCATATCTTCCGTAACACCGCATTGCAATCCGTTCTGACGGGACAAAAGCCACAAGCGATCGCTCAATAACAATGCCTGTTCCATATCATGTGTCGAGAAGAGAATTGTCTTTTTTTCGGCAGTAGCAAGTTCACGCAATAAAGATATGATCTCTATACGACTCGGAACATCCAAAAAAGCCGTAGGCTCATCTAACAGTACGACAGGACACTCTTGGGCCAAGGCCTTAGCAATCATCACTTTTTGTCGCTCACCGTCAGAAAGTTCCGAAAAATAATCTGATGCCTTATGTTTGATTCCTACCCGATCGAGAGAACAATCCACGATTTTTTCATCCGAGCGGTTTAGCCGTCCGAAAAAACCGGTATAAGGATAACGTCCCAAAGCTACCAGTTCCCTGACTCGGAGTCCTCCCGCCAAAGAACGATCAGTCAACACCAGACCTATTCTTCGGGAAATTTCAGTTGCCGAATAATCATATAATGATCTTCCCTCTAAAAATAATGTCCCTGACAATGCCGGTTGCGAAGCACCTAATGTTCGCAACAGTGTCGATTTCCCGGCCCCGTTAGTTCCCAACAGGCAAGTAAGTTCTCCCCGATAAAGAGAAAATGTCAAACTGTCATACAGTTTCTGACGTGCCTTACTCCCGTCTCGATAACCAATCGATAAATTTTCTGCTTCAATAACCGGTACTCTGCTCATCAATTGAAATATTGTATTTTCTTCTGGTTTACAATCACATAAATAATTACAGGTGCCCCCAAAACCGGAGTTATTGCATTCAAAGGAATAATCCCCGCTTCTCCCGGAAGCACACACAACAAATTGCAAATCAATGCAATTACAGCACCGATAAGAACCGTTACCGGTAACAAGATTTTATGATTGGAAGATCCCAAAACAAGTCTGGCAATATGGGGCACTGCCAACCCTATAAAGGAGACCGGGCAAAATGCCGTAACCACAGCAGTCAACAATCCGGTCGTTAATAACAATACAATCCTGACACGACGGACATTCACCCCAAGATTTTCGGCATATCTTTCTCCTAACAAAAGAGCATTTAAAGGCTTTATCAGCAATAACGAAAGAACAAGACCCACCGTAACGGCAATACAGAAAAACGGTAATCTCTCCACCGATATTCCTGAAAAATCTCCCATCCCCCACAATGTATAAGAAAAAACATTTTCAGCCGTAGCAAAAAAATTCAACAGAGATATTGCCGAAGAAGTTATGTATCCCACCATAATCCCGACAATAAGCAACATCACGTTACTACGTACGATCGTCGAAAAAAGAATAATAATACCCAATATTAATACAGCTCCGATAAAAGCACCTGCCAAAACCGCCATCGTACCGGAAAGAGCGAATGATCCCAAAGAGCCTAACGAACCACCTAAAAACAACATCACCAAGGCTACTCCCAAACTCGCTCCGGAGTTGATCCCTAAAATCGACGGTCCGGCCAACGGATTATTGAATGCAGTCTGCAACATCAAACCTGAAACTGCCAAAGCCGCTCCGGCAAAAAATGCCGTAACCGCCTGAGGAAAACGAGACTGCAATACGATATAAGACCAACTGCTTTTCTCCACCTCATTTCCCAGACAAATATCCCAAACCGCACTCGCCGGAATAGAGACAGATCCCCAAAACAAATTTCCGATAAACAGGCACAAAGCCAAAAACAATAATCCTCCGATATAAAAATAAGGCTTCATCACTTCAACAAGTTAAAATAACGAAGTGTATCACCGGGTAACAAATCCGGATGAAATATCAAAATAAAATCTCTCAACAAATAATCAGGATGTAAGGGAACTTCTTCATAAAAAGGCACTTTCGCACTATTACTACCCCACACATTCTTATCTTTAAACGCTTTGAAATTAGCATTAGCGGCATAATCTTTTCTCAAATCATCTAATGTCATATTCCGATCCCGATTATATTTTACCAGCCAAAAATCAGCCTGCTGAGCTTTGTCGAAGACAGCTTCGAAAGAGAGAGACAAAGATCCCGTTTGCGGAACATCCTTCCAAAAATAATCTGCCCCCGCATCGGCAAAAAGCCGTGCCATATAGCTATTTCCTCCGGGCACATACCAAACAGGACCGGTTTTCATCTCCGAAACAACGGTAGGACGCTTAGAGACGTTCTCAACTTTCTCTTTTAAAGTAAGATATGACCTTTCCGTCTTTTCAAATATCGAATCAGAAAGCGATTCTTTTCCGAAAAACAATCCCAAAAAACGAATCCATTCGGCACGTCCCAAAGGCGTAGTTTCCATATAATCAACACCCTCTATAATGGGAATACCCAGTTTTTCGACTTTTCCGTAACCCATATTCTGAAAAGGAGAAGAGATTATCGCTCCAGGATTCAGATCTATAATTTTTTCTATATCCGGAGCATACGATTCTCCTAAATCTATAATTTTCCCTTCTGAGACGCCTCTCATTATTTCCGGAATAATTATATAACGAGATTCGCAAACTCCCGCAATATCGGAAAGATTTCCCAATTGCGCCAACATACTGCAATGCACCGATGAATACACGGCCACACGAGACAAAGGTGTACGTACGACTGTTCCTTCGGGCAAAGATGCCGGTAAAGAAGAAGTCTTCGGTATCAATATATATTTTTGAAGCAAGCGAGTCGTATCCCAAGGATCTCGTACCTGCACTTCCGTATAATCAGGAAAACGGTTCACACGAAACATCTCTGCATAATTCACCCGATAAGAAACCGTATCGGCCTCATTGCCGGAAGAGGTATTCCCTTTTTTATTACAAGAAATTAATAAAGAAATTAAAATTAAACTGCCGAATATTTTATTTCTCATTTTTATATTTTTGATCTCCAAACTTACATAAAATCGAAGAAATAATCTAAAAACAGACACGAAATATATTGTATTTGTCTTTTTTTTATTTACCTTCGCAACCAAAGGATAACTATGGCAAAAGGAGGAAAACATATTGTATTAGCATGGCTTTTGATCGCATCACTAATGCCTGTACACATTGTGAAAGCTCTCCATTTCCACAATGTAACAGAAGATATTTCCTCCCATTCGAATATTCCACACAGCCATGACCCGGATAATTGCTGTATTTGCCAATTTTTCTTGTCTCCTTTCATCGAATCCGAACGAATACAAACAGACTTTATTCTTCCGTTTACTTCCTTTGAATGGATTTCATCTGAAACCAAAGTCCGTAATTCCTATATATGTTCTCTATCTATCAGAGCTCCTCCTGTATATTCTGTTTTCAGTTGATATAATTATTAAAGCATTAATCACCAAAGCTTGTTTAACAGCCTGTATAAATTTTATTCGGGTCAGGTCTGATAGTTTTTGAGGAAACGTTTTTTTTGTCTTTACGAGAGAGAGCAGGCTATCTGACAAGTGAAAACGTAAAAATGGCCTGGTAATATTTATTTATCGGAAAATTCAGACAACCTCTTAAATGTAGTCAAATAATCTTAATCCTGTGAAACTTTTGCATGACGCCTTGTTATCCCAATGTATTACAAATGCTAAATCGAAAAGACGATGAAATTGAAATCTATTGGGATAGTTACAATATTATTATTTTCGGTCATGGGAATATTTTTCTCGTGTGATGATGACGATAAAAAAATCGTTTATAATAATTTGCCAGTCGAGAGCCGACATTTTATAGAGAATTATTTCTCCGGGGTAGATGTGGCTTCTGTTGAGAAAGAGGACGGAGAGCCTCATTATAAAGTGGAGCTTGCAAACGGTTTTGTATTGCGATTTTACAGGAATGGCGGATGGCAAGAAGTAGATGGAAATGGCGTTGAAATTCCAGGACCTGTCTTGTATGATCTGTTACCGGGAGCTATTTTGACGTATGTCGCCCAAGAATATCCGGATGCTTCTATTGTTGAGATCAGCCAGCATAGTTATGGCTATGAGGTAAATCTTGAAACCCAACCGGAGGTGAAATTGAAATTTAATCGTGATGGAGGAATTATCACAGAAATTGTAGACTGATTGATAAATAGATGATTAAACTCGGAAACATCACTTAAAATATAGAGAGATGTTTCCGGGTTGTTTTTGTATTATTTCTTTTCGTAAATAACAAAGGAATAAGGATAAGAATGTTTTTCGTCTGCCGGATGATCTTCCCGAAAAACCTCTTTCCATTTATTAGGATCTATGACCGGGAAAAATGTATCGGCATTTTCAAACTTATGATGAATCTCCGTAATATACAATTTGTCGGCCATTTCGATAGTTTGTTTGTATATCATGGCTCCTCCGATGATAAAAACTTCATCTTGCGATTCGCATAGATTCAGTGCATCTTCTATAGAAGAACAAGCAAAGGCATTATCATAAAATGATTCGGGAATAGAAGTAAGAACCAAATTTTTACGATTAGGTAATGCCCCGTCAGGAAGGGATTCGAATGTACGGCGTCCCATGATAACGGCATGATTTACGGTCAAGTCCTTAAACCGTTTCAGATCGTTGGGCATATGACACAAAAGCTCTTTATTTTTGCCGATAGCCATATCTTCAGCTACTGCGGCGATTAAAGAAATTGTTGGCATAATATTATCTGTATTAGGTTATTATTAAATAGTTTTGCCGAAACTTATACCGCAACCTCTCCTTTTATATGAGGATGCGGATCGTATCCGGTAAGTGTAAAATCTTCATATTTGAATCCGAATATATCCTTTACATTCGAATTTATTTCTATTTGAGGTAATGGACGAGGTACCCGGGTCAATTGTAATTTTACCTGTTCGATATGATTACTATAGATATGGGCATCTCCCAATGTATGAACAAAATCTCCGGCTTTTAATCCGGTAACTTGTGCCATCATTTTTAATAACAAAGCGTATGATGCAATGTTGAACGGAACACCTAAAAATATGTCGGCACTACGTTGGTAGAGTTGCAGACTTAAGCGTCCGTTTGCTACATAAAATTGGAAAAACGCATGACATGGAGGTAAATTCATCTGAGGAAGATCTGCGACATTCCATGCACTTACGATTATCCTGCGAGAATCGGGATTGTGTTTGATTGTTTCCACAGCTTCGGTTATCTGATCTATATGGCCACCGTTATAATCAGGCCATGACCGCCATTGATAACCGTATATATGTCCCAAATCACCGTTTTCATCGGCCCATTCATTCCATATCCTTACTCCATTATCTTGAAGATATTTGACATTTGTATCACCTTTAAGAAACCATAGAAGTTCGTATATAATCGATTTCAAATGCAGTTTTTTTGTTGTCAATAGCGGAAAACCATCTTCCATATTGAATCGCATTTGGTGTCCGAATACACTAATCGTACCTGTCCCGGTACGGTCTTCCTTATGAGTTCCTTCCTGCAATACACGTTGTAAAAGATCTAAATATTGCTTCATGTTCGGTAGTTAATAGGAGTACAAAAATAGTAATTCTATGTCAATTATTATATAGAAAAGAAATATATTTGGGAGGGTTAACATTTAATTTGTAGTACCGGTTTATTTTTATGAGTCGCTTTATACGGCTTTTATCGACATGACTATCTTCCTGTTGGGGTGTTATCGAATTTTCATCGATCCGATTTCTATAGGCTTTTTTATAGTTTTTAATCATAAATGTTAAATTATGCTGTTTTATTTGTGTTTAATGGTACTATGTATTACATGGTACTTTATATTTTATATATTTGTGGAGTAGAATAAGAGGTAGATTTGAGTCTGTTAAAATTTTGTACAGATATTTTTTTGACTAAAAATTATTATTTGCAACCTTTAGATCTGTAATATACGTCTAAGATTAAAATTATATAGAATATTTGACTATGATACGCCTTGAGCAAATTCACAAAACTTACCATAATGGTTCTCCATTACATGTACTGAAAGGTGTCGATTTGGAGATCGGCAAGGGGGAGTTAGTTTCGATAATGGGGGCATCCGGATCTGGAAAGTCCACTCTGTTGAATATATTGGGTATCTTGGATGATTATGACTCGGGTAATTATTATTTGAATGATGTGCTTATTAAGAATTTATCGGAGACTAAAGCTGCTGAATATCGCAATCGAATGATCGGATTTGTTTTTCAATCATTCAATTTGATATCTTTTAAAAATGCAATGGAGAATGTTGCTCTTCCTCTATATTATCAAAATGTATCACGTAAAAAAAGAAATATGCAGGCAATGGAATATCTCGAAAAAATGGGACTTAAAGAACATGCTTTGCATCTGCCTTCGGAATTATCCGGAGGTCAGAAACAGCGGATTGCCATAGCAAGGGCACTGATTGCCCGTCCGCAGATTATATTGGCTGATGAGCCGACCGGAGCGTTGGACAGTAAGACGAGCCAGGAGGTTATGGATCTGTTGAAAGAAGTGAATAGAGAAGGGATGACTTTGGTTGTCGTAACTCATGAGAGAGATATTGCCACTCAGACGAATAAGATCGTTCATATCAAAGATGGGATTATCGGTTCGGTAGAAATTTTAAGATAAAACGAGTATGTGGAACATTGTTCAAGAAATATGGGGAGCTTTACGTAATAATAAATTACGAACATTCTTGACCGGATTTTCTGTTGCTTGGGGCATTTTTATGCTTATTCTGTTATTGGGGGCAGGTAACGGGCTGAAGAACGGGGTGCAGAGTAAATTTTCATGGCGTGCAAAGAATGCCGTAGCATTATGGACGGGAAAGACTTATCTTCCGTATAAAGGTATGCCTAAAAACAGACAAGTAAGTTTCCGTCCTGAAGATGTTTCCGAGTTTCGTAAACTTCACCCGGAGGTTACCCGTTTTACAGCCGTTCTTGATCGTTGGGGAGATACTTTGTCGGTAGGAAAAGAATCTATGTTTAATTTGATAAAGGCTGTTTCTCCCGAATATCCATCTATTCGTAATGTAGAGATTGTAGCGGGAGGAGGGCGTTTTATTAATGAAGCTGATATGAAAATGGCTCGTAAAGTAGCTGTAATTCACGAGCGTACGGCCGAGACGTTATTTAAATCCAAACCAGCTATAGGACAGCAGATCAAAGCCGGAAATATCGTCTATAAAGTTGTCGGCATTTATACGGAAGAACTTATGCAGAGTTCGCCAGATGTATTTATTCCGTTATCGACTGCCGGGAAAATTTATTTTCCTGACGAAAAATATAAGAGCTTGGAGATGTTGGTCGAGGGTGTAAACTCGTTAGAGGAAAATGCTGCTTTTGAACGAGGGATGCGGGAAACGTTGGGCCAGCTCGGAGATTTTTCTCCGGACGATAGGAATGCTTTGTATGTCAGTAATACGATATCGAATTATTTGCAGACACAGGGAATATTTAACGGAATCCAGATTTTTGTTTGGATTATCGGCATCGGAACTCTTATCGCCGGGATTGTAGGGGTTAGTAATATTATGTTGATCTCGGTAAAAGAGCGGACTCGGGAATTAGGAATCCGAAAAGCATTAGGTGCTACTCCAGCTTCGATTTTGAGACTGGTCGTGATTGAATCGGTGTTTGTAACACTTTTTTTCGGCTATTTGGGAATGATTGCAGGAATCAGTTTGACGGAAGGTGTGAATGCTTTGTTGGTTGGAGGAGGAATGAATAAGGATATGATATTTCAGAACCCTACGGTAGATCTTTCGATAGCTGTTTCTGCTACGTTGGTTCTTGTTGTGTCCGGAGTTCTTGCCGGATATTTTCCGGCTCGGAAAGCCGTACGGGTAAAACCGATAGAAGCATTGCGGAGTGAATGATTAAGTTTTGAAGTTATGTTTGATAAAGATAGATGGCAGGAAATATGGCTTACGATCACGCGGAATAAAATCCGTAGTCTTTTGACTGCATTTGGGGTGTTTTGGGGGATATTTATGTTAGTTCTCATGTCAGGATCGGGAAACGGGCTTGAAGAAGGGATAATTTCCGGGGTGAAAGATTTTCCGAAAAATTCTTGTT
>ERZ772867.4322-NODE-4322-length-10763-cov-3.960497_pt1 | contig 10763 bp, 10 predicted proteins | sample MGYA00511341_ERZ772867 | MGnify/ENA primary metagenome ERZ772867 (study PRJEB29015, sample SAMEA2737707) | human gut metagenome | biome: human gut; feature: human-associated habitat; material: faeces | place: China | collected 2012 ... | reverse complement strand
GGGCTTGCCTCCCTGTGAAAGGGGAGTGCAGGCCCGGAGCCTTTTTGCGTATACGGAAAACGTGTCAGACGCTCTTTTTGTAGACGATAAAGGAAACGATGGCGGAGAGCACTTCCGTGGCCCAGAACGCGTTCCAGACGCCCACAGGGCCAAACTGTCGGCAGAGCACCCAGGCCAGCGGCATGATGAAGACGATGTAGCGGCACAGGGAGATCACCAGCGACTGCGTGCCCTTGCCCAGACCCTCCAGCGCACCGGAAGAGGTGGTGGAGATGGCGGAGACCACAAAGCCCAGGCAGATGATCCGCAGAGCAACTTTTCCGGCTTCCACCGTCTCCGGGGTAGAGGTAAAGAGCCGCATGAGAGGCTCCGAGGCTGCCAGACAGCCAAGGGTGCCCGCTGCCATGATGGCGGCGCTCAGGATGAGGGTGATCTGGTAGAGCTGGCGTACCCGTTTGTGCTCCCCGGCACCGTAGTTGTAGCCGATGAGGGGACGCATTCCCTGCACGATGCCGTTGGCGGGCAGGTAGAGGAATGTCTGTAGTTTGTAGTAGATGCCCAGCACCACCACATAGCTGCCCGAGAACGCGGCCAGCAGGCTGTTGAGGAACGTGACCAGCAGAGAGGGAAGCGCCAGGTTGAGGATGGCCGGGATGCCGATGGAGTAGAGCCGGGTGTCCAGCTCTTTGTCCAGCTTCAGGCAGGCACGGCGCAGCCGGACGGGCAGCTCCGTGGAAGCGTACACCACGAGGTAGACACCAGTGCTCAGTGCCTGGCCGATACCGGTGGCCAGCGCCGCGCCTGCAATGCCCATGGCAGGGAACGGCCCGATGCCAAAGATGAGCAGCGGGTCCAGGATGATGTTGCCCACACAGCCCACGATGAGGGCTGCCATGGTCACTTTCATCCGGCCCACGGACTGGAAGATCTTCTCAAAAGCCAGGGAGGCCATGTTGACCGTGGCAAAGCCAAACACGATGCGGGAATAGGTCAGGCCCATGGAGAGCACTTCGGCATCCGTTGTAAAGCGCCCCAGGAAAGACGGCATGATGGCAATGGCAATGGCCGAGCCGAGGATGCCGTGCAGCAGGGAAAACGCCATGCCGTGGGTAGCGGCCTGATCGGCTTTTTCGTGCTCCCCGGCACCCAGGCAGAGGGCCACCAGTGCATTGATGCCGATGCCAAAGCCGATGGCAATGGCGTTGAGCAGGTTCTGCACCGGGAAGACCAGCGAGAGGGCCGTCATGGCGGATTCGTTGATGCGGGCCACAAACAGGCTGTCCACAATGTTGTACAGCGAGTTGACCAGCATGGAAATGACATTGGGCAGCGCCATGGACATCAAAAGCGGGAAGACCGGGCGCTCTTTCATAAAGGTGTTGTTCACAGAAGAGATCTCCTTTCATCGGGTGGGGGCTGCAGAGGTTTGGACGCAAAAAAAGCCACACAATGGCTTTTGCACCATTGTGTGGCGAAAAATAGCTTAATACTGTAAAAATCCACACGATATTTTAGGAGCTTTAGGATATCACAGCCGAGGCGATTTGTCAAGAGGGCCGGGCGCTCAATCCTGCATGGTCAGGTTGCCGCCTGCGGAAAGGCCCTCTTTCACGCCTGCATCGGTATAGCTGTAGGTGCCGCCTTTCCGCGCTTCGCCTGCTTTCCAGGTGCCGCGGTAGGTGGTGCCGTTGGCCCAGGTGTAGGTGCCGCTGCCGTCCCGCAGGTCGGCGGCAAAGCTGCCGGAGAACTGATCCCCGTTGGCGTAATTCACCGTGCCGGAGCCGCTGCGCTGGCCATCGGCCCAGCTGCCCGTGTAGGTGCTGCCGTTGGCATACTTCATGGTACCGGAGCCGCTGGGCTGGCCGCCTGCAAAGTTGCCGTCATAGCTGTTGCCGCTGGCGGTTTTCAGGGTGCCTTTTCCCTCCAGCTTGCCGTCCGTAAAGGTGCCGGTATAGACATCGCCGTTTGGTTTGGTCAGGGTGCCGGTCTGCTTGGAGCCGTCCACCTTGCCCACAAACTTGCTGCCGTCGGCAAGGGTCAGCGTCTGGGTCACGTTTTCCGGGGCCGCGGAGCTGGCAGCAGCCTCCGAAGAAGCCGTGCTGGATGCACTGCTGGCCGAAGAAGCGGGCTTTTCCTCTTTTTTGCTGGAAGCGCTGGCGGCCTTGGAACTGCTGGCTGCACTGGATGCCGCCTTGGAAGAAGCCGCGCTGCTGGCGGGCTCCTCCGGCTTGGTGGAGGGAGCGCTGGCCGGAGCTTCGCTGGCGGCGGGGGAGGAGACAGCAGCCTCACTGGAAGAAGCTGCTTCGCTCTCTGCCGCATTGGAAGCGGCTTCACGTTCCGGTTCCGCGGCTTTGGAGCTGCTGGAAGTCTTGGCCGCTGCCGTGGGCAGGAAGAGCTCTTCCGCCGTCGGGGTGCCCCGCAGGGTGAACTGATAGGCCAGCAGGCCGCCCAGGAACGCGACCGAGAGGACAGCCACCGGGAGCAGGGGGCCAAGCTTGACGGATTTTTTCTGGGCCGTGGGTTTGTAGACCGCCTGCGGCCCCTTGGGTGCATCGACGGTGCGTACCTTGCTCAGGTCCAGCTGGCCTGCCTGCAGGGCGGGGGTGTCGTCGGTTTTTTCAGGAGTGTCATCCACCGCGATCTCGATTTTGGTGGCATCGACCAGAGCCGCCCGGAATGCCTCCAGCGACGGCCAGCGGTCGGCTGCGTTCAGAGCAAGGCCTTTCTGGAGCACGTTGTTCAGCGCGTCCGGGATGTCGGGCAGGGTGCGAAGCGCCGCACCGTTCAGCCGGGCTTTGGCCGCCATGGGCAGGTGGCCGCTCAGAGCGCCGAACAGGCAGGCCGCGACCGGGTAGACCTGAGCAGCCGGGGTGCGGGCACTCCAGACGTTCCAGAACTCCCAGGGCAGCAGCTGCGGGTTGGTGGCATCGGCGGCGTCCCACTCTTTCAGGGAGCGGGGCTTACCGCAGGAGAGCACTTCCCGGGCGTCTTTGCTCAGTACGATCTGCTCCGGGCAGACATCCATATAGGTGGTTTCCGGGTCTGCCTGAGCCGAAATGGTTTGGATGGTCAGCAGCGTCAGGCGCACAGCGTCCTGCCAGGGCAGGGAACCGCCGTTTGCCGCAACGTGCTGCGAAAATGTGAGTTGTTCCACGCTGGTTCCTCCAAAGGGTGATCAAAAAGCGGCTCAGCCGTAAAGCTGGCTCATCAGAGCCGCCCGCCGGGCGCTCTTCTGGCTCTTGTAACTGCTCATGGCCTGGTCTGCCAGGGCGGTGCTCTGGCCGTTGGCCTTGAGCACCGAGCGCATCTGGCTCACAATGCGGTTGACCTCACTGTCGCAGGAGGCCTGCAGGGCCGAGAGCTGGCCGGCTTTGGACATGCAGATGGCAATTTTGCGGCTGCGGGTCTGCTGCTCCGGCGGCAGAGATTTATACTCTGCCTTGGCGGAAGCAATGCAGGCATTCAGGCCGCCTTCCGCCCGGCCTTTCACAGCATAGAGCTGCTGGACCAGTGCCTTGACTTCGCCCTCATAGGCGGCCTCCGAGAGGCTGGCATTGCCGGAAGTGCCGGTGCTGCCGGAGACAGCACTGGTCTGGGCGGGCGTTTCTGCATCGGCCTGTGCCTCACGGGAAGCAGCGTCCGAAGAAGCTTCGCTCTCTGCAATGGAAGAAGCGGAAGCCTCGTCCGCAGGGGAGCGATTGGCCGCGCCGCCGCTCTGGGCGGCACCTGCCGTGGTGCCGACGGGCTCCACGGTGATGACGCCGGGCAGGTCGGCCAGTGCATCCAGGGTCAGCTCACCGCTGATGAGCTGGGAAAGTTCGGTATCCGAGATGGTGACCACCTCCCGCGTGCTGCTTTCGGCTTCCAGGATGGTCTCATCCAGCGGAGCCGTGCGGGCTTTGATGTAATTGCTCACCGGCACGAGCCAGAAGCCGATCACGGCAGCCAGAACCGCGCCCACAGCCAGAAGCACGAGCTGAAAAATTTGTTTCTTTTGCATATACGTTACTTTTTAATTAGCCCAGGTAGCCCTTAACGTCTCTCCAGATGTGCCAGAAGCCGTAGAAGTAGCCCAGGTGTGCAATGACACCCATGTCGTCCACGTTCTTGAACCAGTTGGCAATGGGAGTGAAAGAACTCTGCTTGGCGCTGTTCCAGATGGCGTTGCGGACGTCGCTCTTGACGGTGTCACGCAGGAAGTCGCCGATGAAGTAGTTGAACAGCTTCTCGTACTGGACATCGCCGCTGCCGACGATGTAGGTCTTTTCTTCTTCGGGGATCACGGCATAAGCAACAGGATAGTTCATAATAAAATTCCTCTTTTTCAAAGTTTATAATAAAAATATCGGATTTTCAATAAAAGACAAAAGATGATCAAATCCACATGCCCAGCATCTTTTTGGGCTGGTGCGGGGAGATGATGTCCAGCTCCTGGTCGTCAAACAGCTCGTCACCGTTGCGGACGATCCGGTCGGCGATCTCAGTGCCCAGAGTCTTCTGCAGCATCTGGATGCCCTCCGCCATCCGGGGCGGGCGCTTGTCCGGGGAGTGGGTGTCCGTGGAGAGCACATGCACGAGCCCCCACGAGATGAATTTGCAGAGCTTCTTGCGGAGCTTTGCATCTTGCAGCAGGGCCCCGGCGTTGATCTGCGCGTAAGCACCGGCGGCCACCCACTCATACAGCAGGGTGGGGTCGTCCAGCACATAGGGGTAACGCTCAATGTGCGCGATCAGCGGCAGGATGCCCTGTTCCTGCAAAGCGTACAGGGTCTGCTTGATAAAATGAGGCTTATGGGTGGTTGGAAACTCAATGAGCATGTAGGCGGTGTCGCCCATGCAGAGGGCCTTGGCGTCCAGCTCACAGAGCTTGGGAGAAAAGTAAACTTCGCTGCCCAGCTTGAACCGGAAGTCCATCGGCTCTTCTTTCAGTGCCTCGGTCAGCCGCGCGTAGGCGGCGGCACGCTTTTCCAGAAAAGCTTCCACCGTGGTGCGCTCGCTGTTGAAATGGCTAGTGAACGCGATGTTGCGCACGCCGTCCTCATACTCCTTGTGGAGCAGCTCCAGCGAGACCGAGACATCTTTGGCACCGTCGTCAATACCGGGCAGGATATGGCAGTGCAGATCAGTCATGGTTCGTTACCCTTTCGGCTGGCTTTGCGTGCTTTCGCTTTTCCAAGCCTTGCGATGCCGCCGGATCCGTCTGGGAGGGGGTACCGTAGGAGTAGCCGTAGCTATAATAGTTGTAAGCGTAGTTGGAGCCCTTGAGCGCCGTCTTGGCGTCATAGCGGGTCAGCACGGCACCCAGCACTTTTACGCCGGTGTCTTTCAGCTTCTTGACAGCGGCCTCCACGGACTCGGCCGGGGCGTAGCTGGAACGAACAACAAACAGAGCACCGTCCACCTGATTGCCGATGACCGCCGCGTCTGTCACCATGGAGATGGGAGGCGCGTCAAAGATGACATAATCAAAAGTGGCGCGCAGCTGCTGGATCATCTGCTGCATCCGGGCCGAGCCCAGCAGCTCCGAGGGGTTCGGAGGGGGCGTGCCGGCGGGCAGGAACGTGATCTTGAACTGTTCCAGCCGCAGCAGAGCCTCTTCCAGCTTGCACTGGTTGGAGACAATATTGGAAACGCCTTTCACGTTGTGACCGGCTTTCAGGTATTTGTGCAGCACGGGCTTGCGCAGGTCGCAGTCCACCAGGGCTACATTTTTGCCGTCTTCGGCCAGGGTCAGGGCCAGGTTGACCGAGACGTTGCTCTTGGCCTCTTCCGGCATGGTACTGGTGACCACAATGGCGCGGGCTCCGGTGGAGCTGGTCAGAAAGTTCAGGTTGGTGCGCAGGGATTTGTAAGCTTCCACATACGCAAAGGGCATTCCTTTCTGGGAGATCAGCTGCAGGGAGCGCTGGCCGGGGTCAGAGTTTTCAATTTTCGGTTTGAACGGATTCCACATCTTACATCACACCTCAGGGATAAAGCCCAAAACAGGGAGATCCAGCTTCTTCTGAACATCTTCGTCGTCTACAATGTAGTTGTGCAGCAGGTGGCTGACCACCAGCAGAGCGCAGGCCGCTACCATACCGGCCAGAGCGCAGAGCAGCATGGTCTTCTTGGTCTGGGGATAGACAGGCGTGGTGCCGATCTCCACGTCGCTCACTGCCTTGCAGGAGCCCGCCTCGACCTTTTCCACGATCACGTCCGGCGCGACCTCCGCAATCGTCTGCGCGATCTTGCCCGCCAGGCCCGGGTTCTCATTGGTCACCGTAATGGCCATGATCTGGGTGGAGTTGACGCTGCCCACCGTGATGCTGTCGGCCAGCTGGCTGTAACTCATGCTGAGCCCCAGCCGCTGGATGACATCGTTGAGCACGAGGTTGCTCTTGATGATGACTGCATAGGTGTCGATCATGTTTTTTGCCGAGGTGATGTTGTCGGTGCTCATGGTCGTCGTGTTATCCTGCCGGGTATTGACGATCATGTTGACGGACGCCTGATACCGGGGCGTCAGCGCGAACGTGCATACCAGAAAGCTGATCACCGCCGCCACAAGGCCCACCGCCACGATCTGCAGCACATGGCTCCACAAAAGCCGCAGCAGCTCGCTCAGGTCGATCACTTCTTCTTCCATTTCCATTTGTCTCATCGCCTTTCTCAGTTGAAATTACGTGGGAACATGCCTTTCGCCTCTCTAAAAATTGACGCAGAAAAACAAAGGCTCTAACACCCCATCTAATTTTAAACGGTATGTCCCCACAATTCAAGCAAAATTGGAAAAAAAACCGGAATATGCAAAAGATTGGCGAAATTTACAAACGGAAGTAAAACTCTGGCAATGATTTTGGAGCGGATACCGTGCAGGGGTGGAACAGAAACCTGACCGGAGTTGTAAAATGCGGCTGCCCGACAGGAACAGAATTTCTCCGGGCAAAAAAGGACCCCTGCAACGGGTACCGGGGATATTCCGGCACAAATTGCAGGGGAAACGCGTTCGGCGCTCAGCCGTAGAGTTTGCTGGTGAGGGAAGAGACCATTTCGCTCTTCTGGGCCTTGTAGGCAGCCAGTGCCTCGTCGGCCAGGGCGGTGCTCTGGCCGTTCTGGGTCAGCAGGGCGCGCATCTGGTTTACGATGTCGTCCACCTCTTTGTCACAGGAAGCCTCCATGGCTTTCAGCTCACTGGCCTTGCCCATCACGATGGCGATTTTGCGGCTCTTGGTCTGCTTGGCGGCAGGCAGAGCCTTGTACTCTGCCGTGGCCGACTGGATGGTGTTGTTCAGGCTGCTCTCGGCCCGGGCCTTGACGGCGTAGAGCTGGTTGATGAGAGCCTGCAGCTGCTGCTCATACTCCGGCAGGGCAGTGGTGCTCCCCGTGCCGGGGTCAGCGGCCTCGGCGCGCTGCTGGGTCAGCTGCTCCAGCGTGGTGCTGCCGGAGACGAGTTCCTGCAGCTCGGAGGAGGTCAGGCTGCCCAGCACCTCGGTCTGCTGGCTGGCAGAGGGAGTCCCGGCGGAAGTGTCCTGCTGGGCGGTGCTCTGGGCAGGCTGCGTGGTCTGGGTGCTGCCCGATGCGGCGGAGCCGTCAGCCGTCTCGGAGCAGGCGGTTAGAGTCAGTGCCAGCACAGCGGTCAGTGCCAGCACGCAAAAACGATTGTTCTGTTTCATAAAACCCCTCGTAAGATCATATCCGATAAAATGGAAGCGATTGCCCGTTTACTGTACCACGTTTCACTGCCTTTGACAAGAGACGATTTTTTACGCTGTGGACCTGGATGCACCGCTTGCGCATTCCCCATCTCTGTGGTATGATAAAAGCAGAGATCAGGCTCTGATCCCGCCGCGGGGCGGGCCGCTGTCCGGGGTGCTTCCGGACAGCGATTTGTTTGGTTTGCTGGTTAGCTTCTGCTAACAAAATGCCTAAATTTAAGCTGCTGCCTTTGTGCAATCTGCAAAAGCTGCGGCAGAGGCAAAAAATTCTTGGAGGTTTCCTCAGATGATCGAGACGATTTTAAAAATAGATGGCATGATGTGCGGCATGTGCGAGAGCCACGTCAATGAGACGGTCCGCAAGACGGCGGATGTCAAAAAGGTGACCTCTTCCCACACCAAGGGCGAGACGGTCATCCTCTCGGAGCAGGAGCTGGACATTGACGCCCTCAAGGCGGCCATTGCCGAGACAGGCTATACCGTCAAAGGTGCCCAGAGCCATCCCTATGAGAAAAAAGGTTTTTTGAGCTCGTTGTTCCATAAATAACCATCTTTCATTGCAGGAGGTGCGTTTCCATGAGGATCTTAGTGTACGGTGCAGGCGTGCAGGGCTGTGAGCTGGCCCACCGGCTGGCACAAAACGAGAAAAACACGGTGACTCTGCTGGCGCGGGGCGAGTGGAAAGAGCGGATCGACCAGAAAGGCCTCACCATCCGCCACTGGGCTCAGCTCAAAACGACTGTGGACCGTGTGCCGACCATTGAAACGCTGGCCCCGGAGGAAAGCTATGACATCGTGTTTGTCACGGTGCAGGCAGGCCAGCTGCCGGAGATCCTGCCCGTCCTCAAGCAGAACAAGAGCGAGTTTTTTGTGTTTGTGGGCAACCAGCCCCATGCTCGCTCTGTCCTGCAGGCCATGCAGCGCCCGGCGGATAAGATCGCGTTCGGCTTCCAGAACAACGGCGGACGTCGGGAGAACGGCCAGGTCATCAGTGTCCACGCGGGCATTGGCATGACGGTAGGCGGCGCGACAGCGCCGCTGTCCGGTACATTCCGCCAGCGGCTGCAGGCGGCGTTTGCGGGCGTCAAGTACAAGCTGACGTTCTACAGCGATATGGACGAGTGGCTCAAGTGCCACCTGGCCCTGATCTTGCCGGTGTGCTATGTCTGCTACGCCTGCAATGGCGACCTGACCAAGGCCACCGCCGAGCAGCGCAAGCTCATGCTCGACGCGGCGTGGGAGGGCTGCAGGATGCTCAAGGCGGCAGGCGTCCCGGTAAACGACGCGGAGAACACCAGCTACTACGAGGCCTGCACCCCCGGCCGCAAAAAGATGGACAGAATGATGCTGATGATGACGAAAACGCCGCTGGGCCGCCTGTGTGCCAGCGACCACGCCATGCATGCCGTGGAAGAGATGCACTACCACGATGAGGCGTTTGAGGCCATCCGTGCCACTACCCGGACGGCTATGCCTGCCTGGGACACCCTGCGCAATGAGATGCCCAGCTGGAAGACCTTGCTGCTGCGGTCAAAGCATCGCGTATAAAAACTCAGAACCACAAAAGGGCAGGCCGCGCGCCTGCCCTTTTTGAGCGTTGCGGAAAAACGGGGAAAACTGTAAAATAAAAAATCTATTCGTTTCCATGCGCTTGGCTGCACCCGCGCCGAAGAGGGCTGCCATTGCCAGACTGCCGAGAACACCACCCGGGAGGATCGTCCCATCAAGATCTTTCATCTTTCTTCACCAAATCTTAGCCAGCAAAAATTTCAAAAAGAACCCGCTTTATGTTAAAGTATAATCAATGTGGGCAGGAAAGTTTCGCTTGGAACGATGCAAAAAGCGAATGGTAAAAATTTTTTGCCAAAATGCCGAAAAATGGGCTGCCGCTTTTGGCAAATTCACAAAATGTTTAACTTTTTGCATCGAAATTACTATTTTTAACGTGTAAAATAAAGACTGCGGATTGAATGTCCCGCCCATTTGGTTTATAATACCCCCGTATGCGGGCCGGAGAGTGTTTCTTCGGCTCCTCCCTGTTTTTTGCCCCTGCACGCATCGGGGCAGGGCAGGGGAGCACGATCCTTCAAGGAGGAAAAACAACTGTGAGAGTAGGTCTTGACATCGGCAGCACCACCATCAAGTGCGTGGTGCTGGATGAAAACGATGCGCTGGTGTATTCGACATACGAGCGACACTATAGTCATATTCTGGAAAAGGCGCAGGAACTGCTGCGCCGCATGGATGCCGAGCAGCTGCACGGGCAGGCCGCCCTGCTCAGCATCTCCGGCTCGGCAGGCATGGGCCTGGCCGACAGCTGCAAGGTGCCCTTTGTGCAGGAAGTCTTCTCCACCCGTGTGGCTGTCAAGCGGTTTGTCCCCCGGACGGACTGCGTGATCGAGCTGGGCGGCGAGGATGCGAAGATCCTGTTCCTGACCAACGGCACCGAGGTGCGGATGAACGGCAGCTGTGCCGGCGGCACGGGTGCGTTCATCGATCAGATGGCAACTTTGCTGAAAATGAGCGCCGACGAGATGAACAAAGCAGCCGAGCAGGCACAGCGTACTTATACCATCGCTTCCCGCTGCGGCGTGTTTGCCAAGAGCGACGTCCAGCCCCTCATCAACCAGGGTGCCCGGACGGAAGATATCGCGGCCAGCATCTATAAGGCAGTGGTCAACCAGACCATTGCCGGCCTGGCACAGGGCCGCCCCATCCAGGGCAACATCCTGTATCTGGGCGGGCCGCTGACGTTCAGCACCGTGCTGCGCAAGAGCTTTGATGAAGCGCTGGGCGTGACGGGCGCCTGCCCTGAGAACAGCCTGCTGTATGTGGCGCTGGGTGCCGCCCTTTACGCGGATAAGGCGTTCAACCTCTCGGAGGTGGCCAAGGCGCTGGATGAGTACGCCGCCACGGCAACCTATGCCAGCGAGCCGCCCCTCTTTGCCAACAAGGAAGAGTACGAGGCGTTCCATGCCCGGCACATGTCCCACAGCGTGCCCAGGGTGCCGTTCAGCGCCCAGTGCGGCCCGGTGCATATCGGCATCGACTCCGGCTCCACCACCG
>ERZ772867.4301-NODE-4301-length-10807-cov-3.296503_pt1 | contig 10807 bp, 8 predicted proteins | sample MGYA00511341_ERZ772867 | MGnify/ENA primary metagenome ERZ772867 (study PRJEB29015, sample SAMEA2737707) | human gut metagenome | biome: human gut; feature: human-associated habitat; material: faeces | place: China | collected 2012 ... | reverse complement strand
CTGTGGCTTGTCGGACACACTCCGGGAGAGTCCAAACGTGGAAGAGACACGGAATGAAATACCAGCCGCGGCATGGAAGAAATACTTGAATTTTGCTTCAAAAAATTTGCCGCCGTATGGTTATTCCGGAACTTTCTGTTCTCAGTTCTTCCTGTAATACTGCTTATCACTACAAAAGACACTGACCGCTTACAGCAATTCCTTTAAGATCTGGTTCACCAGTGCAGGATTTGCCTTTCCTTTCATCGCTCTCATCGTCTGTCCGACCAGAAAGCCGATCGCTTTTTCTTTTCCATTGTGGTAATCCTCCACCGACTGTGGATTCTCCGCAACGACTTTCGCCACCGTCTCACGGAGTGCTCCCTCGTCATTGACTGTCAAAAGCCCCTTTTCCTTCACATAGGCTTCCGGATCAATGTCCTCTTTAAAGACTTTCTCGAAGACTTCCTTTGCCACGGTGTTGGTGACGGAACCGGCATCCGCAAGATCCACCAGCTTTGCAAGATGTTCCGGTGAAAAGCGGATCTGATCCGGATCCATTTCATTTTCTTTTAACAGGCGGATTGTCTCCGTCATGATCCAGTTGGAGACTTTTTTCGGCTTTCCGCAGATCGCGGCCGCTGCCTCAAACAGATCTGCAAATGATTTGTCTCCGGTCAGGATCTCCGCATCGTATTTTGGCAGACCGAACTCATCCTGATAGCGGATCAGCTTCTCATCCCGCATCTCCGGCTGGCGTGCCTTCACGCGCTCAATCCACTCGTCGCTGATGACCACCGGAACCAGATCCGGCTCCGGGAAATAACGGTAGTCCTGTGCGTCCTCCTTGGATCGCATCGCGTGGGAGGATTCCTTGTTGTCATCCCAGCGGCGGGTCTCCTGGATGACCTTTTTCCCCTCCTCGATCAGTTCGATCTGGCGGGCGCGCTCGCCTTCGATGGCTCTCGCAATCGCCTTGAAGGAGTTCAGGTTCTTCATCTCGGTACGTGTTCCAAACTCAGCGGCTCCCGCCTCCCTGACTGACAGGTTGACATCGGCACGCATGGAGCCTTCGTTTAATTTGCAGTCCGATGCACCGAGATACTGGATGATCAGCCTCAATTTTTCCAGATAGGCAATGACCTCCTCCGCGGAGCGCATATCCGGTTCCGACACAATCTCGATCAGCGGAACGCCGGAACGGTTGTAATCCACGATGGATACGTCCTCCCACTCGTCATGCACCAGTTTTCCCGCATCTTCCTCCATATGGATCTCGTGGATGCCGATCGTCTTTTTGCCGGCAGCCGTCTCGATCTCCACGCCGCCGTTGCGGCAGATCGGCAGATACAGCTGGGAAATCTGATAGTTCTGCGGGTTATCCGGGTAAAAATAGTTCTTGCGGTCAAATTTGCAATACTGGGTGATCGTGCAATTCGTCGCAAGTCCGACTGCCATCGCATATTCCACCACCTGCTTGTTCAATACCGGAAGGGATCCCGGCATGCCGGTGCACACCGGGCAGGTGTGGCTGTTGGGCGCTCCGCCAAAGGCTGTCGAACAGCCGCAGAAAATTTTTGTCTTTGTCGCTAATTCTACATGGACTTCCAGTCCGATTACGGTTTCGTATGTTTTGCTCATCTATCTCATCCTCCCACTGTCATCGTGCCAACGGACTGTGTTCGTAGCTTCTGGTCTGCTCGTAAGTGTATGCTGCGCGGATGATTTTTTTCTCCGCGAAGCAATCGCCGATGAGCTGTAAACCGATCGGGAGTCCGCTCTGATCCGTTCCGCATGGAAGCGTAATTCCCGGAAGTCCCGCAAGGTTCACGGAAATCGTATAGATGTCGCCCAGATACATTTTCAGCGGATCGCTCAAGGACGCGCCGAGCTTCGGTGCCGTCGTCGGTGCCGCCGGTCCCAGGATCACGTCATATTTTTCAAATGCCTTGTCAAACGCCTGCTTGATCAACGCCTTCGTGCGGAGTGCCTTTAAGTAGTAGGCGTCGTAGTAACCGCTACTCAGCACGAAGGAACCCAGCATGATACGGCGCTTCGCTTCCGCGCCAAATCCTTCGGAGCGGGTCTTTTTATACATATTGTGAAGCCCGTCATACTGCTCTGTGCGGTATCCGTATTTGACACCGTCAAAACGTGCCAGGTTGGAGCTCGCCTCCGCGCAGGCGATAACATAGTAAGCCGGGATTGCATACTCGACCAGACTTAAATCAAACTCCTCCACGATCGCGCCTTTCTCCTCCAGCTTCTTTGCCGCACCAAGAACCGCCACCTTTACCTCCGGGTCCAGTCCGTCGCCGAAATAGTCTCTCGGGATACCGATCTTCATCCCCCGCACATCGTCTACAAGCGCCGATGTAAAATCATAATCCTCGCGCTGCACCGATGTGGAATCTTTGACGTCATGTGATGCGATCGCCTCTAAGATTGTCGCACAGTCGGTCACATCCTTGGCGATCGGTCCGATCTGATCCAGGGAGGAGCCGTAGGCAATCAGTCCGTACCGGGATACCGTTCCGTAAGTCGGCTTGATGCCGGTCACGCCGCAGAAGGAGCTCGGCTGCCGGATCGAGCCGCCGGTGTCGGAACCGAGCGCATAGCTGCACTCTTCCGCTGCAACCGCCGCGCAGGAACCGCCTGACGAACCGCCCGGCACATGCCCGGTATTCCATGGATTTTTTGTCACGCCGTACGCCGAAGTCTCGGTCGTGCTTCCCATGGCAAACTCATCCATGTTCGTCTTGCCGAGGATGACCGCTCCTGCCTTTTCCAGATTCAGGACCGCCTCCGCTGTGTAGGTCGGGATGAAATTGTATAAAATTTTGGAAGAACAGGTCGTAAGCAATCCCTTCGTGCACATGTTATCCTTGATCGCTACCGGCACACCCGCAAGCGGTCCGGTCAGTTCTCCCGCATCAATCTTCGCCTGCACTTCCTTTGCACGCTTTAAGGCGCCCTCTCTGTCCACCGTCACAAAGCTGTGCACCTGTGCCTCACGCTTCTCAATCGCATCTAACGCCGCCGTCACTGCCTCCTCGACGGTCACTTCTTTTTCTTTTATCTTTCTGCCGAGTTCCACGGCAGTCAAACTCATCAAACTCATCTGTTTTCCTCACTTTCCCTCTTTCATATGCATGCACGCTCTCCCATGCCCTGCCCTATGAAATCGTCTTCGGAACCTTAAAGCCGCCGTCTTTTTTCACCGGAGCGTTCGCAAGTGTGTCCGCACTTCCGTCGCCGTTTGTCACCACGTCCTCCCGGAATACATTATTCACCGGGAATACATGCGACATCGGTTCCACGCCCTCCGTGTCCAGTTCATTGAGTTTGTCAATGTAATCGAGCATCTCCCCCATATCTTTCTTCGCCCGCTCTTTTTCCTCGTCGTCAAGCTCCAGCTTCGCAAGGATTCCGACGTACTCGATCGTCTCATCGGAAATCACGTTCTTCGGTGTGCGCTCTGTCTGCGCTCCCTGCTTCTCCCCTTTCGCCTCTGCACCGTCCGCTGCCCATCCTGCAGTTCCATTCAACTGCACGCTATCTGTCGTCTGTGCCGCATTCCCGACACCCACGTATGTCACCATGCCGTACAATGCGCAGTCACAGATACCGGTATTGTTCCAGTCTGCACGGATTCTCGTGCCCTCGTAGTGCATGCCGCATTTTTTCATGACCTCTCCGGAATACGGATTCTTCGGATCATGTCTGGACTCCAGCCGCAGTACGCCGACCTCCTCAAACAGATAGCGCATGACCTCGGCAAGTGCCTCCGTGGTAATACCTTTGTGCCAGCGGCTCCTGCTGATGCAATAACCGATCTCGCAGGACTGCGCCTTTTCATTGCGGCTCACGACAGCGATACTGCCGACCGGCTCTCCGCTCTCCTTTTCCTCGATACACCACTGGTATACCTCCGGATTGTCATAAGCCGCTACCCACTCTTTTAATATCTGTCTGCTGATCTCTGCGCTCTCGTGTGTCGGCCAGGTCAGAAACTTTGTGACCTCAGGATCGCCCGCCCAGTTCTCATACATTTTTTCTGCATCTTCTAATGTAAAACGTCTCAAAATCAGCCTCTCTGTCTCAAGCCGTTTTGTTCCCAAATCTTTCACTGTCATTCTCCTCTCTGCATCCCGTACGTCCCGCCGAAACGCTCCCGCACTTTTGCATTCAGCTTTTTGTATACTCTCTCAATCATCCACGGTTCACTGCACGCCGCGAGCGCCTCCTCCAGGAAAAACCACCGCACACCGCTGTTCTCGTCCGGCTTGATGCGAAGCACTTCCTCTTCATCCGCCTCCAGAAGATACGACACATTCAGATGCAGATGCGACGGCACGTAGACTCCACGCTTTTCATGCCCGTCGACCGTCAGAATCTCAAGTGAAAAGATGTCTTCCGAAATCGTCCGTATCTCTGTCACGCCGGTCTCCTCCATCGCCTCGCGCTTCGCAACCGCCAGAAGGTCTCTGTCTCCGTCCGCATGACCGCCCGTCCACGCCCACGAGTGATAAATGTTATGATAGATCATCAGCACCTTATCGTGCGTGGCGTTCAACAGCCACGATGACGCTGTCATATGCACCACCTGATTCTCTCTTGTAAATAAATCCGGCTGTGTAGCAAGAAGCTGCCGCATCACTGCCTGATCGTGTGCTTCCTGCTCATTGTACGGCTTGTAGTCTGCAATCTGTTCTTCTATGTTCATGTGTGGTTCCTTTTCCTGCTGTTATTTTAAGCCGCTTTGTTCTTTGGGTCTTGTCTGCGGTTCCAGGCGGCTTAGAATCCAAATGGAATTTAAGCCTCGTTGTTGCTTTGTATTTTTCTACGGCTCTAACCGGCTTAGAATCCAAAAGAGATTTCAGCCGCAACGTTCTTTTTCGTCCTGGCTACGGTTCCAAGCGGCTTAAATCTCTTGGGAACAGGGTTGTCTCACGGACATTGTCCTCACCGACCAGCTTCATGGTCAGGCGCTCAAGTCCGATTCCCAGTCCGCCGTGCGGCGGCATGCCGTATTTGAATACCGCCAGATACTGTTCCATGCCCTCGGTCGTCATGCCACGCTTCTCGATCTTATCCAGCAGCATCTGGTAATCGTGGATTCTCTGACCACCTGTCGTGATCTCCAGTCCGTGATACAACAGGTCAAAGCTCAACGTGTATGTCGGATCTGTTGGATCGTCCATCGCATAAAACGGACGTTTTTTCGACGGGTAATGTGTCACAAACACAAAATCCGCACCACACTCTTCCTTATAATATTGTCCGATCAGCGCTTCCTCCTCCGGCTCAAGATCGTAAGGGTTTCTGATCTGGCGGTGATATTTTTCCGCCACTTTCTGTTTCGCCTCATCAAAGCGGACCGCCGGGATCTGCTCCACATTCGGAAGCGTCACGCCTAACATCTTTAATTCCTTGGCGTAATCCCGCTCCAAAAGCTTCATGGTATATTGTAAAAATCCGGTTTCCATCGCCATGATGTCCTCAAATCCGTCGATGTATCCCATCTCAAAGTCAAGGCTGGTATATTCGTTCAAATGACGCTTGGTATTGTGCTTTTCCGCACGGAACACCGGCGCGGTCTCAAATACCCGGTCGAACACGCCCACCATCATCTGCTTGTAAAACTGCGGGCTCTGCTGCAGCACTGCCGGTCTGTGAAAATACTCCAGCCGGAACAGATTCGCTCCGCCCTCGGCGCTTTTCGCTCCGATCTTCGGTGTATGAATCTCCGTAAACCCTTCACTGTACAGAAAATCACGGAATCCTCTGACCACGCCCTCCTGGATGCGGAACTTCGCCCGCTCTCTGACGTTGCGCAACGCAATCGCACGGTGATCCAGATTCGTCTCCAACGTCGTTGGCAGTTTCCACTTGGAAATCGCAAACGGAAGCTGTTCCGCCGGTTCCGACAACACGCGGATTGTATCCAGACGTACCTCAAATCCGTTCGGCGCGCGGTACTCCACCCGCACGGTTCCCTCCACCTCGATGGTCGACGCTTCCTTCAGTTCTTTTAAATCGAACTTTGTTTTTCCCTCTTCAAATACGCACTGCAGTAATCCCTCTCTCTTGCGCAGGATCACAAATGCGACCTCACCCATATCGCGGATGGTGTGGACAGCGCCATTCACTTTTACCTGTTTTCCCTCGAAATCCCCGGAAAGGATTTCACTGATTTCCACCGTTTCTTTTTTGCTCACTCCTGTTACATATTCCATATTGTACGCTCCTTTTCGTCCGGTGCTGCCGGATTGATCTAGGTGCGGGACGGGATTCCTTTCGTGCATCGGCTGCTTTCTCATTTAACCTGATGCAATATTTCCTAAATAGAACAAAAAAGCCCCGGAAAGACAAACTGTCTTTCCGGGGCGGGATCTTCTTCTGCAACTTCTGCTTGTATTCCCGCGGTACCACCCGCTTTGAAAAATGATTCACAAAAATCATTCTTCCACTCTTTGTGCTTAACGCGCACCAACGTACTGACCTACTTTACCGCTGCCGTCCCACTCTTACTTCTACCCGCAGGATAACCGCCTGTTCAACCAGTCTGCTCCAGAGTGTTCCCGTTATCTTCTCTCTCAAACAGCGCTCTCAGTCGGTGACGCTGTATTCCTGTCGATGTCTGAAGATAAGAGTCTCCTTCATAGCCTTTCATGCTTTAACAATTTAATGTTGTAACATTTATACCACATCATTCTGGGGTTTTCAAGATATTTTTTCAAATATTTTGTAAAATATGTGCGGCACGGTGCATTACTGACATCTTCTCTAAATTGCACCTTTTTCTTTTAAGTACGCGAGAAATCCCTCGCATCCGGCATCCACGTCCCGGTAGGTATCCTCAAAATTACCGCTGTACCAAGGGTCTGCGATTGAGCAGCCCGGTCTGTCCGTGTAATCTAACAACAGCCTGATCTTCCCCTCCGTATCCGCTCCCGTGATCCGGATCGTATTGCGGATATTCGCAGTATCTGCACAGAGTAAATAGTCATAATGCTCATAGTCTTCCCTGGTCACCTGCCTGGCGCGCTTGCCGCTAAAATCCGTGTACGCCGTCCCGTCAATCCCACGCCGTCTCAATTCTGCCTGCGCCGGCGGATAGATCGGATTGCCTTTTCCGTTCCAGATCTCTTCTGTGGAGGTGGCAGCGGAAGCGATCTCGAAACGGGAAGTGAGACCTCGCTTTTCGACTTTGTCTTTTAAAATGAACTCTGCCATTGGGGAACGGCAGATGTTGCCGTGGCAAATAAATAATATTTTTATCATGCCTTAAAAACTCCTTGAAAATACTGATTTTATTTCACTTTTACGATAGATTATTTTCTTTACTTTCGTCGCATATCGTGACATAAATCCGCATATTCTGTTATCCAGATTTAGTAAAAATCTTAGTAAAACAGATCGATCTTCTCATTTTACTAAAGACTTTTTTCACTTAGGTTATCTTTTTTGTCGCAATTTTCTAATTATTTAAGCCATCTTCGTATATTTGCCAAATTCTTTCTTAGCATCTTCTGCTCCCAGATGCATATATGTATTCATTATTACTCCAATGGCAGAATGTCCAATAAAATACTAAAGTGTTTTATGGTTTATCCCGCTATTACTGCAACAAGTATGCCACAAACATGTGGTGTGGTTTTAGTAACTATTCTTTTAAAATTCCATTATGTTTAGCCCTTGTCCGCTCAAAGTACTTTTCCCAATGTAAAGCAACTTCCGGGATATTCTTCTTGTCTAAATACCAAAATCCCTTATATCCATCTATCGCCGGTCCCTTCTTTAGCTTTTCGGTTTTCTACAATATGACTTTAAAAATCTTCTGTTTTCCAAAACTGTCTGATAAATGCGTATCTACCATCTACTCGCTGGCTTTCTCTATTTCATAAAATACCCCTCTTTTTATCACGTCTGTTCTGCTTACGCCTTCTTTCGCTCAAATGCCTTTTTCCCTTTCTTCAAAGCAGCCCTAGCGCAATAAATATATTATACCATACCAAGGAAGATTTCACCATTTTAAAAGTTTTATGTTTTTACTAGCCACAAAGCTGTCGTATGATTAGGAAATTTTTCAAATTCTCGTTGATTGATTAACGCCTCCCACCTAAACAGTAAAACAATAATCAAACTCAGCATCCTCAGAAATCATTATCTTTCCCCTTCTATGGAATCCGTTCTGATGATCAATCTACAAGTTTTCTTTCCAGTTCTGCTTCGTCATCCATTCCAATCATACTCCTACTTTTCATTAATGCTAAGTAAAGCATTCATTCTGTCAGACTCTCCATTTTTCCGGATAACTCCGCCCCTTGTGGGAATGACTTATTTACCTCCGCTTTCGCTGTTTCAAACTGATGGTTCACATTTGCTAAGCTCTTCCTTTGCCCTAGCTAATGCCTACTCAGTTTTTAATAGTTACTTTGATTTTCTGTGTTTTAAATCTTTGTCTTACTCCCTTCGTTTTTTTGTGGATAAAAAAGCACCTTAGACTTTTTTCAAACTCTAAAATGCTCCTTAACTATATTATTATTTGATTATCCGATATTTCCACTAAAAGATAATGACTTTATATATTGCTCCATCAAGTTCTATGCTTGCATATTTTAATGCTTACATTTTTCCACCAATACGAAAATTTTCTTCATAATTTATAATCGATCTTTTATAACTCTTTTCCTCTTCTCTTCCATTCTACCTCAATCGTCGTTCTATTTACAAGTATAATGCATCATATCATCTTCAATTTTCTGCTCATCCTTCTCCTCTCAATCTCCCCCAGTTCCCTTCCACACAATGCTTCCACTTGTATCCAGAGGCTTTCCCAGACTTCCTCATCTTTCATGTCAAACAATGGTTTTGTTTTGATTCCCGGAGTTACAAGAATAGAACTGCATACTTCCCTATATTTTGCATTAAACTCCATTATTCTTTTCTTAGCCGCCTCGCTATCGAATGGGCTTGATTGACAGATTTGCGTTGCAAGAAGAATATCATTCTCCAGTTCCGTAAGTTTTCCCTTATGTTTCAAATATTCCAAAACGCCCTCCATCGCCTTATCCATTTTATCCATATACGCCACCTTCTCTTTCCTAATAATAAAAAACTTTGTCATACCGCATTTGTCGAAAATTATCATATTCCGTCGGCATCCTGCAAAAAGTCCCAAGAATCTCCCCCTTTCTACCGATGCCCTAAAATATCCCCTGCATCGTCTCTCCCATTACCAGACAAAAGGCATATCCTCTTTTAGGATTCCTTCCCTGCGGCGGATTGCTCCTGCCTCTTGCGACATCCTTTGTCATCGCCACAGTGCGATCCCCGCGGAGCCTTTTACTTCATAGGGCGCATTTTCCTATAAAATAAAAAACGAGAAATCCGATCATTTCCCATCGGACTTCCCGTCATTCTTCTTATCCTATTTTCCCCATCCCCTACTCATAATCGAACTTCCCGTCGTTTTTCTCCTCCAGTGCCTTTATCATATGGTAGGTAAACTCATTGTACGGTGTCGGGATCCCCAGTTCCACGCCCCATGCGCACCACCGCGCCGGCGAACATGTCCACTTCCGTGTGGCGCCCCGCATCCAGATCCTGCAGTGTGGAATAGCGCGCCCGATCCCGCACCTTACTGCCGAAGGTGGACGAGGTATCCGCCTTGTCAAAATCGATCCCCTTTTTCTCCGCGATCCGGTCCACCTCTTCCCGCAGCCGGTCCCGCAAAAATGCCACATGCTCACTGTCACGGTAGGCGCCTACCCCGCACCCCACCATCGCCTGTGCCTGGTTGTTCGGTACGTTGAGCCGGAATTTGCTCCAGATCTCCGTGCGGATGACGTCCGTCGCACGGTAGTGCAGCCCTGTACCCGCGAAAAGATCGTTCAGCGCCTCAATGCGTCCGGTGCCTCTGCTAAGATCCGCCTCTCCATATACAATACCGATGGTCGTCTCCGGATCGAATACCACCTGATTGCCCTTTCGCTCCGAGGCAACCTTGATCAATGAATAGACAATTTGGGACGGATCAATGACCTCTCCGATGATCTCCTCGCTGTCCACGCCGTTCATCAGGCTCATGACGATGGTGTGTTCCCCCACCACCTGCCGGATGCCGTCCAGCGCCCCGGGCAGGGCACCGTATTTCAGGGCCACGACGAGCAGATCGGCCTCGTGGGCCTCCTCCGGGGTCCAGACCTCCGGGTGATACGCCTTGCCGTTGATGCCGATGCCGTTTTGCAACCGCCGGGCACGCTCGCCCTCGGCCACCACGCCCAGACGGATGCCCGGTTTCTCAGACAGCCCCCAGAGGACATAGGCCCCCACGGCTCCCGCGCCCAGAACGGCCACTTTTTCGAGTTTCATACTGCTTCCTCCCCACTGTTTTGACGATTTTGTTCTGACTGCCAGTATAACATATTTCTCCGGTTCCGAAAACCGGGTACACATCCCTGTCCGATGGCAGGAGCAGACGCTCTTTTTGCTTGCGCTTATTTGCGGCGGGGCTTTTTCCGCCGGGGGAACGCGGCATAGGTGTAGCCGAACACCGTACCGCACACGCCGCCCACGATGTGCATAAAGTTGGCGACGTTGTCCCGCACAAAGATGACATCATACACCTGCTGGCCCAGGTAGAGCACCGCCACCAGCAGCATCGTGACCGGAATGCCACCCGAGAAACCGGACAGGGACGCCAGCATGATGAGCATGAACACGATGCCCGACGCCCCCAGCAGGGCCGAGTGGGGAAAGAGTGCGCACTGCAGAATGCCCGAGATGAGGGCCGTGAGCAGGATGCCTTTGAGCAGGGGCA
>ERZ772867.4300-NODE-4300-length-10815-cov-2.767844_pt1 | contig 10815 bp, 9 predicted proteins | sample MGYA00511341_ERZ772867 | MGnify/ENA primary metagenome ERZ772867 (study PRJEB29015, sample SAMEA2737707) | human gut metagenome | biome: human gut; feature: human-associated habitat; material: faeces | place: China | collected 2012 ... | reverse complement strand
GCATTTCGTCTCCAGATTGGCGGAGAAATTGCGGCACGGGCATTGAGACGTACCGTAGAACTTGCAGGAGGTGACCGCATATGAAAAAGCAGATGCAGCTTGTACGATGTACAGTAAACGGAAGAGAAGTTGAAGTTCAATTTGTCGGCAAATTCAACGCATATAACTTATTGGCTGTATATGGAGCAACTTGCCTATTAGGAGAAAATCCGGAAAAAGCACTGATAAAACTCAGCATGCTTATACCCGTAGCCGGACGTTTCCAAACCATTCATTCCCCTGAAAAATATACGGTAATTATCGATTATGCTCACACTCCGGACGCATTAGCCAACGTGCTCGGCTCAATACGTGAGGTCGTCGGTAAAAAAGGCCGGATCATTACAGTCGTAGGAGCAGGCGGTAACCGGGATAAAGGCAAACGCCCTATAATGGCACAAGAAGCTGTTAAAATAAGTGACCGTGTAATCTTGACATCCGATAATCCCCGATTCGAAGAACCGGAAGATATTCTTTCGGATATGCGGGCCGGACTCTCTCCTCAACAACTGCGTCAGGTTCTGTCTATCTCCGACCGAAGAGAAGCGATAAAGACGGCAACTCAATTTGCTCAGCCGGGAGATGTCATACTTATCGCAGGAAAAGGTCACGAAGACTATCAGGAGATTAAAGGTGTGAAATACCATTTCAACGACAAAGAAGAAGTAGAGAAAATTTTTAAAGAATACGATCAATCAGAAAAATAAGAAATCCGACAAACAATGCTTTATTACTTATTTCAATATCTCGACCAATTAGACTTTCCCGGAGCAGGGATGTTTAAATATATCTCCTTCCGATCCGGATTGGCGCTAATTCTATCCCTGTTCATCTCAACGATCATAGGTAAACGGATCATAGACAAATTACAATACTTACAGATCGGAGAGATCATTCGAGACCTCGGGCTCGAAGGTCAAATGAGTAAAAAAGGGACTCCGACGATGGGAGGCATTATCATTATCATCGCCATTATCATTCCATGCTTGTTAGTAGGAAAGCTCGAAAACATCTATATGATACTGATGCTGGTCACGACATTGTGGTTAGGGACACTCGGATTTCTGGACGATTACATCAAGGTCTTTAAAAAAGATAAAGAGGGGTTGCATGGGAAATTCAAAATTATCGGTCAGGTAGGATTAGGGCTTATCGTCGGATTGACCCTTTACCTCAGCCCGAATGTCGTAATCAGAGAAAATGTGCTTATAAAAGATGCCAATAATCAAGAAGTTGTCGGATATATGCCCGAAAATATCAAATCGACACAAACGACTATCCCATTCCTAAAAAACAATAACTTTGATTATGCCGATTTAGTTTCTTTCATGGGAGATCATGCTCAAACTGCCGGATGGATCATTTTCGTGTTAGTAACTATTTTTATTGTTACAGCAGTTTCAAACGGTGCAAATCTGACAGACGGACTCGATGGACTGGCTACCGGGAGTTCGGCAATCATAGGTGTCACATTAGGCATTCTCGCTTATCTATCAGGACATATCGCTTATGCCTCTTATTTGAACATCATGTATATCCCGGGAACAGAAGAGTTAGTGGTTTTCGCCAGTGCGTTCATCGGAGCGACGATCGGATTTCTATGGTACAACGCATATCCTGCCCAAGTTTTCATGGGAGATACGGGAAGCCTCACTTTAGGCGGTATCATAGCAGTATTCGCAATTATTATACACAAAGAACTATTAATACCCATTCTCTGCGGGATATTTCTTGTAGAAGAATTATCGGTAATGATTCAAGTCGCCTATTTCCGGTTTACAAAACGGAAATACGGAGAAGGGAAACGCATATTCAAGATGACTCCGTTACACCATCATTTCCAGAAACCGGGAAATGCCGGAATCATAGCGTTGATACAAAAACCTTTTCGTCCGGTTCCGGAATCAAAAATCGTTGTCCGGTTTTGGATCATTGGCATTATACTTGCGGTCATTACCATCGTAACTTTAAAAATGCGATAAAGAACATATATTAAAACAATATATATCAATGAATAAACGAATTGTAGTTTTAGGAGCCGGAGAGAGCGGTGCAGGAGCTGCCGTTTTGGCGAAAGTAAAAGGATTTGACGTTTTTGTCTCGGACATGTCCCTGATCAAGGATACTTACAAGGCGTTATTAAATAAATATGAAATAGAATGGGAAGACGGCCGTCACAGTATCGAAAAAATTCTCAATGCTGATGAAATAATAAAAAGTCCCGGAATACCCGATACCGCACCGGTTATTCGAGAAATACAAAAAGAGGGAATTCCTATAATTTCCGAGATCGAATTCGCAGGAAGATATACTCATGCGAAAATGATTTGTATCACCGGGAGTAACGGAAAAACGACAACAACATTATTAACATATCACATTCTTAAAAATGCAGGACTAAATGTCGGCCTTGCCGGGAATGTAGGCAAAAGTTTGGCATTGCAGGTAGCAACAGAAAATTTCGACTATTATGTAATCGAACTGAGCAGCTTCCAACTTGATAACATGTATAAATTCAAAGCCGATATCGCAGTTTTGCTAAACATTACCCCCGATCATCTTGACCGATACGGATATGACATGCAAAATTATATCAACGCCAAATTCAGAATTACGCAAAATCAAACCCCAAACGATGCATTTATCTACTGGAATGATGACCCGATCATAACCAAAGAACTAAAAGCCCATGACCTGAAAGCCCGTCTCTATCCTTTTTCAGAAGAAAAAGAGGAAGGAGTAAAGGCTTACACGGAAAACAACCAAATTGTCATCGATGCTCCGAACGATACTCTGACAATTACTGAAGATGATTTAGCATTACAAGGACGACATAATTTATATAATTCCATGGCAGCAAGTATTTCGGCAAAAGTTCTCGATATAAAAAAAGAAGACATACGGGAAGGGCTTAAAGATTTCAAAGGGGTGGAACATCGTCTTGAAAAAGTCGCCCGTGTACGAGGTGTAGAATTTATCAATGATTCGAAAGCGACAAACGTAAATTCCTGCTGGTATGCACTCGAAAGCATGCGTACCAAAGTTATATTGATACTTGGCGGAAAAGATAAAGGTAACGACTATTCCGAAATTGAAGAGTTGGTAAAAGAAAAGGTAAATGCAATCATCTGTTTAGGTGTCGACAACAGCAAACTACACGCATTTTTTGAAGGGAAAGTTCCGCATATAGAAGATGCCTCATCAATGAAAGAAGCCGTAGATAAAGCTTTTGCTTGTGCTCAAAAAGGAGAAACCGTGCTGTTGTCCCCTTGTTGTGCAAGCTTCGACTTATTCAAAAGTTACGAGGATCGAGGAGAACAATTCAAAGAATGCGTACGCAATTTATAACTAAATAAAAAAAGTTATGGATACTGTAAAATCGATTCTGAAAGGAGATAAATATATCTGGGGGGTATACCTGATGCTCTGTATGATTTCAATAGTAGAAATGTATAGCGCCACCAGTACACTGACCTTCAAGATCCAAGATTATCTAGCACCCACAATCAGGCACACACTCATTCTTTTTTGCGGGACAATCGGGGTCATCATTATTCATAATTTTCACTATAAATGGTTCAAACTGATACCGGTAGTATTGTTGCCACTATCGTTCATTCTGCTCGTTTACGCTATGTTTTTCGGAGAAGAAGTAAACGGGGCACAGCGTTGGCTGACAATCTGCGGAATTCCGTTACAGCCATCCGAATTAGCTAAAATGGCGGTAGTCATCACCGTATCATTCATTTTGGAAAAAAAACAAGTACCGGGGGGGGTGCAACCCGACACATTCAAAACGATACTCATCATAGTCAGTATCTTCTGCATGTTGATCCTGCCCGAAAACTTTTCCACATCGGCGCTATTAGGACTGGTCTGTTTTTGCCTAATGCTGATCGGACGTGTAGAATTGATAAAACTATTCAAGTTAGTAGCAGTACTCGCAGGATTCGTTATCGTACTGTTCTCTATCAGTCCCTACATTCCTGAAAATACACCCGTACTGGATCGTATTCCTACTTGGCGAGCCCGTATCCTTAATTTTTCTCATGGAAACGACGTCCCGGAATATGCAGTAAAAACAAACGACAAGAATTATCAGGTACACCATGCCCGCATGGCAATAGCCAACGGAGGAGCGATAGGGACATTTCCCGGGAACAGTCGGGAGCGCGATTTTTTACCACAGGCTTACTCCGATTTTATCTATGCGATTATCATCGAAGAAATGGGAGTTGTAGGCGGAGTTGTAGTAATGGCTCTTTATCTGTCCCTACTCATAAGGGCCGGAATGATTGCAAAAAAATGTACCCGGGCTTTTCCGGCATTTCTGATCATGGGTATTGCCATGATGATCGTATTCCAGGCCATAGTCAACATGTCGGTCGCATCGGGACTCATTCCCGTAACCGGCCAGCCCCTTCCTTTGATAAGTCGAGGAGGGACATCGACGATCATTACGTGTGCTTATTTCGGGATCATGCTAAGTATCAGCCGATATGCGACCCAAGACGCTATTAAAGAAGAAAAAGAATTGACAGGAGAAGAAACAGAAATACCGGAAGACATTTCTGCTCCGAATCCCAATATGTTGTAAATAATGAATATCATGGATAAAAAAATAAAAGTTCTTGTCAGCGGCGGAGGAACTGGAGGACACATCTTTCCGGCCATTTCTATTGCGAACGCCATTAAAAACAAATGTCCGAATGCCGATATTCTTTTTGTCGGGGCAGAAAATCGTATGGAAATGGAAAAAGTCCCCGCCGCAGGTTATCCTATTATAGGACTGCCGATCAGCGGTTTTGACCGCAAGCATCTGCTAAAAAATATCAAAGTATTATTCAGATTATTCAAAAGCATCCGTTTAGCAGATAAGACCGTAAAATCATTTTCTCCGGATATTGCAGTAGGTGTAGGAGGGTATGCCAGCGGTCCTACCTTATGGGCCGCTGCACGAAGGGGCATTCCGACATTGATTCAAGAACAGAATTCTTATGCTGGTGTTACCAACAAATTACTTGCATCTAAAGCGAAGGCAATATGTGTGGCCTACGAAAATATGGACCGATTTTTCCCTAAAGACCGGATTATCCTCACAGGGAATCCGGTGCGGCAAGAATTACAAAACGATACGATAAACAGGGAAGAAGCTATTCGTTTTTTCAATCTCGATCCCTCGAAAAAAACAATTCTTGTTATCGGAGGCAGCCTCGGAGCGCGTACAATCAATAACAGTATCGCTGCAGGAATAGAAAAAATCCCTCAGAATATACAATTAATCTGGCAAAGCGGGAAAGGATATGATACTCAAGCCCAAAAGGCTCTGGAAGAGAAAAAACCGGAGAATATAAAACAAATGCCGTTTATCTCTCGTATGGATATGGCTTATAAAGCTGCTGATTTGGTAATATCAAGAGCCGGAGCGAGTTCTATATCAGAACTTTGCTTATTAGGGAAACCCGTAATACTGATTCCTTCCCCAAATGTAGCCGAAGATCATCAAACAAAGAATGCTCAGGCCTTATCGACAAAGAATGCAGCTCTGATGATACGGGACTGCGATGCCCAAAATCTATTGATAGACACAGCATTAAAAACTGTTCAAGATGAAACGTCATTAAAAAACATGAGCGACAACATTTCAAAAATGGCGCAACGAGATTCTGCGACACGCATTGCCGACATTATTTTTGAACTGGTCATTAAAAACAAGAAAAATGGAAAACTATAAATCATTATACTTTATCGGAGCAGGAGGAATCGGCATGAGTGCCTTGATTCGATATTTCCTTGCCAAAGGTTATCCTGTTGCCGGATATGACAAAACTCCATCTCCCCTCACAGAAGAGCTTATAAAAGAAGGTGCGCAAATCGTATACGATGAAAATCCGAGGTTGATTCCCTCCGATTTCAAAGATCCGAAAAACACGTTGATCGTATATACTCCGGCTGTTCCCGAATCCCATGCCGGAATGATATGGTTCAAAGAAAACGGTTTCGAAATCGTAAAACGCGCCCGGCTGCTCGGAATGATTACCCGTACAAGCAAGGGGTTATGTTTTGCCGGGACTCATGGAAAAACGACCACATCCAGCATGGCGGCACATATATTTGCACAATCTCCGATAGGATGCAACGCCTTTCTCGGCGGAATACTGAAAAATTACGGCAGCAATCTGATTCTTTCCGATCATAGCGATCTGACAGTCATCGAAGCTGACGAATATGACCGCTCTTTCCACCAACTAAGTCCGTATATGGCAGTAATTACTGCTGCCGATCCCGATCACTTAGATATATACGGAAATGAAGATGCTTATCTGGAAAGTTTCCGATATTTCACGACATTGATACGACCGGGAGGTGTCCTTATCATAAAAAAGGGGATAAAGATTCGGCCCGACGTACAAAACGGAGTAACCGTTTACCATTATTCTATGAATGACGGAGGAGATTTTTATGCCCAAAATATCCGTATCGGAAACGGACAAATCATTTTTGATTTTGTAACTCCGAAAGAGACGATCAAAGATATAGAGCTTGGCGTCCCTGTAAAAATAAATATCGAAAACAGCATTGCGGCAATGGCCATAGCCTGGTTGAACGGTGTATCGGCAACAGATATAAAAAATGCCGTTGCATCATTCCAAGGAGCAAAACGGCGTTTCGATTTTTGGATAAAACGAGATGATTTGGTAATGATCGACGATTATGCTCATCATCCGGATGAAATCAAAGCCAGCATCTCATCCGTTAAAGAACTTTATCCGGAGAAAAAAATCAGCGTCATTTTTCAACCCCACCTCTACACGCGTACCCGGGATTTTGCTCCACAATTTGCAAAAGCACTGTCTCTTGCGGACGAATTGATTCTGTTGGATATTTATCCGGCACGGGAAAAACCGATTCCAGGTGTCACGTCCGAAATAATTTTTGATAAAGTAACTTGCAGAAATAAAGAACTTTGTCACAAAGATATGTTGTTAGAAAAAATAAAACAACGTAACTTTGAAGTCTTAATTACATTGGGGGCCGGAGATATAGACCGCATGCTCCCTGAAATACGAGACACACTGAACTCTAAATGAAAAAGTTTTTTAAATACATACTTGTTTCATTATTGCCGGCATATCTGATTGCCAGCCTTGTTTTTTATGCATCAGCACATGACGAGCAGAAATGTTCGCGCATAGAAATCACTTTGTTGGACAGCACCGATACCCATTTTACATCTGTTCAAGAAATCAAAAAACAGATCAAAGATGAAGGCATAGATCCTACGGGCAAACCATTAGGAAGCATCAACACCGAAAAAATGGAAAAGATTCTCAAAAAGAATCAACTAATAGCCCGTGCCGAATGTTATAAATCTCCGTCGGGGATTATTCGCATAGACATAGAACAACGTGTACCGATTATGCGGATTATCAGCGGATTTGAATCGTATTACATCGATGAAAACGGAGATGTTATGCCGACAACATCTTCATTTACAGCATATTTGCCTTTAGCAACAGGATATATCACCCATTCCTACGCAAAATCGCAACTATATCCGATGGCCGTCTATCTGAAAAATAACCCGTTCTGGGATGCCCAGATCGAGCAAATATATGTTACGGAAAACAACGAGATAGAATTAATTCCTCGTATTGGGGATAACTTGATACTTTTGGGAAAAATTGATAACTTTGAACAGAAACTCGAGAATCTGCAATGTTTATACGAACAAGCACTTTCCAAAGTAGGATGGAACAAATATGACACAATCAACCTGAAATATAACAATCAGGTGATTTGTTCAAAAAGAGATAAATAAACCGTTATGGAAGCAGGGAAATACATAGTAGCAATAGAACTTGGGACATCAAAAATAGTCGGGATTGTCGGAGTTAAAAACGAAGACGGCAGATTAAATATTCTGGCTACGGAGAAAGAAGACTCCGCCGGCTGTATAAAGCGAGGATGTATCTTCAACGTCGAAGATACCGCCTCTAAAATACAGAAAATCATCAAAAAACTCGAAAACAGGCTTTCTCTCAAGATCACAAAAGTATATGTCGGTGTCGGCGGGCAATCGGTGCACTCGATCAGTCATTCCGTTTTCCGGCAATTGGCAGAGGATACTCCTATTACCGATATGATCATCAACTCCCTGCATGCCGAGAGCCGGAGTTTCCCGGTCGCCAATGCAGAAATTATGGACGTCATTCCCAATGAATATACAATCGACAATCATTTGGAAACTCAACCTAAAGGCACTTATGCCTCAGAAATCGAAGCCCATTTACAACTTGTAGTAGGACGTCCGTCTATAAAGAAAAATATAAACCGTTGCATCGTCGAACGGCTGAAACTTCCCATAGCCGGCTATATAATGTCGGTGCATGCAGATGCCGCCGCCTTATTAGACGATGAAGAAAAGAGTCTGGGGTGCGCCTTGATCAATTTCGGAGCAGGAACAACCACACTATCCATCTATAAAGACAATTTTCTGAGATATGTAGTGACGATTCCATTCGGCGGACGCAATATTACACAAGATATCAGCAGCCTGAATATTCTGATGTCGGAAGCCGAACGACTGAAATTGGCCTTCGGGTGCGCCATCAACAATGGAGAAGAACCCAAAGGTATCGGAATAGAAGGTATTGATTCTTCTAAAATCAATTATCAAGAATTATGCAGTGTAACAGAAGCCCGTATTGAGGAAATCGTTGCCAATATTGTCGAACAAATCAAAGAATCGGGATATAAAGACCAGTTATCGGCAGGTATCATTTTAACCGGTGGTGCATCGCTACTGAAAGAACTGCCCGAACTTCTTGCCCGAGAAACAAAAATGTCGGTACAACGGGGTAATCTTCAAAAAGGAATTACATTCTCAGGACATCAAGAAGGAGGTTTGACGGCTTATTCGCAAGCGATAGGATTGCTTTTATTAGGTGAAGAGAATTGCGTAGAGAAGCCTATCACCCCAAAAACAGAACCGACTGTAGAAGAACCGGAGAAGCCCGAAAATAAAGAAATCTCAGACGAAAAGAAAAAGAAAGAACATGAGAAAAAACCGAAAAAATCATGGAATATTTTCGGAGCTATTGAAAAAATGACCGATAAAGTCATCAGTTCTACTGAAAACTTTTTAACCGATGAGGAAGATGCAAACCCTCCTCGAAAAAAAAATTAATACGGAGTATTGATCTCTGACCATTCATGAAATAAAAATCACAACGGCTATGGATGAAACTATCGACATAAATAATACACTTCCCTTTGAGGGAGGAAACCCTTCTCCTTCGATCATTAAGGTGATCGGAGTCGGCGGCGGTGGCGGCAATGCCGTAAACCACATGTACAAAACCGGAATAGAGGACGTTACATTCGTTCTCTGTAATACCGACCGGCAAGCTTTAGCAAATTCGGACATTCCCCGAAAATTGCAAATCGGGAAAGGCCGGGGAGCCGGATTGGGAGCTGGAGGTATTCCTCCTAAAGGAAGAGAAGCTGCAGAAGAAAGTATAGATGAAATTACCGAACTGTTCAATGACGGAACTCAAATGGCTTTTATTACGGCCGGAATGGGTGGAGGAACAGGAACAGGTGCAGCTCCGATCGTAGCCAAAGTCGCCAAAGATTTGGGTATTCTTACCGTCGGAATCGTAACGATTCCGTTCATTTTCGAAGGCCGGAAAAAGATACAGCAAGCATGGGTCGGTGTCGAAGAAATGCGGAAAAACGTAGATGCACTACTCGTAATCAATAACGAACGACTCCGGGAAATTTATCCGGACTTGAACTTTATGAACGCTTTTGCCAAAGCCGATGATACATTGACTATCGCAGCAAAAAGTATCGCAGAAATCATTACGATAGAGGGGCGCATAAATCTCGACTTCGCCGATGTAAAAACCACATTGAAAAATGGTGGTGTAGCCATTATGAGCAGCGGATACGGTAAAGGAGAGAAGCGTGTAACCAAAGCGATCGAAGATGCATTGAACTCTCCTCTTCTAAACGATGACAACGTATTCGATGCTAAACGGGTACTGTTCAACCTTTATTTCAGCCCTGAAGACCAAGATCAGGTAAAAATGGAAGAGATGAACGAAGTAAACGAGTTCATGTCTAAATTTAACGATGATGTCGAAGTCATCTGGGGTGCGGCATTCGACAATTCACTCAAGGATACGATGAAAATTACGATTCTGGCAACAGGATTCGGATCAAGTGCATTACCCGGCCGACCGCAATACGCAGAGATAGAAAATCCTTGGGAGATTCCTTCGGATGAACATCCGGAAGAAAAAAACGAACAGATACCGAATAATAAAGAAAATATTATAGAGCAAATCTACGGGCAAAAGGCTGCCGATGAGATGAAACGTACCAAAGCTCGGGCTTCATTCGCCATCTTGTCGATAGACCAAATGGATAACGACACGATACTGGAAATGATCGATAAATCCCCGACTTACAACAGAACCCCGCAATTCAAATCCCAGCTGGAAAAAGCAATGGAAAATAAAGCCGAAGAGCAGGAAAGCGTAATTTCGGTACAAACTTCCGAAAAGGATAATAACCCGAACGGGAGAATATTATTTTAAAATAAATTGAACTTAAATACTACAAACAAATGAGCCTATTTGATCAAATCAGCAGCGATATAAAAGCTGCTATGCTGGCAAGAGACAAACAGAGACTGGAAGCTCTGCGTGGTGTAAAAAAAGAATTTCTGGAAGCAAAAACGGCTAAAGGTTCAGACGGTGAGCTATC
>ERZ772867.4298-NODE-4298-length-10828-cov-2.130511_pt1 | contig 10828 bp, 3 predicted proteins | sample MGYA00511341_ERZ772867 | MGnify/ENA primary metagenome ERZ772867 (study PRJEB29015, sample SAMEA2737707) | human gut metagenome | biome: human gut; feature: human-associated habitat; material: faeces | place: China | collected 2012 ... | reverse complement strand
AATTTTATTCCGAAAGTTTGTAATATTGTATCTTTTCCGTAGAGCATGGAAATAACCGCTTTCGCGGCAAGGAGAAAAGTTCTCTTCAACGCTCTCACCATTGATAACTATATCGAAGATATTTTCACGGCTCTCTACACCGGATTCCCGGCCCAACTGGTAAACAGTTGCTGCATTTTCGCGGAAGATATCTGTAAAAAGAAATTCTACCTCGTAGACTCCGTTGGGAACATCGAAACAATACCCTTCAATTTCGTTGCGAAGAGTTTGAAACAATGGTCCGTCGTGGGTATTCTCAACCTGTGTCTGGCTATTTCTGCTTTCTCCGCCGATATATCCCCAACTGCTTTCAGTGTAGGGTTGATCGGGTAGCCACGTGAGCTGGCTTTCATCGGAAGTATAGAAACAGTTGCTGCCTACATTTACGGCAAGTTCCAGATTCCGTAAGTTTGTTTCATTCAGATTTGCAGGGATAGGGGTGAAATTGATGTGGAGGGCATCTTCTATCATGGAGATGCTTTGATCTGACTCTTTGTTTTCAGCTTGGGCGGAGATGAAGTGCTTTTTCCGGCTGAATGGTACCTGGAATGTAACTGTATAATTCTCTGTTTTCTGTTTGCCTAAGGATTTTCCGTCAATGAAGAGTTCCACTTCCGGAAGATTGGTATATACCTTGACGGGTAGCGGAACCGGAGCCTTTCCATGTTGTACACCGCTACGGTGCGTCCAGTCACGGCTGGCAATGTGTAACACGGGAATGTCTTGACGCCAGGCGGCTTTATAGTAATAGTACACGTCTTTTGGACTGCGGCCTGAGTATACCAGTCCTTTATTGTTGATGCGCGGCATAGATTCATCACGCAATGCAGAAGAGAAATCGATAAAGTTCCAGTGAGTTCCGCCACAAATATACGGCGTTTCTTCCAATATCGGTAAGTAGTGTTCCAGGTATTTCTGTTGGTACTCGATACTGAAATCAAAAGCGTGCGGTTGCAGCGAATGTAGACGCTTGTCAGATCCGGCACCGTATTCGCTGACAATCATCGGATGAGAAGGGTGTTTTTTGTGTTGCTCTGTCAGGAAACGTTCGAAGCCTGTGAGATCTCCTCCATACCAGCCTTGGTAAAGATTCCAGCCGACAATATCGGTGATGTTGCCCAGTCCTACCTCATTGTAGCTGTTGCTGCCATGAAAAGCCATAGTGCTGACACGAGTGGAATCTTCTTCTTTCAGAACTTTCTCCAAACGATTGGCCAGTGACAGTGTCCGTTCCAGCACGGGTTTCAGTTCCTCTTCTTTTTTATAGCGGCGCTGGGTGACGAGTAATATCTCATTCATGTATCCCCAGGTGATGATGGAGGGGTGGTTATAGTGCTGGCGTATCATTTCTCGCAGATTGTTTTCGCAGTTTTCTGCATAGCCGGGAGTGCCGGGCACAATATCAATAATGGGTATTTCTTCCCAAGCTAGCATACCGAGTTTGTCGCACATTTCCAACAGAGCGTCATCTTGCGGATAATGGGAGATGCGGATGAAGTTGGCGCCCATCTCTTTCATTAACTTCATGTCACGACGGTGCATTTCGTCTGTCAGGGCAACTCCGATGGTTTTTTGGTCCTGATGGCGGCAAATACCGCGTAATTTATAAGGTTTTCCGTTGAGGGAGAAGCCGGTCTTACCATCGAAGCTAAACCAGCGGAAGCCTGTATGGTGATTACTGTGGTCGAGGATGGCTTTTGTTTTTTTATCGCGCAGAATGCTTTCTATTCTGTAGAGATGAGGAGCCTCGGGTGCCCATAATCGGGGGGACAGAATAGGGGCGGTTTCGGTGCGGAAAGAGTATAATTCTCCACCTTTTATCTGGATAGACTGTTTCTGGGTCTGGGCAATACTTCCATCGGGATTGTAGATGATATGTTCCAGTTCAAGAGATGCTTTCTGTTCTGCATCGTTCTTTATCTCTCCGCGAATAAGTATTGTGCCTTTTTCTTCGGATACTTGCGGGGTACTGATAAATATTCCTTCTGAACCATAGTTCGTCAAATGGAAATGTTGTTTGGGTACGGCTGTAAGCCATACATCCCGGTAGATACCGCCGAAGAATGTAAAGTCGGCAGAGATGGGGGGAATATCCTGTCGGGCATTATCTACATGGATAGCGAGAGAATTAGGAGCGTCAAATGAACAGAATGGGGTGATATCGAATGTGCAGGCAGTATATCCACCGTTATGCTCACCTATTTTCCGTCCATTCATGTAGATGGTAGCGGCCTTACTGGCTGCATCCAGTTTCAGGAATACCTGTTTGGTTTGCCAATTTTGTGGCAATGTCAGCGTACGGCGATACCAGCCTGTTCCCTGGTAATACTTTTTTTCTGTATATGCATCCGTATTCCATGTGTGCGGGAGATGTATGCTGTTCCACGCACTGTCATCATAGGTTGCTGAAGCGGCAGCTTTGCATTCTCCCTGATAGAATTTCCAACTGTCGTTGATCGTTTTGCTCTCATGTTGTGCGTATACTTTGGGGAATAGGAACAGAATAGCAGGTATCAGGATCAGGTATGTCCCGATTCGATATTTTTTCTCTTTGCTCATGGTATATTTATTGTTGGTTTATTAGCTGAAAAAGAAAGGAGGCAGTTACCAGGCCGGTTATGCCAGTTTCTGCCTCCAAACCTTCATTCAATCTTTTTACTTATATCCTTCGAAAACTAATCAAAAAAGCTGTCTTTTTTACCATCCGTAATTTTGTGGAATACGTCCGTTGGCCAGTTCTATCACATTTTGATGGATGGGATAGAGGTAGAGTTTGTCTGTCCATTGTCGGTTTTCTACTTTCGTACGCGTGTAGTAAGAAGTTGGTTCGTCCGGAGTCTTGTCTTTTGAACCTTTCATGTTCATTCCGTAGAAACGTGTCTGGTCGCAACCTATTCTGTCCTTGTCACCGCAGATCATCCAACGACGGATGTCGAAATAGCGTTGTCCCTCGCAATAGAGCTCTACATAGCGTTCGTGCTGTATGGCATCGAACTGCTTGTCGTAATTGCCGATTATGCCGGTCTTGATGCCGTTATCGTTCATGGTCTGATAGCCTGGGATGCCTGCGCGTTCGCGTACCATGTCGATATACTTGATGATGTCTGGATTACTCGGATCTGTTTCATTGAGTGCTTCGGCATAGAACAGATAGAATTCGGCCAGACGATAGATGATGGAAACACGTTTCCAACTCTGAGTATCGCCGCTGGCATGATTTACGGTACGGTTCTTAAATTTCCCCAGCATATACCCGGTTTTCACGTTGTCACCGTTGGAAAGGTCGTTTCCGCCACCTGCAGAAAAATCTACGATGTAGTTGGGATTACCATTCATCCATTTCTTGAACCAGCTTCTTCCCTGATATACAACGCTTGCGTAGAAACGCGGTTCACGGTTGGCATACATGTTGGAGATATTCTGGTCTGTCTTCTTGTCTTTATAGTCGGGGTCGTAGCAATGGTTTTCTACAGCACTGAATCCGGTTTCGTCATAACCACTGTTTGGGTCATTGATGGCGAGGCCGTTGCCCATGAAGAACATGTCTACAGCATCCTGAGACGGGCCGATGGTACCATAGCATGAGTTCACGTCACGCGGGTTAGTACGTTTCTCCATCTTGTACTGGTCGGAGTAGCTGTTGTTGGTACTGCACCACAGGATTTCTTCATTGTACACCTGGAAAAGGTTGTATACAGAACGGTCGGGTTGCTCTACTCCGTTTGCCATCACGCGATAGAGAGCGTGGTGTTGCGCTTCAGCATAGTCTATCAGATCCTTTACGCGGTCTCTGGCAGTTACCCATTTTTGCGGATCCTTACTCTGTGGGAAGATGTATTCACCTTTAGAGTTCTGCAACTTCTGCAGTCCCTGGTAATATTCGGAACCATCGCCACCATTGAATAACTTGGAGGCAGCATACATCCACAACTTGGCGCGTAGTGCTTTGGCCACTACGATAGTGGGGCGTACTACTTCATTGGTGTTGAAGTTGTATGTATTGTCCGCGTATGATGTGATGACTGATTCGGGCAATTTTGACTGTGCGGGGTCACATAGAGGAGCCAATATGCCATCAATGTGGTTCACCATTTCGTCTACAGTAGCGCGGTCGTAGTCCGTTATGTGCGGTTCGGCAGCGTCGTCTATCTCCGTCACGATGCAGGCAGGGCCATAAAGCTCGAACATGGAAAAGTAATAATAGGCTATCATGAATCGGCATTCGTCTTTCATGCGGGCTATTTCCTCGGCAGTCAGCTTGTTAGTACTGCTGGGGTCGCCTACACCTTGGTCGTGGGCGCGTTCAATGAAGATCATAGCTTGGCGTATGTCTTTGTAGAAAGTAGCCCAGCGATGATAACTTCCGCTGGCTGCCGTGAAACCTGCCATCATGACGTCGCGTGAACTAGCTTTTTCTGAAGCGATTTCACCGCAGAGGTTTGACCATGGATTTTTGAAGGCGTTAACTTCTGATCCGGTTTCTGAATATTCCATCAGATTGCGGTAGATGACCCCGTACCAGTTTCGGGTATAGGTTGCATTGTCCCAAACTTGATCGACTCCCAGACTGGCGTTGAACTCGCCTGATATGTCAAGATAGTCTGAACAAGATGCTGTGCTGAATGCAAGGACGGCAGAGCCGACGGTTGCGTATAGTAAATTTTTCAGTTTCATATCGTTTATTAATTAGATGTTTAGAATGTAACTTCTGCTCCAAAGGTCCAGGTGCTGGAGATGGGGTATTTGGCGCCTGAGTTTGCATCGCCCAGTTCTGGATCCCAATACTTCACGTGATCCCAAGTTTTTAGGTTAGTACCTTGCACGTAAAGGCGCAGGTTGGTGAGACGCAGTGACTTCAGTTGCTTCTTGTTGAATTGGTAACCGAATTCCACGTTCTTCAAGCGGATGAAGCTGGCGTCGCGATACCACCAGGTACTCGCTTGCAGGTTGTGTGCAAAGGTATTGTTACGCAAGCGAGGGTAGAGCACGTTGTCGTTGTAGGGGTCGGATGCTTTCCAGCGGTTCATAGCCTCCATACGCGCAGAAGAAGCGTCCTTACCTTGGTTGAACGGCATGAAGTTGGATGCTTTGCTCATCAGGTTGATGGAACAGCCCGTCACGCCTTGGAAAAAGATACCGGCGAAGAATCCTTTCCATTCGGCATTCAGTGAAAGACCGTACACACTGCGCGGGGTCTTGTCCAGATGACCATTACGGTAGGTCTTGTCATCGTCGTTGATAAGTCCGTCCTCGTTTAAGTCGCGGTACTTGATATCACCGGGTGCCACAGCAGCTCCCGGGTCGGCTATGCCGGGTTTCAGTTGGTAGCTTTCGGCACCGCTCACAGGATCAATGGTGATGTTGAAATCATCGGGTGTATAAAGACCGTCGGCAATGTAGAGGTAAGGAGTCCACAATGACATACCTGTGAGGTCCTGGTAGCTGTATCTATGTTTGATTTCATCTGTTTCTACAATCTTGTTCTTGGCATACGTATAGTTGGCACGGAATGTCAGATTCAGGCCACCCACATGCTGTTTGAAAGTCAGGTTCCCATCTACACCTTTGTTACTTACGATACCATAGTTCTGAGTTGGGTTGGATTGTAAACCGCTCATAGAAGGAACCGTATTACGGGTAATCAGGATGTCTTTACGACGGTTGGAGAAGTAGTCCATGGAGAGGTCCAACTGTCCGTTCAGCAAGCCGAGGTCGAAACCGATATTGGTTTTATCCTCAATCTCCCAACGCAGGTTGGCGTAGTAGGCACGGTTTTCGCTCAATCCGCCGAACCAGTTCTGTGCATTACCATTAGAGATGCCTGAGATACCCAGATTAAGACCGCCGGCATCGGTATTCATTGCTTCCTGATAAGGGAAACGAGTTTCACCTAACTGATCGTTACCGGTCCGTCCGTAGGATGCACGTAACTTCAGTGTACTGATTACTTTCTGCACAGGTTCGAAGAACTTTTCATGGCTCACATACCAGGCTCCGCCCACAGCAGGGAAAATACCCCAACGGTGTCCCGGAGCGAAATTCTCACTACCTGTCATACCGAAGCTGCCTTCGATGGTGTAGCGGTTGTCGTAAGTATAAGAACCGCGTCCTACGACGCTTTGCTTACGGTAAGGAAGCAGGTTGAGTCCGCCAACGTTTTGTTTTTGAGTTTCCTTTTGGTTGTATAGCAGCAAGCCTGTAACATCGTGCTTGTCACTGAAGTTACGCTTATAGTTGAGGGACGCCTCAATGTATATTTTCTTGTTACCACCGGATGAACCGCTTGAGGGGTTACTCAATGCCGAGCCTGACTCCAGTGACTTGAATATCAGGTTGCCATCGGCGTCACGTCCGGTAGCTGTAAAAGTAGCGGGTGACATAGTACGGTTGACATACTGGTTGGAGTTGGCATCGAAACTGACACTACCTCTTATGGAAAGTCCCTTTGTGATGAAATCCAAGTCTTGTTCTAGCAATACCTTGCTTTGGAATGTAGCGTCCCAGCTTTTACTGTATCCACTGAAGTAGAGGAAGTTGTAGGGGTTTTGACGAAGACCTGAATTATCATAGTTAGGATGTTGTGAAGCTGAACCGTCAGAATAGATTTGCGGATAGAGGTGTACAGGTTGCAATGTCATACCACCGAAGATGTCGCTGGCTGTTTTGGAGGGAGCCACACGGTTGATATACTGTCCTGACATATCTACGGACATACGGGTAGTCTTGCTCAATTCGAAGTCAATATTGGAACGAAGGTTATAACGGTCGAAACTGATGTTTGAATCGTAATCGGCGTTCTTCTTCTCCTTGTATACACCGTCTTGTGTGTAGTAGGCACCTGATACGAAGAAGCGTACGCGGTCACCACCACCACGGAAGTTAATGGTGTAGCGCTGGCTGCTGGTGTGATCACGTAGCATACTCATCCAGTCTGCATCCGGATATAGATCGGGATCTACGCCACTACGATATTTTTCCAGATCAGCGTCGCTCACCGGTGCTGTATAGTTGGCGCGCGGGTTCCCGTTGCTATTCCAATCTGCTTCGTTATATAGGCTCAAATAGTCGTAAGAACTCATGAGGTTGGGCAGGCGGAGCGGTGTCGAGTAGCCGTATTCTGCTGACATACTGACAACTGTTTTTTGTGATTTACCACGTTTGGAAGTAATCAATACCACACCGTTAGCACCTTCGGCACCATACACGGCCGTTGCGGCGGCGTCTTTTAGGATAGAGAATGTTTCAATTTCGTCCACATCGATATCGTTCATCTTACGGGGTACACCGTCCACCAGTACCAATGGGTCTGTTCCACCGGCATACGAACTGATACCACGGATAAAGAATTGTGCGTCATCCCAACCCGGTTCGCCCGAACGTTGTACGGCAATCAGACCTGACAGCTTACCGGCGATGTTGTTGGTAAGGTTGGCACTCTTTACACTCAATTGAGCTGGTCCTACGGTGGACATGGAGCTTACTACGCTCTCTTTCTTCTGTTTACCATATCCCACAACTACTACTTCTTCCGTAGCGATGGCATCCATCTCCATTCGGAGGTTGAAGGTGGTTTCATCAGCTTTCACTCTGTGTTCTATACTGACAAATCCAATATAGCTGAATTCCAGTACTTCGCCGGGAGCAGCTTCGATGGAGTATCGTCCTTCGACGTCACTGATAACACCACGATTGGTAGTACCTTGTACTCTGACGGTGGCGCCGATGATAGGGTCACCATTAGAATCGGTCAGCAAACCGCTGATGCGTTGTTTTTGTTGCTGTACAGCCTCAATGCTGTTAGCTTCGTCAGCAGCATTGGCACGTAGGATGGCAGGCTGGGCTACCAAACCAAAGGCAAACATGGCTGCTATGTAATATTTTTTTTTCATATATCTATACTTGATTGTTTATCTATACTTTAAGAAAGTCTATCATTCACCCATTTCGTATGAGGGTAGTTCGTCCAAAGCTTTCACCCATAGTTCATTCGGGCTGGTGCTGGTTTCTACAGTCATCACCATATATTTTCCAGATGGCCAGGTGGCATTGGCGTCACTGGCATATTTGATATAATCACCGCCTTCTTTTGCGGTATAGGCTCCAGGGCCTTTCCATTCCAGACCCCATCCCTTCTGTCCGAAAAACTTAAAGTTGACTCCGTTAACATTCTGTCCAACAAGTAGTATCAGTTCATATTTGGTATCGGTGAGCGGAACCAGATTGAATGCTTTGTCCGTATTCCAGTTTATGTTGTTTTGGGCATATGACGGGAATCCTATCTTATCATTACCAATCACCCACATAGCGGTAGCATTCTGTGTACTTGATGAAGAAGCTTTCTCCAACTGTTCCATCATAATTGCATTCATGCCTTTGTTCAGAGTGAGTTTATACTTGCCGTCTCTTCCGCGGAAATGGAGCAGAGTTTCGTCTTCCTTCACGAGGTCAAACCAAGTGGGGTTCTTCCAATAATCAGCATATTCTTCTTTGACACCGCTGATTTTGATGATATCATCCTTCTTAAATTCGGTTTCGATGTAGAAAACATTGCCCGACCCATCGAATTCCAGGAACTTATTCTGAGTGTCGAAACGTACACCGAATTTTGGGAATGGGCTACCTTCGAAAGTCAGGGTATTGAATGTGATTTCATACTTGCCGTCTTCACCGTAACCTGTGTTTTCAAAGCCAATATTCTTGGTGGCATTGAGGACAATTTTTCCATTGTCCATACCAAATTTCAGTTCATTGCCTTGCAAATAAGGATTACCTGTTCCATCGGAATAAGCTGGTGCTACGATAGATGCTTCCATGTCGAGTGGGAAAGCCTCACGTGCTTTGTATTCATATTCTTTACCTGGAACGGGAGTCATGGTATATTCCTTGCCATTGGCAGCCACAAGTTTCAATGTTTGATATTTTGGACGCTCTATAGCAACGGTCATTTCCTTACTGTCATTGCTGAAACGTTCATTTTGGATGCGCAGTATAACCTTTGCTTCTCCGTCAGGCGTGTTTTTCTGGTAGGGAGCCAGCACTTTTCCACTGTATTTTCCGTCGGCTTTCAGACTGTAGAAGGCTTCGGATACCATTTCTTCTCCATAATAGAGCTGAACTTTGGCCTGGTTGATTTTCACGCCTCCGCTCTTCACCTCAAAGTCGAAGGTGATGCTATCGCCCATGTAGGCTTTTTCAGTGCCTGCAAAGGATACGATAGTCGAGCTGCCATGATCATCGAACTGGTCAATCTCATCTTTGCATGATGTCATACCTATAAGGCTGAGTGCCATCATGCCGAGCAAAAATCGATTTCTCATAATTTATAAATTTATTAAAAAAGTGATTTATTATGTTTGAATCTCTGTTATTTCCACTTGAAAGAGTTTACTGAGCGCGGCTGCAGAGTGCAACTTGCCGAGTGCTTCTTACCGGCGTCATCGGGGGCGGTAAGTACAATGTTCTTGTCCGACCTGCTTTTGTTGATGATGACAAAGGCATAACTTCCGTCTGTATTCTTGAAAGCACTGTAGGCTATGTCATTGTCTGTGTAGCCGCTTGTACCAATTCGTATGGCACCGGGTCTTACCACTGCCGACAGGTGGCAGATCATATAGTAGTGCGAGTTCATGTAGATAGTTTTAAGATCACTCATGTTTAGGTCTACAGCCCCGAAGCAGGTTTGACATCCGCCGGGGCGGTTAGGTTGTCCACCATTGTTACTGGGTATGCTTCCGTTGAAGTCTGTTTCAAGCATCAGGTTCCAGATGGTCACTGCACTGCAATAGTTATTGATGGTGCCTATACCGATACTTTCCATATTAGAAAGGAGAGTTTTGGTCAAGTCGTGTCCGTTATTCCAGGTGCCGATAGACGATTCTGTGAAGATCAGGTCCTTCTCGGGAGCTCTTTGGTAGACGTTGAGCAGTTCGCTGCGATTACCTCCATAATCATGGTAGGCTGCTCCTGCTATATACTTAGTGGCTTCGGAATCGTTGTATATCTGGTAGGGATAACCGTTTTGGTCGCTTTTGTTATCATAATTGTAGTTGTGGTCGTAAGCGTATATTTTGGTGGAAAGTCCAGCAGCCTCAAAAGCAGGACCCAGTACTTTCACAAAATCACGTTGTTCTTTCCATTCCATCACCAGTGAGGCTGAGTTCTTGTTGTTGAGTGGTTCGTTCTGTATGGTGATGGCATTGATGGGAATACCAGCTGCCTGAAATGCCTGTATCCACTTCACAAAATAGGTGGCATAGTCAGCATAGTATTCGGGTTTTAGTTGTCCTGCGGTGTATTCCCGATTTTGGTAGACAGGGTATTTCCGGTAGTCTTTCATCCATAAGGGACAAGTCCAGGGTGAACCCAGTATGCGGATGTCCGGGTTGATAGCAATAATCTCCTTTAAGATAGGTATTACGTAATCAGTTTCTTCTGAAGTCAGAGCAAAGTTTTCTATACCCGGTGTGTCACAACAGGTGTATTCTTTCAAGGAGAAGTCGGAACAGCCAATGGCAATGCGTACATAGCTACATCCATAACCTTCAGTTAGCGAATAGGTTCTTTTGAGGAATGCTGTCCGATCTTCCTGTTTCATTAGTTTTAGGCAGAAAGCTGATGATCCTGTAAGTGCCGCTCCGAATCCCTGCATAGTTTGGTAGATCTGCTGTGGATTCAGTAGGATGTTTTTAGGCGACATGCTGGCTTGGGGCTCAAATTCCACGGTGGATTCTCTTAAATCATAGGTACGGGTGTCAGTGGTAGTAAGCATGTAGGCTTGTAGACCACTAGG
>ERZ772867.4294-NODE-4294-length-10834-cov-3.486780_pt1 | contig 10834 bp, 5 predicted proteins | sample MGYA00511341_ERZ772867 | MGnify/ENA primary metagenome ERZ772867 (study PRJEB29015, sample SAMEA2737707) | human gut metagenome | biome: human gut; feature: human-associated habitat; material: faeces | place: China | collected 2012 ... | reverse complement strand
TAACATACTCCTAAAATCTACTGCCAATCTGTGCGGAATATCCACTAGTTTTGTTACCATTCAAAATAACATACTCCTAAAATGTCAAATTCGTATATTATAACATTATACAAGGAGTTTTTGGGACTATAGCAACTAATCTCTACTCTGAATGTCAACTACTATTTAATTATTATACATCATAATTTCATCATAATCACTATCTACAAATAAAATTTTTTCATTTTTAACACATTCTTTCTCATCTCCTGTTTCTAACAAAAGAACCATTACTTTTTTATACATGATATATTTATAAACCTCTTCCAATTCTTTTTGAGACAAATAAAGTTTTAAATTAGTAAAAACAACTAATTTTGCTATTCCAAAATATTCAACAACATCAATTATCATCAATACAATATCTATGATTTTAGAATCTCTGTCACCCATTGCAATTTTTAAACCTAGAAGTTTAAGATATTCCTGCACTCCGATACTGTCTTTGTATTCAAATTCAAACGGTAAATCTTCCCACACATCCATAGCATTTATCTGCAAACTTTGAAAATGTGTCTGAAAATCACTCAATCTTTCATACTCTTGCTGATATATTTTTTCTATTTTCTGAAACAAAGCACTTTGTATTTTCTTTTGATTAAAATCAGTCGCTCCTCTCCATCTATAACACAGTTCTGTTCTTCACCAGATATGTATTCTATTCCGCTAAATTGCTTTTCAGTTATAATAAGCATTTCAATTAAGCCTTCAGGCGGTTTGTTCTTTCTAACTTTCTTTCTTATCAGTTCGGCTACTGTTCCATTAAGTGCAAGTTTTGTATACACAGATTCCTGCATCATAATAAATCCTTCATGTATCAGAAACTTGTGAAATTTTCTATACTCGGCACGATTCTTTTCTGTAATTGTGGGCAAATCAAAAAGTACCATAACTCTCATAAATCTTAAACTCATGCAAATTCATATAATATTGATGTATCAAAACTTTCATGTTCAATAGCATCAAATATCTTATCAAGATAAATCTGAATTGCATTTGTAAGATAGTATTCACGCCCACAATACATAACTTTCCTATTAAGAACATCAACCAACAACAGTTTAAAATCTTTATCAAATGTCTTTTCTATATTATTGTATACTTTTGCAGCATGTCCTTCACGGTTTGTCGAATCAAAAAATTCCATTTCTCGTACATATCCTGATAACTTTTTTAATTTCACTCAGATGTATCATTTTAACTTCATCACCCCGAACAATCATAAAATCATTTTTATAGCTCAACTTAACATAACTTTGTATTACCACCGTTCTCCAACTCAAAGCATGTTCTCCTTTCGTAAATTCCTGTCACTGACTTGTCAACTATTATTATTTTATCCTTAAAAGGAAGACTTCTTTTCCTTCCGAGCCCATCGCTTATGCCGGCAATATTGAATTTTGATACAGCTGGACGGCTACTGTTAGCTTGTACTATTTTATATATTTCATTAAAGTAATCTATTTTTTTATCTATATCCAGCTTTGATGTATTTGCTCCTATAACTTTATCTATATCCTTGATATAGCCTTTAAACTCATTATGTATCTTATTCTGAAGCAGCTTAAAGAACTCATCTATTTCTTTTTCAAGTTCATCCGTTCTTATATAGTGCCAGTTTTCACTATTAATATATGAATATAATCTGTTAAATTTCTGATACCTGCTTCCAAGAACAAATTGTTTTGCATTAGCAACTTCTGTAGGTCCAACAAGAAAATATCTATTACCTTCTTCATCCATAAGTTCTTGATATTTGCAAATTTTATTTCTTAATATTTCCACAGTATTATTTTTTAACTTATCACATATATATTGTTTTAAATTGATATTTTCTTTATTAATCTCATACGAAATATATGTAGGAATACCGACAAACTCCATTTTCCACTGCTTTTCTTCTGTTTTCTTTTTCTTTTTAACAGTATAATATTTTACAAGAACAAAATATGCACATTCGCCACCCTGGTATCCGCCATATTTTTCTACCGAAAGTTCTTTAAGTCCCTCTTTTCCTCTTAGATTATTTCCACTCTTTAATGGAATAAGTTTAGTTTCTTTCTTATTTCCATCCAATTTCTCTTTTGGGTATCTTGTCTGATTATAAAAACTACCGGTATTTTCTTCTGTTTTTTTAGAAATCATTACATCTCTGTAACAAAAGATTTTTCTCATATACTCAATAATTTCTTCACCGTTCCACCCTGCTTTTTCATAATTCTTTGTAAATCTGCTAAGCATTGAAATATATATTTCCTTTTTTGATTTGGTATTATATTTCTTTTGTTCTTCATAATACTTTTCAAATTCTCGTCTGTACTTTTTGAAATTCAATTCATTTTTCCATCCCGGATATACTTTCTGTATATAAAGACCTATTATGCACGCAAGGTACGCATCATGTGCATGATGATAATCATTTAATCCACGATTCTTAAAAAACATTGCATTTTCTGTATTCTCAATCCAAAATCCATCATCATCCTTTTTTTCTTGCGTAAATTTGTTGCGTATATATGAACTTAATTGTGCTTTTACCTCTATTACTTCAATTTTATCATCATAATAATCACTTATTAAATTTGCCACATTTTTTACAATCTGTCTTGTCTCTACAAGCTGTCTGTTAATAAATCCTTTAGAAAATACTTCATCAAGTGATTTATTAAGATTATTATATTTTTTCTCAGATATTAGTCCTGCTTTATATAACATCTCCCAATAATTTTGCATTTCCTTATAATCAGCTTTATTTCCAAATGCGTCTGAAACAATCCTATTTCCTTTGTTCTGATTTTCAATCTTTTTAACAAGAACTTTGTTATCCATACTGTCATCTTGACTGATTGAATAAGGTATAATATGGTCTACATCATACTGATTGAGATTATCAAGGCTTAATTGATTACTTGCACTTGGAGCAGAATACAAACTCTTGCCGTTCTGCGAAAAATATAACCTTACTTTTTCCTCATCAAGCCTTTTCTCATTATCTTTTAATTCTTGTTTAATATCATCATTATAATAATCTTTAAATTCTTGTTTTAACTTACCTATAGCCTTATCCAGCTTATCCTTTACCTTTTTTGTCTCTACCTTTTCCCCCTCTTCCCTTGCAAATTCAATAAATATCTGTTCAGGTTTTCTGCCCATATACTCTATTATTTCTTCAATAACTTTCATACATTGCTTTATTCCGCGTTTGTTTGCAGGCGACGTATGTAATTTATCAATAATATCAGGTAAATCATCTTCACCATTGTACCTTAACCTGTTTTCCTCAATAACAGTTTTTATTTTTTCATCTCTATTAATAATCTGAATCAGATTAGGAATTTCTTTCCATCTTAAATCGCCCTCTTCAAGCATTTCTATAATTGTATGTCCTGTATCACCTTTAATTCCTGTAAGGAATTTTTTAGACAACTGTCCCCAGCCTGTATACTTAATTTTCAATATTCTCTTTAACTGAGAATCATTTATTTTATCTTTGTAATTCTGTTCAATCTTTCTTTTTATGATTTTTTTGTCATCAAATATTGTAAGCCAGTAGATAATCTGTTCAATCATATCTATATTAGACATATTTATTTCACCGAATATCTTTTTAAATGTTATATAACTGCTCATAGAGCTTGCAAAATTGTCTCCCCCCTGATAGCCCTTTATAACCCTGTTATCAATATCATTATATGTACCAGATTTTTTTAAATGTTCTTTTAAATTATTCCCCGATACAGAAACTTTCTTCAAAAAAAGATTCTGTATTATATCATCTCTAATTTCTTTTCCAAACTTTATCTTATCAATACTTATTTGAGAAAGTTCTGTCAAAACCTCATACCACTGATAAATTATCGAATGTTTCGGAAGTACCTTTTCACACGGCAAATAGGTACAATAATTAGTCATTCTTGTTATAAATTTTTCTGCCGTTTTATCAACATCAACAACCTCTTCTACATTCCACGGGTATACTGATTTATTTTCCATTCCGGCTTTTTTGCTCATCCATGCAAACCTGCTGCCAGGATTTAACGGTCCCACAAAATACGGTATCTTTGAAGTTAGCATTTTCAAAATTAACTCTTTGTTCTTCTTTAATTCAGGATAAAATTCCCCCTGAATATCCAATATTTTCTCCATTTCCATTTCGTTCAACTGATATGGTATAACTGAATTACTTACATCATTAATCTTTTCAAGATATGAATCATTTTCCATTTCAGCACATATTCTTATATATCTTTCATCATCTTTTGCAACATCACCTACTAATGCCTTAATACATTTATACAAATTTTCTCTTGCCTTTGATTGCGTATCACCGCATCGTTTCATTCCCTTAATATAATTGGCATAATTAGGCACATACTCTCCTTTTTTAATCTTTCCAAAACTTTTTAAAAATGCCGGACTCATTTTACCGTCTTTTTGTTCTGCTTTTAATTCTTTATGAAAAAATTCACTATATTCTTTCTGTGTTTTATAATCTCTGAATAATTCTTTTAGTTCTTTCAATTCCGCATGGTGTTTTTCGTATTTTGCGACCATTGCTTCTGATAAATAATTTACACGATTTTTGTCACTTCCCTGCATAATCTGTTTTATCACATACCAGCTATACAATCTTTTCAAGTTTTCTATAACAGAAAATTTTTCACCAAGTTCATCTGATAATTTTTGTTCTTCCTCTTCATAATCTGCTGATGCAAAACTAACACTCATTTCTTTACCATTTTCATCACACAGATTCTTATCATTAATAATTGTTGCAACATTGAATTTATATCCTATAATCGCATTTGCTACTGCTTCTGCATACTTTTTATCTAATCCAAGTTTTTTCAATATTTCCGATACTTCATTATATTTTTCTTTTTTGGATTTTTTTTCTTTTAATTTTTTTTCAATTTCCTCACAAGAAATTTGATCATAATTACACTCTATCTCTAAATATTCCTTTAATGAAGTTAAAAACTGTTCATAAATGATTTTAAAATCATCAAGTTCCGTAAATTTTTGACCTTCATATAAAAAGTTTCCTCTATACTTGAGCATGTGATGCAGTGCAAGATATATAAATCTTGCATCAGCTTTTTCTGTCGTCTCTAATAAGTGTTTTCTTAAATGATATATAGTTTGATATTTCTCGTAATAATCTTTATCTGTACAATCCTTGTCTGCAAATAATATGTAATCAGATTTTGCCTTATCACTTTTATCCTCTTTCCACAAAAATGATTCATCCAATCTTGCAAAGAAATTCTCATCAACTTTGCATACCATATCTGACATTATTTTTCTTAACTCTAAAATTCGTGTATGTGTTCTTGAATATCTTCGTCTCGTACTTCTGTTTATACGGCAGCCTTTTGCAGGCTCTCCTGACTTGAATGTCCGTACTCCCCATAAACTGTTCCTTTTATTATTTCCGTTATCACCTTTTCGGTTAATTTTAAACAACTTTCCATTTTCATCTATAACGCAATACCCCACGCTTGCTGTTCCAACGTCAAGCCCTAAACAATAATTTTCACTGCACTTTCTGTTAAAATTCATTAATTTTACCTCCACATTCTTACTTTAAAATAATTTTATGTTTATTAGCTGTTACTATCTGGTAAAAGAGTAACCCATTTAATATATATTGTCAATATTTTTGTCCATATAAAATGACATTGTTTTTTATATTGATTTGACATTTCAGTTTGAATCATGTATATTCTCTTTTAAGATTATTGTTTGACATTTGTCATTTTATAATTTTAGGAATTATGTTATTTACTATTGACATTTATAATAATAAATATTATTATATTATTGTTATTACCATTCAAAATAACATAGCAGGTTAAAATAAATTTTTAAACCAAATGACAGCGGCTGCGTATGGCAGCCCTTTTTTTATATCAATTTATCCCCAAGAAATACAAAAACACCCTCTCCCTACATCTGTCTGCTTTCGCAGATCCAATATCGGGAGGGGGTGTTTACCCTGTTATGGGATTATAATTTTATTATCTGTTTTTACAAACAGTTTTTATTTTGCTCTTTTTCTGTCGTATACGACTACTCCTGCCATTCCTGCCAATGCAGCAGCAAGAATTATCATATACATGAACATACCTAAGCTGTCACCTGTTGAAACTGATGAATCCGGTGTTACAGTTGAGTCCGGTGTCTCTGTTGTACCCGGTGTCTCATCATTTCCTGGATTTTCAGGTGTTGACGGTGTTATATCGCTTCCTGAATCCTTTGCTGCGTATACTACAGCATATGGGCTGAATGACTCTGCCTCGAATGAGAAACCATTTTCATCCGCTGTAACTGCTACACTTTCAAGAACTCCGTTGTTATTCATATGGAATACATACAGATTGTAATCTGCTGCATTGATTCCTTTTTTGTATGACATAGTAATCTTAATCTTACCACTTGAAAGCTTAACAACTTTTCCGTCTGTTGTTTTAAGTGAAATATCATAATAATCCGCATTCTTTGAATCGAATCCCTTGATATTCTTTTCAGCAATAGCCGCATCAATCTTTTCAGATATTGAAGCTGCTGCTTTCTCAACATTTAACTTAATTTCACTTACTGTAAGGTCTTTACCTTCTTCATCTTTAACCTTTACGTCACCTACTGATGCAATATCCTTGAAATCAACAGTATCTTCATTTCTATCAAGGTCAACTTTGATGTCTATCTTACCTGGATCGTCAGGTTCAACAACAGGCTGCTTTTTAACAAGACCATTAATTGCATCTGTTATTGCCTTTGCCATTGCATCTACCTTTGCCTGTTCTTCTGATGTAAGTGTTCTGTCTACTGCTTCGATTGCCTTTGTTACTGCTGAGAAATCCTCATAATCATCTTTGTTGAGGGCTTCTGCTGCCTTAATAGCCTCATCTACTGCTGTGTAGTCTGCTGCAACCGGTTCCGGCTTAACATCTCCTGATTTATAGTATGCAGGTGTCCAACCCTCAAAGTAATCTTCAAGTTTTACTGCTGATGCTTCTTCATCAGTCATCTTATTAACGCCTGCAGCTCTGCTTGAAGTGCTTACCTTTGTTCCGTCTGCAAGATGTGTATTATATTCATAATACTTAGCCTTTGCAGGTGTTACATTACTCATTGAAGTAAATCCTGCAGGAGCGATAGTATTAGCATCTTCAACTTCTGTATTTAAGAATACAACCTTTGAATCTGCTCTCCATGGTCTTGCAAAATATGTCTTTGTTATACCTTTGTTAATTCCCGGATAAGAAGTCTTTACAACTTTACAATTGTTGAAAAGATAACCTAACTGTGAAAGTGCCTTTGACGCAACAATGATACTTCCTGAAGCTGCTTTGTCACCGTATCCATACATGCTTAATGTACAGCCGTCGAATACCGCACTACCATCACCGCAGATATAATCTGTTGTACCTTCGATGACACAATTCTTAAAATATGTATGCTCTGTATTATTTCCTGTAAACATTGTATCCTGTGAACTTAAGAACTGGCAGTCCTTGAATTCGCTCTGGTCTGCTTCAATGAAAATAACACATGCTCTTTCCTTATTTTTATAAAGTTTGATATCGGCATCTGTTGCTTTAGAACGGTCAACCTTAGAGTTATCTCCACCTTTGCCTACGCCATCTGCAACTTCTTCTGTTGTCATATATCTGTTGAATGAACTTTCATATATAACACCTTCTGAACGGAACGCTGTAGCTGTAGGAAGTACATTAACTGTTGCTCCCCAGTGGCCTGTACCCATTCCGATTGCAACTCCTTTTTCATACTTATCAACTGCTCTTGCTTCACTGTAATAACCGTTCATATCGGCACTGTAATAAGTATAACCTGAACCATAATACCATGTTATTGTTGAGCCTGCTTCACTTGAAATAGTAACATAAGGAGTATCAACCATAACCTGCTCTCTGTATAAAGCATCTGTAAGAGTAATTGTTACTCTCTCTGTTGTTCTTGTCATTCTGCCTATATACTTAACTGCATCTGTTATAGTCTCAAACTGCTGACCCTTACCCACTTTTACCTCAGCCTGATATTCAACAGGTGATGTATCTGCTTCTGTTTCAAGATAAACATCATTCAAAACATCTGAACTGCCGACACTTACATGGTCATATGCAGTATACTTTTCAGATACAACTGATGTATCGTACTCGCCTGCTCTTAACTGTGCTTTGTATCCGTCACCTGTTACATCAAATGAATAAGAATAGTTACTGTCAGATTTGTTTGTAAATGTAATCTTTGTAACATCTGAAGCTTTGTCATCTGAGGTTACGAACTTACCTGAAACATTAACCTTTACTCTCTGTGTTGCAGCGATTTGTACATCTGTATAATCTCCTGCTGCCTTGTTTAACTTTTCTGTAACTTCATAATCGTCAACGCCGCCTAATACTACTGAATAATTTGAGCTCGAATTAATACTTACATTTGAAAAACTGTAAGAACCGTCTGTCTGTGCTTTTACATCAACAGCAATCGTTGAAAGCTTTGAATTATCAGGTACAAATTTAACTGAAACTGTTCCTTTTACAGCATCTGCCGGAATTCCCATAATACTTCCTGAAACTGTTGCAACTGCATCGGCAACTGCTTCAAAGTCTTTAACAGCCGTAGCATTTTCACCTGTAAGTTCGAGAATATTGCCGTTATCGGTATCATTAATCTTAAATCCTACAGCACTTATTGATACTTCGTACTTGGCACTGCCGTTTACTCTCTTTAATACAACGGAATACTTGCCGTTGCTGTCAACCTGTGCAGTAACCGTCTTTGCAGAACTGTCTGTAAGACTGTCAAACTTAATCTCTGTAATTCCATTTTCTGCTGCATTTGCCACTGTACCTGTAACTGTGACATTTATAATCGGATTATATTCTGTCAAAGCCATTGTTCTGATCTTAACATCTCCGCCTGATATAACAGGAAGATACTTCTGCCCTTCTTTTTCAACAATATAACCCGTAATATCATCCACTGTTACAGACTGTGTTGTTGTCTTCATCTGAACAGAATATCCGCTGTCAGCACTGCCGATATATACAGGTCTGTCAGTTGCAGCATTTGAACATAACTGCTCATATTTTACTTTTGTTGTGTCATCTTTTACCGGGAGATATAATACGCTTCCCTGTCTGAAACGAAGTTTGTCACTATCATATGTAACGCCACTGTTTCCCGCATCCTGTGACACATACAAAATGCCGCCGGACTCTCCGGCTGTTCCATCAAGAATTTCCCCTGCTGCAGGTGCTTTCTTACTTGAATTCGCTGAAAACGAATACGTAATTTTTCGTGTCTGTGTATCTGCTGCAAATGCCGTAACACCCAATCCTACAGGCATCCCCGATACAATCAAAGTAACCGCAGAAACTGCCGCAAATACCTTTCTAAATAATTTGTTAAATCGCATAAAACCCTCCGAACATTTTACTAAATTATATTTTTTACCACACACTTCCTTTCATTATCACGCTTACCATTAATAAAACACGCAGTGAACTAATAACTAAAAATACCCATAAGAAAAGACTTTTGCGTATGTGTTTTATTAAAGTATGTATAAATAATATACTTATATCATAAATATGTCAATGAATTTTACCGATTATTATATTTTTTTGTTAATTTTTTACAAATACCTGTGTCGGATTTTTACTAATATCTTCCTCTTACATTCAAATGTTTGAAACTGTATGCAAAATATGCTATTTCTGCTATAGCTGTAATTGTCCACGAAAATACATAAACAAGGTACAATGAAGGTATAGAGTGAAAATATGCAAATATTGTATATACCCATGCAACCCTGAATACACACGAACCGCTTATAACAATAATTGTAGGTCCAACACTCTTTCCTATACCCCTCGATGCAGCAATTGATGCATCCATAAATGCAGATACCGCATACGAAAAAGCCATAATCTTTATTCTTGCCATCCCGGCGTCTATAACAGCCGGCTCACTAGTAAACAACGACAACAACTGGCGTCCAAACACAAAAAGTACAGTTCCAAGAATTCCTGCCGCACAAAATGAATATACAATGCTTATAAAATAGCTGTGAAGCATTCTCTTTTTATTTCCAGCACCCATGTTCTGCCCCATAAAACTTGAACACGCTGTATAAAACGCTGACATTACATTATATATAAGTGCATCAAAATTGGCAGCTGCGGAATTGCCCGAAACCATAACAGAATCAAATGAATTCACACCTTTCTGGATAAAAAGGTTTGCAATCGCAAATATTGCGTTCTGGATTCCTGCCGGGATTCCAAGCATAAGAATCGCTTTTGCTGCATTCTTGTTTATTCTTACCTGCGAAAGACGAAGCTTGCACACATCATTTCTTCGCAAAAGATTAGTCATAATAAGTGTAGCTGAAATATACTGCGAAATAATACTAGCCATTGCTACACCCTGTTCTGCCAGACGAAATCCGATAACAAATATAAGATTAAGGCATACATTTACTATTCCTGCTATAAAAAGATAGAGTAACGGACGCTTTGTATCTCCTTCGGCACTCATAACAGCATTACCAAAGTTGTATACTGCCATGGCAGGCATACCAAGTGCATATATTCTGAAATAAAGCATCGCACCGTCTATAAGTTCTTCTTTTGTATTTAATAGATTCAACAATAAATGTGCACATGAAATACATATAATGCTTACAATAATTCCAACAATCAGGCACAGAATAAATGCTGTTTGAATTGTATCTTTCAAATCTTTGTGCTGTCTTGCACCAAGC
>ERZ772867.4293-NODE-4293-length-10834-cov-6.982466_pt1 | contig 10834 bp, 7 predicted proteins | sample MGYA00511341_ERZ772867 | MGnify/ENA primary metagenome ERZ772867 (study PRJEB29015, sample SAMEA2737707) | human gut metagenome | biome: human gut; feature: human-associated habitat; material: faeces | place: China | collected 2012 ... | reverse complement strand
CCATTGAGGGCGTCAAGGAAGACGTTACCGAAATTGTCCTGAACCTGAAGGGTATCGCTGCAAAGCTGTACACCGATGGTCCGAAGACAGTGCGTGTTGAGGCAGTTGGTCCCTGTGAGGTCACTGCTGACAACATCAAGCAGGGCGACGACATCGAAATTCTGAACCCTGAGTGGCACATCGCAACCCTGGGCGAGGGCGGCAAGCTCGTCATGGAGCTGACCTTCGATAAGGGCCGCGGCTATGTGCCCGCAGAGCGCAACAAACAGGCTATCATCGAGAAGAACGATATCAACACCCTTCCCGTTGACAGCATTTACACCCCTGTGCTCAAGGTGAATTATAACGTCGAGAGCACCCGTGTTGGACAGGCCATTGATTACGACAAGCTGACCATTGAGGTTTGGACTGATGGCACGATCAACGCACAGGAAGCCGTTTCTCTGGCTGCCCGTGTGCTGACCGAGCACCTGAACCTGTTCGTCAACCTGTCGGACGAGGCCGCCGGCGCTGAGATCATGGTAGAGAAGACCAACGACGACAAGGAGAAGGCTCTGGAGATGACCATCGAAGAGCTGGATCTGAGCGTGCGTTCCTTCAACTGCCTGAAGCGCGCAGGGATCAACACGGTGGAAGATCTGGTCAGCAAGAGCGAGGACGAGATGATGAAGGTCCGTAACCTCGGTCGCAAGAGCTTGGAGGAAGTCATGGCTAAGCTGGACTCCCTCGGCTTCAAGCTGAACACGGATGACGAATAACTAAAATAATTTAAGGAGTGAAACGGGATGCCCGGTACCAGAAAGCTCGGTAGAACCAGCGACAGCCGCAACGCTATGATGCGCGCTATGGTTACCTACCTGTTAGAGAATGGCAAGATTGAGACCACTGTCACTCGCGCTAAGGACGTTCGTTCCATGGCCGAGAAGATGATCACCCTGGGTAAGGCCAGCGACCTGCACACCAAGCGTCAGGTCTACGCCTACATCACCAAGGAAGATGTTGCAAAGAAGCTGTTTGATGAGATCAGCCCCAAGTACGCTGACCGCAACGGCGGCTACACCCGCATCATCAAGATCGGCGCTCGCCGCGGCGACGCAGCTGAGATGGCAGTTCTGGAGCTCGTCTGATCTGCTCTGACTGTTTGATACAGTGTTCAAAAGCCCTTTCCCAGCAATGGGAGAGGGCTTTTTTTGCGTGGCATTTTCATTGCTTCTGAATGTTCCCGGGAATAGCGGGCCAAACTGTAAACATTTCAACAATTCCACTAAAAACTCGAACCTATTTTCGGCCAAAATGCCTCTTGATATGTTGTATGGGGGGGTAAACTTGAAGAGCAGACGGTGCCTTTTGGGGTGGGTGCCTGCAAAATAACAAACGAAAAGGGGAAGAGAACATGAGAAAAAAGAGTACGAGACTTCTCAGTGCAGCACTTGCGGTGTGCATGATGCTGTCGGTTCTGCCGGTGGGCGCGTTTGCGGCGGAGCCGGGGGCGGAAGAACAGGAAAATGGCGTAAGTGCGCAGGCAGATACGGGAACCGTGCTGGATAATACGAAGCTGTTTCATGAGATTAATACGGCCGGTACATATATTTTGAAAGGCGGAGACTATGCAAGGTACTATACAGATGATGATGGATTTCCTCAAACGGTAGACAGCAGCGGCGTTAATATTGACGCAGCAGGTCAGGACGTAACAATTGAAATTACAGGGGAGATAACAGGATTTGCTGGTATTACTGTCTACGATGTTGGCACGCTGACGATCAAGAATAACGGACATACTGTCAGCAGTTATGGTCAGGCGTTTTTGAAAACTCTTGCGACTGTCCATACGCATACATATACGATCTATGTCAATGGCGGAACCTATACAACGGAAGCCGATGGTACACAGGAGTTCATGTTCGATTTGGAAAATCCGAATGCAACAGTATACCTGAACGATATTAAGTATTCTGGAGAACCGACGGCTGTATATAATGGGGGAATTGCTAAAATTACAGGAGGTAATTACTGTAGCTCGTCAAACAGCTGGTATAATTCTTATATTGCAACGATTCGCTGTGCAAATACAACAAACTTAACAGGTGCAACCGTGTCCCATACGGGCGGATGCAGCGCAGTGCTCGTTACCAACGGCGCAACAGTTACGATTGAAGGCGGCACATATAGCGCAACTGGCGGTGCAGGAACAGCAGATCAACTTGAAGCAACACTTTACAATACCAACGGACACCTGGAAGTGAACAACGCAACGGTATCCGGAACAAAGAATAAGGGAGCCGTCCTGAACGAAAGCGTGCACATCTGGGAGTCGCATACAGAAACTAAACCTGAGACGGTTATTAACGGGGGTACTTATACTGGAAGCGATATATACTATTCCTTTCTTAACGATATTTCCAACGGCGTGCTGGGAAATATTGGCGCAGACACAAAAATGACTGTGAACAATGCGACAGTAACAGGAACGGACTGCGACGCAATCGATAATTATTACGGAACACTAACGATCAATGGCGGAACTTATAGTGCAAATGAAAGCGCAGTCTATAATATGCGGGGTAATGGTAGAAGTACACTCTATATCAATGGAGGTACATTCACAGGAACAGAAGGAGGTTGTGCAATTTACAACAGTCGAAAGATGTGTATCAATGGCGGCACTTTTAAAGTTTCCGATGGAGGAAGCGAGTCGACGACAATTTGCAATGAGGATGAATTGTATATTGATCAAGTCGGTGAAATGGTGACAGCAATCAGCAATCCGAATGCAGATGCAAATGCGATTGAAAATATCGGTATGCTGTTTCTGAAGGGCGGCAGTGTTACAGCACCAAAGGGCAATGCTATTCTTGATGGCGTGGCATCGATGGAAATTACCGGTGGTACAATCACAGGTAAAAATGGTATTAAGCTGAAGGAATGGTCTAGCTCTCTCACAGAAGAACAAAACCTGAAGCATACAATAAAGGCTGGCACGATCTCCGGAGATGAAGCAGATATTTATCTGGGCAAGAACCGGCAGATCAACATTGCAGAAGAATACAATGCACAACTGACCGTCCTGACGGAAGACCCAAGCCATGGCCGTCAGGTCACAGCGAAAACGAACGGTACAAATTATCAGAACAACTTGAACCTCATCAGCAAGAACGAGAACTATCGCATTGGCTATCAGAAAAACGATGCTGACAAGGAATACCGCTATCTGATCGCGCAGCACACCGTAAATGCCGTGGATGCCGAAGCAAAGGTCGGTGAGAATGTAGTGTCCCCTACGGACCTTGTGGATGCGGATACCACCGTGACCGTGACCGCCAAAGAGATCCCCGGCAAGACCTTCACCGACTGGACGGTGAAGTTGAATGGTGTTAAGCAAGACAACCCGGAAAACATCCTGACGAAACCGGACGCGAACGACCCCACCAAGGTGACCTTTACCATGCCGGATGCTGATGTAGAGGTGACGGCAAACTTCAAGGGGATTCCCACGCTGAACATCGGCGATCATGTGACTGCGAACATTAAAGACAGCGATGCGCCCGTACCGAGCGGCAGCGCCGTGCTGGAGAATACAACCGTGCACCTGACAGCCACTGCACCGGAGGGACAGCACTTCATCAGCTGGACGGTGATGGTAGGCGGTGAGGAAGCAGATAACTTCCTGACCCCGGACAAGAACGACTCCACCAAGGCGACCTTTACCATGCCGGATAAGAACGTGGAAGTGAAGGCAAACTTTGAGGGGATTCCCACGCTGAACATCGGCGATCATATGACTGCGAACATTGACGACAACGATGCGTCCGTACCGAGCGGCAGCGCTGTGCCGGTGGGTGAAACCGTGCACCTGACAGCCATTGCGCCGGAGGGACAGCACTTCACCGGCTGGACGGTGAAGGTAGGCGGTGAGGAACAGAAAGCAGACACCTTCCTGACCCCGGACAAGAACGACCCCACCAAGGCGACCTTTACGATGCCGAGTAAGAATGTGGAAGTGACGGCAAACTTTGCGGATGATTCCAATCCGGAGGAGCCTGTTGACCCGGTTGGACCCAGCGATACCGGCAACATTCAGGGCGCGATCTCTGCTGTGGTGATCGGTGCTGCCGCAGGTGCTATTATCTATGAAGCCGGCACCGGCATCTACCGCGTCATCAATATGCCCGGCATCCCCATGCCCTCCAACCGCATCGAGCTGGCCGAGCTGCTGTGGGAGCACGCCGGGAAGCCTGAGCCTGTAAGCACCGCCCTCTACAGCGACATCGACGAGGGCGATACCGACGCACAAAAGGCCGCCCGCTGGGCAGTGGAGCAGGATCTGATGAAGGACGATGCGGACAACAATAAATTCCACCCGGCCTTCCCCGTCAGCAAGCTGCGCACCTGCCTGACCTGGAACGCCGCAAAAGAAAAAGGCTTGTTTGACAAGACCGAAGAATAAAAATCAGGACCCCGAAGGGGCTGCTGCACCAAATGTGGTGCGGCAGCCCCTTTTCTCGTTTTCGGGTGTTGGAATTGCGCCCGCCCCGTGGTATACTGACAATAGCATGTTTTCGGCCTTTGGCCGGACAAGTTTTCCACACAGAGGAGGCGCAGCGGTTGAAACATCCGAATCATTTTGGCCGGTGGTTGGCTTGCGTGCTGCTGTGCCTGCTTCTGGCAGGCTGCAGCATGCCCGGTGAACAGGTGCAGGTGGAAGAGCTTCTGCGTGCGCCCAAGCTTTCCGGCGATTACGGCGATGTGCAGACTGCCCTGAACGACTGGCTGGGGGAGAGCGCACAGCTCAAATATCCCATGCAGGGCGACCTGCTTTCGCCTTTCCTGCTGCAGGATCTGGACGGTGACGGCAGGCAGGATGCCGCCGTGCTTTACACCACCGCCCAAAGCTCCAACGTGTGCATTGCCATCCTGCAGAAGGATGATGCCGACATCTGGCATGTGCGCCAGAACGTAGAGGGCCTTGCAGACACGGTAGAGTCGGTGGGGCTGGCCCAGCTGCAGCCCGGCGATGCCACCCAACTGGTGGTGGGTTATACAGCGGCACAGGGCGACCATTATCTGGCTGTGTATTCCTACACCGACGGCGTGCTTTCCACGATCCTGGAGCAGCAGTACCAGCAGTATCTGGTGGAGGATATCACCGGCGGCGGCAATCAGGACCTGATCCTGATGTCTACGCTGGAGGACGGCGGCGTGCAGATCGAACTGCTGACCGTGGATAAAGAGGGCAGCTTCCAGCAGGTGGCTGTTATGGGCCTTTCCGCCAATCGCTTCGCCGGCTGCGCCTCGGTGGCGGCGGGTGTGGGTGCGGACGGCAGGCATTATCTGGTGCTGGATGGCTGGACCGGCATTTCCGGCAACAATCTGGCCAGCGTGCTGCTGCGTTTTGACGAGGACACGCAGCAGATGGTGCCTGCCGATCAGATCAGCACCGAAAAGCTTTACACCGCATCCCTGCGCAATGTGCCCAGTCTGGTCAGTCAGGATCTGGACGGCGACGGCATCGTGGAGATCCCCACCCAGCCGGACGAAGCGGGCCTGCTGAACATGAGCCAGAGCCGCCGCATGGATTTTATCGTGTGGATGGACTATACCAGCCCGCACCCGGAAAAAAGCTTCGGGCTGCTGGACGAAGAGACCAACTGCTATATCGAGCTGCCCATGGAGTGGGAGGGCAACCTCAAACTGACCGACAGCGAACAATATGATGGTGCAGTGGAGCTGCGCACGGTGGACGAAGACCAGCTGGTAATGACCCTGCGTCTGGTGCGCACCACCTCCAGCCTGAAGGGCTGGACCCGCCTTGGCATCGTGGCATCCCGCCAGATGCAGGCGAAGCTTGCCCCGGATGTGGAGATCCGTGATAAAAATTACCGCCTGTCCAAGGCGCTGTATCTGCTCAACTAAAGAACGGAGGAACAGTTCATGGTACGAGTGCTTGTCGTTGAAGATGAAGCCAACATCCGCGAGATGATCGCGCTGAACCTGCGCCTTGCGGGCATGGAGGCTGTGGAGGCCGAAAGCGCCGAGGCGGCTCTGCCGCTGCTGGAGAAGAAGCCGGGCTGCGATGCGGCCATTCTGGATGTGATGCTGCCGGGCATGAACGGCTTCTCCCTGTGCGAGACCATCCGCCGCACCGATCAGAAGATCGGCATTATCATCCTCAGCGCCAAGGGACAGGAGCAGGACAAGATCCGCGGCCTTTCTATTGGTGCCGATGACTATATGACCAAGCCTTTCAGCGTAAGCGAACTGCTGGCCCGTGTGAAAGCGCTGTGCCGCCGCGTCGGCCGTACTGCAGGCGGGGACGAAAAAGAAAAGGAAAACCCGCTGGGGATGCTTACCAGCGGCGAATTTGTGCTGGACGAGAACCGCCGCGTGCTGCTCAAGGCAGGCCAGTCGATTGAGCTGACGCAGGTGGAATTCCAGATCATGGAGCTGTTCTTCCGCAACCCCGGCATTGCGCTGGTGCGCGAGAAGATCTTGAAGGGTGTCTGGGGCGAGAACTATTTTGGTGACGTGAAGATCGTGGATGTGAACATCCGCCGTCTGCGCATGAAGGTGGAGGATGAACCCAGCCATCCCACCCATATCCTTACTGTGTGGGGCTACGGTTACAGATGGGAAGAATGAGAAGCGGGATCACCCGCCGGTGGCTGCGGGGCAATCTGCTCATCACCGTGCTGCTGGTGCTGCTGGCCGAAACCATGTTCCTGTACAACTACACACGCAGCTATTATAACAGCGTGCAGCAGACCATGTACCGGCGGTTCTCTTCGGTGTCCGGCCAGCTGAAAATGTACACCGGCGATACGGTGCAGAGCACGGCGGCTACCCGCAGCGTGGCCCTGCGCCGCATGGTGGAGCAGTTTGCCGATAAGGACAAATACGAGTTCATGCTGCTGGACAGCTATGGCGGGGTCATTGCGTCCTCCAGCGGCACAAATGCGGACGGCATTGTGACCGGCATCGACTTTGAGCAGGCGCAGGAGGCTTCTGATGGCCTTGGTGTGGCGGTCTACCGCACCCAGTCCGGTGAGCTGGTGATGGCGGCCTGCTATCTGGTGCCCTATGCCGCCGAGGATGTGGCGGCGATGCGTCTTGTCACCAGCCTGACCCTTGTGGGAGCGCAGATCAAGAACGCCATCGCGGTAAGTGTTGTGATCGCGGCGGTGATCCTTGCTTTCACCGTGATGTCCGGCCTGTACTTCATCCGCAGCATCGTGGTGCCGCTGGGGCAGGTGGAGCGCACCGCAGCCAGCATCGCCCGGGGTGAGCTGGATGTGCGCCTGCCGGTCACCGGCAACGAGCACGACGAGGTGGACCGCCTGCGCGGCACCATCAACCAGATGGCCGAAGGGCTGGAAGAGACCGAGAAGATGAAGAACGAGTTCATCAGTTCCGTCTCTCACGAGCTGCGCACGCCGCTCACCTCCATCCGGGGCTGGGTGGAGACCCTGCGCACACTGGACGACCCGGCAGACGAGAACTACCGCAAGGGCCTTGAGATCATCAACAATGAGACGGGCCGCCTGTACAACATGGTGGAAGAGCTGCTGGATTTCAGCCGTCTGCAGAACGGCCGCATCCGTATGGACTGCCGCCCGCTGGACCTTGTGGCAGAGCTGACCGATGCGGTGCTGTTCTGTGAAGCACGCATCCAGCGCGAGGGCCTTGTGCTCAGCTACACCGAGCCGGAGGAGATGATCCCGGTCTATGCCGACCCGGACCGTCTGCGGCAGGTGTTCATCAACATCATGGACAACGCCATCAAGTACTCGGCCCCCGGCGGGCGCATCACGGTCAAGCTGTGGGCGGGCGAATACAAGGCTTTTGCGGAGATCATCGATCAGGGCCGCGGCATCCCGCCGGAAGACCTTGAGAATGTCAAGACCAAGTTCTACAAGGGCAGCAATTCGGTGCGGGGCAGCGGCATCGGCCTTGCGCTGGTGGATTCCATCATGACTGCACTGGACGGCACCATGGACATCAAGAGCACGCTGGGCCGGGGCACAGTGGTCACACTGGGCTTGCCGCTGTACCATAAGGCGTGAAGATTTTGTCACAATTCTGTGGTAAAATAACCGGGAAAAATATGATCCGATAGGAGAACCCAATGAATCAACCTAAAAAGGAACGTTTCAAGACCAGCGTCGGCGGGCAGGCGCTGATGGAAGGCATCATGATGCGCGGCCCGAAGCTCATCTGCTGCGCCGTGCGCAAGCCGGACGGCACCATTGAGACCAAGATCGACCCTGTGAAGAACCACGGCATCTGGACAAAGATCCCGCTGGTGCGCGGTGCCATCTCCATGATCGAAAGCCTGATCGTGGGCTACCGCTACATGATGTACTCGGCTCAGGTGAGCATGGGTGACGACTACGACCCCGAAGAGGAAGAGACTGCCTTTGAAAAATGGGTGGGCGACCACTTGGGCAAAAAGGCAGAGGACGCACTGCTGGCCTGTGCCGCCGTACTGGGCGGACTGCTGGCGATTTTGCTGTTCACCGTGCTGCCCACCCTCATCGTGGGCGGCGTGAACCACTTTGTAACATTGGGCCGCTGGGCCAAGGTGGTGCTGGAAGCGGTGCTGAAAGTTGGCATCTTCCTCACCTATATGGTGGCCATCTCCAAGATGAAGGAGATCCACCGCGTGTTTGAGTACCACGGTGCCGAGCACAAGACCATTGCCTGCTATGAGGCCGGTGATGAGCTGACCGTGGAGAATGTGCGCAAGTACACTCGGTTCCATCCGCGCTGCGGCACCAGCTTCCTCATTCTGGTGGTCATCGTCAGCGTGTTCCTCTACAGCGTGCTGCCGTGGGGCAGCATCGGCCTGCGGGTGCTGTTCAAGCTGCTGCTTCTGCCGCTGGTCATGGGCATCAGCTATGAGCTGCTCAAATGGTGCGGCCGGTCCGATAACATTGCTACCCGCATCATCCGCCAGCCCGGCATCTGGGTGCAGCACCTGACCGTGTTTGAACCGGACGACAGCATGATCGAGGTGGCCATTACCGCTGTGACCCCTGTGCTGCCCGAGGACCCGGAGGATGGCAGATGGTAATTGCTGGTTTGACCCCGCGCGAAGCGGTGCGGGCCGTGGAAGCCCGGCTTTCCGCTGCAGGGTGTCCGGATGCCGATTACGATGCACGGGAGCTGTTCCGCGTGGCAGCCGGGCGGGATGCCCGCCTTTCCGACCGGGTGCTGACCACGGAGGAAGCGGAAAAGCTGGAAGCCCTCTGCACGCGCCGTGAGCAGCGGGAACCGCTGCAATACCTGTGCGGGATCTGGAGCTTTCTGGATTTTGACCTTGCCGTTGGCCCCGGTGTGCTCTGCCCCCGGGCAGACACTGAGGTGGTAGCGGAAGCGGCTGCCAATACCCTGACGGGCATTGCAGCGCCCCGGGTGCTGGATCTCTGCGCGGGGACCGGCTGTTTGGGGCTGGGCATCAAGCGCTTCTGCCCGGCGGCGCAGGTGACCTGCGTGGAAAAAAGCCCGGAAGCCTTTGTTTATCTGGAAAAGAACTGCCGCTGCGCCCTGAAAGGGCAGGGCGGGCAGACAGAGGACTTGCTGGAGCCTACCGCGTTTGAGCAGGCAGATGCCCCGGCCTTTGACTGGGGGCCGGCGCTGAACGCTCTGCGCGCAAAGGCAAAGCCAGCCTATGCGGTGCAGCCGGTGGAGGGCGACCTGTTCACATACTGGCAGGGCCTGCCGGAAGGGCAGCTTGATCTGATCGTATCCAACCCGCCCTACCTCACCGCCGAGGAGATGCGGCACCTGCAGCCCGAGGTGGCGCAGGAACCGGCCATGGCGCTGGAAGCAGGAAAGGACGGCCTTATGTTCTACCGTGCCCTTGCAGAGCATTACCAGAATGCACTGCGGCCCGGCGGAGCGCTGGTGCTGGAGATCGGCTGGCAGCAGCGGCAGGCTGTGGCGGCACTGCTGGCTGCAAACGGTTGGGCAGACATTGAGTGCCGCAAGGATTTTGGCGACAATGATCGGTGCATGATCGCCCATAGACCCGAAAAATAAAAGTGAAAATAGAAACAACTTCTTGTTGTAATATTTTGATTTTGTGGTATACTATACTGGAAAGTATACGGACAGCCCGCGCACGGCGGGCAGCAGGAAGAAAAGGAGCAGCACGCTATGGCAAAAAATCAGAACAACAACACCGTTGCCCCGGCGACCAAAAAGACCGAGCCGGAGGCCAAAAAGGATGCGCTGGCCACTGCGCTGGCCCAGATCGAAAAGCAGTTCGGCAAAGGTGCCGTGATGAAGCTGGGTGATAACGCCTCCATGCAGGTGGATGCCATTTCCACCGGCAGTTTGGGTCTGGATCTGGCTCTGGGCGTGGGCGGTGTGCCCCGCGGCCGCATCATTGAGGTGTACGGCCCGGAATCCAGTGGTAAGACCACGCTGGCTCTGCACATCCTGGCCGAAGCCCAGAAGCAGGGCGGCGAAGTGGCCTTCATTGACGTGGAGCACGCACTGGACCCCACCTATGCCGAAGCGCTGGGCGTGGATATCAACAATCTGCTGGTCAGCCAGCCGGACACCGGCGAGCAGGCCATGGAGATCTGCGAAGCACTGGTGCGCTCCGGTGCCATCGATGCCATCGTGGTGGACTCGGTTGCCGCCATGGTGCCGAGGGCTGAGATCGAGGGCGAAATGGGCGACAGCCATGTGGGCCTGCAGGCCCGCCTGATGAGTCAGGCCATGCGCAAGCTGACTTCGGTCATCGGCAAGACCAACACGGTCTGCGTCTTCATCAACCAGCTGCGTGAGAAGGTGGGCGTGATGTACGGCAACCCGGAGGTCACCACCG
>ERZ772867.4292-NODE-4292-length-10835-cov-3.280983_pt1 | contig 10835 bp, 6 predicted proteins | sample MGYA00511341_ERZ772867 | MGnify/ENA primary metagenome ERZ772867 (study PRJEB29015, sample SAMEA2737707) | human gut metagenome | biome: human gut; feature: human-associated habitat; material: faeces | place: China | collected 2012 ... | reverse complement strand
TCTTCCAGCCTTCTCCTTAAGCTTCTCTCCACCCTTGTGACCTTTTTCAATACAGAAAGTAAAGAACTTACCGATATATTTCTTATCAGCTCCCCACTCAAGGACTTTTCTTGCAAAAAGATATATAACAGGAACCGGAAGCATATTTCCTATTACACTTATGATATATGACTGAAGAAGAGGCAGCTGGAATCCCTGTGATATAGGAATCGCACCTCTTAATTCAACAAGAGGAACCATTGAAACAAAAAAAACTATAAGATATTTTTTTAACATATAAAAATATTTACTCCCTTCAAAAACGTTTTTTCAAACGATAACATATTAACTAAAAAGAATATAAAAAGCAATAGTTCTTTTCAATATATTACATATGTTCTTATTTTAGAAATCAAAAAGAGATAACTGATTGCTGTCCGCCATACTCCCCAGTAGTCCCAAATCATTTAACTTATCTATTACCGTCTGTCCGACTTTTGCTCTTGCCCTCAAATCATCTTTTGAAAGAAATTCCCCGGCTCTTGCTGCAATCTCAATTCCTTCCCCGGCAACTTCACCAACCTTGTCTATGACTTTAAACGACGGCATAATCTTTCCATCGATAATCTGAAAACTTCTCGCCTTTGCCTTATATATGTCAATCGGCATGAAATCGTAGCCTCTTGCATACATTTCCTGGACAATTCTCATATCTTTTAACTCATCTTCCTCGGTATTTGTTATCGTTCCGAGTGATTTCTTATTTTTATAATCATCTATAAAATATTCCAGCTTATCGCGTCCCATTGCCATTTTTTCGTAATCAAATGCATTGGCTCTGATACTGAAATATGCACAGTAATAGGCAAGCGGATAGAATACCTTGCAGTATGCGACACGCCATGCCATCATAACATAGGCAGCAGCATGTGCCTTAGGGAACATATATTTAATCTTTTTACATGACCATATATACCAGTCTGGAACATCATGCTCACGCATTATAGTCTCCTGCTCCTCTGTAAGACCTTTACCCTTACGGACTTTTTCCATTATTGTAAATGCCGTCTCACTCTCAATGCCTTTCTGAATAAGATAAATCATAATATCATCTCTTGTACAGATTGCCGTTGAAATTGTAGCTTTTCCTTCCTTTAAGAGCACCTGTGCATTTCCAAGCCACACGTCTGTACCATGTGAAAGTCCTGCAATACGAACCAGATCAGAAAAATACTGTGGTTTCGTATCGATAAGCATCTGCATGGCAAAATCAGTACCAAATTCCGGAATTCCCAATGCACCAAGCTTACAGCCGCCTATATCAGCAGGCGTTATTCCAAGTGCACTTGTATCTTTAAAAAGTGACATTACCTCTTTTGAGTCAAGCGGAATTTCAAGCGGGTCAATTCCCGTCAGATCCTGTAACATCCTAATCATTGTAGGGTCGAGATGTCCAAGAATATCAAGCTTTAACAGGTTATGGTCGATACTGTGGTAATCGAAATGTGTCGTTACAATACTTGTTGTACAGTCGTTTGCAGGGTGCTGTACTGGCGTAAACGAGTGAATTTCGTCACCGATAGGCAGAACTACAATTCCTCCCGGGTGCTGTCCTGTTGTTCTTCGTATATCCACGCAGCCCTCGGCAATACGCTCTATTTCACATCTTCTTTTTACGATTGGCCTGCCCTCTTTTTCGGATTTATCCTTAAAATAGTTAAAAACATATCCGTATGCAGTTTTTTCGGCAACCGTACCGATTGTTCCCGCTTTAAATGTCTGCCCTTTTCCAAAAATAACCTCGGTAAACGAATGTGCCTTACTCTGGTATTCATTGGAAAAGTTAAGGTCGATATCAGGCTCTTTATTCCCCTTGAATCCAAGGAATGTCTCAAACGGAATGTCAAATCCGAGTTTATTAAGCTTATGTCCGCAGTTTGGACAGATTTTATCGGGCATGTCACACCCCGCACCGCCCGCAAATTTCTTAACGTCTTCCGAATCAAATTCGTTATAGTAGCATTTTGGGCACAGATAATGAGGACTTAACGGATTTACTTCCGTGATACCGGCCATCGTAGCCGCAAATGATGAACCAACAGAACCTCTCGATCCAACAAGATATCCGTCATCATTTGATTTCCATACAAGCTTCTGTGCAATTATATACATAACAGAATATCCATTACTGATAATTGAATTAAGCTCTCTGTCAAGACGCTCTTTTACTATTTCAGGCAGAGGGTTGCCGTAAAGCTCCAACGCCCTGTTTTCACATATCGTTCTTAACATCTGGTCAGAATTTTCAATTACCGGAGGTCTTTTATCAGGACGAACCGGAATTATATCTTCACACATATTAAGAATTTTATTTGTATTTTCAACAACAATTTCGTATGCCTTGTCGCTTCCGAGATAATCAAACTCATGCAGCATCTCTTCTGTTGTATGAAGATAAAGCGGAGCCTGGTTGTCTGCGTCATCAAAGCCCTTGCCAGCCATAATTATACGCCTGTAAATTTCATCTTCCGGATTAAGAAAATGCACATCACATGTAGCCACGACCGGTTTTGAGAACTTCTCACCGAGTGCAATTATTCTTCTGTTTAAATCTCTTAAATCTTCTTCATTTTTTACATAATAATCGTCTTTTTCTATCATAAAACGGTTATTGCCAATAGGCTGTACTTCAAGATAGTCATAAAACGATACTATTCTTGCAATCTCAGCCTCGGAACGGCCGTTTACCATAGCTCGGAAAAGTTCTCCAGCCTCACATGCACTTCCTATAATAAGTCCTTCCCTGTATTTGTTTACAAGGCTTTTGGGAATCTTAGGAAAACGGCTGAAATACTGAAGATGTGATGCCGAAATAAGCCTGTAAAGATTTATTCTTCCCTGCTCGCTTGACGCAAGAATTATACAGTGATACTGATGAAGCTTTTTTATCGCCTCATCATCTAGTTTTCCTGCCTCATTTAACTTATCCAAGTCAAATATATCTCTTTCTTCAAGCATTTTTACCATTTTGAGGTAAATATATGCCGTAGCCTGTGCATCGTCTACAGCCCTGTGGTGGTTTTCAAGCGATACGGCAAGGTGCTTACAAAGCGTATCCAGCTTGTAATTATGAAGGTTAGGTATAACAAACTGTGCCAGAAGCATCGTATCCATTATTGTAGGGTCATATTTTATTCCAAGTCTTTCAGCGTTATTTATTATAAAGCTTGTATCAAACCCTGCATTGTGTGCAACCATGACGGCATCTCCGCAGAATTCAAGAAATTCAGGAAGAATCTTTTCTATCGGTTCCGCTTCCATAACCATGGAATCGTTAATTCCCGTAAGTTTTTCTATTCTGAAAGGAATCGGAATCTTAGGATTTACAAATTTGCTGAAATTATCTACAATCTCACCATTTTTTATCTTTACGGCACCTATCTCGATAATTCTGTCAACTTCTGCCGAAAATCCCGTAGTCTCCAGGTCAAATACAACAAACGTATCATTGAAATTCTGCCCCATTGAATTAATTACAATCTGACGCGTATCATCTACAAGATAAGCTTCCACACCATATATTATCTTAAAATCAAGTTCTTCGCCCTTTTTCTTGTATTTGCCTTTCAAGTCTTCCATAGTGTGATAAGCGTCCGTAAACGCCTGCACAACACCGTGGTCCGTAATTGCAATTCCTTTGTGTCCCCAGCGGATTGCCTGTTTTATAATATCGGAAACAGATGAAACGCCATCCATGTCGCTCATTTTCGTATGGCAATGAAGCTCCACTCTTTTGTGAAGCGACAAATCGTTTCTCACTTCGCGGTTATCCTGCGATTTTCTGATACCCCACACACTCGTAATTGAGATTTCCTGGTCATATCTGTCAAGTGCCGCAACACCCTTGACTTTTATAAAGTTTCCTTTTTTTATGTACTCTTTGACTTCAGGAAGCTGTGCATTTGCAATAAACATTTTAACGGTTATCGTATCCGTAAAATCAGTCAGGTCAAACATGAGAATTGTTCTTTCATTTCTTATTTCACGCTCGTCAACCTTTCTTATCATTCCCGCGATAACAATCTCGCCTAGTGCTGAATCCACCTGCTCTATAGGCATAGGTTCCTCGTCAAAATCTCTTCCATATAAAACATCCGGATTTGACGGCTTCTTTTTGTAATACTCGTTCTGGCTTCCCTTTTGTCCAAACTGGGTTCTGTTTTTGTCTCCAAACGATGATTGACGTGAATTCTCCTGTACTACACCATCATTTGACTTTGTACCTGATGATGCAGCATTTTCCGATTTTGAGCTTGTTGACGTTCCCTTTGAAAATGCTGTTTTTGAAGAATCCTCGTTCACTCCGTCGCCCGCTGCCTGTGCCGCCCTCATATTCTTTTCAATCTGTGCGACACGCAGATTCAGCTTATGCTCATTTTCAAGCTCGTAGTGACTTCCCTCTTTTTTTGCATATTTATATATAACATCAATTTCAAACCCAAAACGGTTCAAAAATATTTTTTTGAAATAATCCGCAAGAGTATCGGCATATGTCCTTGACAAAAATCCGTCCTCAAGAGTAAGCACAAGACAGTGTTCCCCATCAAATTCCCATTGTGAATTTTTCAACAGATTATATTCGAGAGTCCAATATTTCTCAAGTTCAAATAATATGCTGTCATAATATATTTCCATAATTTTGACAGGTGTGTACTGTTTTGAAAGTCTGTATCTGTCAATTATACGCACATCCATATTTTTCATGCGGAATATCTGCTTTTTCAAAGCGTCCTCCGCCTTGTATATTACCTGCTTGCTTATAAGCCGTTCACTGCTTAAATAGACACGTGCCAGAGAATTGGTAGATGTCTTTGATACACGGGTAACTTCCGTATCAGTAAGATAAACTCCTATTTCCTCCGGCACTTTAAGTGTATTAAACACTTCAAAAAATTTATTCAACTAAATAACACTCCTCTAAAGCATTTACATTAAAACATTCATATTTCTTTTAGTCATTCCAATGGTCAAGCTCATACTTTAATGTGTCAAGCAGCTCATTTTCAGCTACTTTACGCACAACTTCACCATGTTTAATAAGAACGCCACAGCCGTCTCCGCCTGCAATTCCAAGATCTGCTTCTTTAGCCTCTCCCGGACCGTTTACAACACATCCCATAACAGCAAGTTTCAAATCAAGGTCATATCCTGCTGCCAGCTTTTCAACTCTTCCGGCAAGGTCGATAAGATTAATCTTTGTTCGCCCGCATGTAGGGCATGAAACAACTTCAATTCCACCTTTTCTCAACCCAAGTGTTCTTAATATAAGCTTTGCAGCTTCAATCTCTTTTACCGGGTCGTCTGTTAATGACACTCTTATTGTATCACCGATACCCTGATTAAGAATAAGTCCTAATCCTATCGCTGATTTGATACTTCCGGAAAATACTGTGCCCGACTCTGTTATTCCAACATGAAGCGGGTGATTTGTCTTATCTGCAATAAGCTCATGTGCTTTTACGCACATCAAAACATCCGATGATTTGATACTTATAACAAGATTATCATATCCCAAATCTTCAATTATCTTAACTTTATCAAGTGCACTCTCAACGAGACCTTCTGCTGTAACACCATTATATTTTTCAATAAGGTCTTTTTCAAGAGAGCCGCTGTTTACACCGACACGAATAGGAATATTTCTTTCTTTTGCAGCATCTACGACCGCCTTGATTCTGTCTGTACTTCCTATATTTCCGGGATTAATTCTGATTTTATCGGCACCGTTTTCAATCGCCGCAATTGCCATTCTGTAATCAAAATGAATATCGGCAACAAGCGGAATATGGATATATCTTTTTATCTCGCGTATCGCATCTGCCGCCTCCTGCGTCGGAACCGTGCATCTTACTATGTCACAGCCTGCCTCTTCAAGAGCAAGAATCTGCTTTACCGTCTCTTTTACATTTTCAGTTCTTGTATTTGTCATGGACTGGATTGCAATTTTATTTCCACCTCCGATTACACAGTTACCGATTTTTACCGTTTTCGTATTATCTCTGTACATAAAAACTCCGTTTCCGGACAGTTATGATACCTTTGTGACAAACATACTGCCCTGTCAATACATTCTAAAACAAATATTTTAAAACAAATATTTTAAAACAAATTAACTATATCTTTAAACATTATATAGACCATAAGAAGCATAAGAAGAACCATTCCGACAAAATGAACCATTCCCTCACGCTCTTTCTTTACAGGTTTTCCTCTAACCACTTCAATAAACATAAAAAGAAGTCTTCCGCCGTCAAGTGCCGGTAAAGGAAGGAGATTCATAACTCCGAGGTTAGCACTTAACATTACAATATACTGGAATATGTTAAGACACACATACCATGCCCCATCCGGCTTACTCTGTTCAACAACAGTATTAACTGAATCCACAACGCCCACCGGTCCTGATAAATCATTAATTCCAAGTTTACCTGTAAACATCATTCCTACACTTTTTACAACTGTTTCTATCCAGTATCCTACTTCTTTAAACGAGCAGAGTATTGTCTGTGCAGGGCTGACTTTTACACGATATCCATAGCTGTCAAAACCTGTATAGTATTCTTCACTTTCAACGAGTGTTGGCGTAACTTTTAATGTAACATCCTGACCGTCGCGTTTTACTACCATCTCAATCTCTTTTCCGCCTGAATTATTAATTATCTGCGGAATTTTATTGTCATCCGTAGGCTTTACTCCATCAACTGAAACTATCACATCGCCTTTTTCAATTCCGGCTTTTGAAGCTGCCGAATTATCACTTACTGAGGCAACAAGTGTGTTGTCGCTAATAGTAATACCAAGTCTGTATACACTCAGTTTTCTGTACTCGGGTGTAACTGTTGTCGTATATTTCTGACCATCACGCTTATATGTTATATTCATTGTATCAGATGCATGATATGCCTGATAAAATGTATATTCCTTTGAAAATGCAATGCCGTTATTGTTAATTTTTGTTATCTCATCACCAACTTGAAGTCCCGCAGCTGCCGCCGGTGAACTATCCTCTACAACATCAACAGTACATGGATCTGTACCGACACTTCCAATTATAATAACAGCGAACACAAATGCAAGAAGAAAGTTAAATACAGGTCCGGCAGCTATTATTGCAATTCTTGACCACACTGTTTTAGCTGCAAATGCTTTGTCTGCATCATAATTTTTTAAAAGTTCTTCTCTTCTTTCTTTTGCAGGCAAATCATCTGAATCTTCATCTTCTCCATTTTCATCTTCACTGCCATCATCAGACTGTGTAAGCATGTCGTCTCCAAGCATTATACATGCACCACCGAATGGTATAAGCTTCAGACAGTATTCAGTATCTCCCTTTTTTATTCCGAAAAGCTTAGGTCCGAAGCCTATTGAAAACTCAACTACAGCGACTCCATTAGCCTTTGCGACTATAAAATGTCCAAATTCATGAATAAGGACAATAAGTCCAATCATGATAATTGCTATGATTATATTTAAAATCAAATCACCACCTGCTTTCAATCATTTCATATACAGTCTTTTCAGTCTCAAGAATCTGTTCAACTGTAGGATTGTCGATATACTTAATATTTTCCATGGCATACTCTATTATGTCATATATATCAAGATATTTTATCTTTTCGTCCAGAAATCTGCTTACTGCAAGCTCGTTGGCTGCATTCATTGCTGTCGGAATATTGCCGCCTCTTTCTGCTGCATTATATGCAAATTTAAGTCCCTTAAATGTTTCCATATCAGGTTTTTCAAATGTAATCTGTGCAAGTTCATAAAAATCAAGTCTTTTAGTATCGAGTATTCGTCTCTCAGGGTAATATAATGCATATTGAATAGGAAGACGCATATCAGGACTTCCAAGCTGGGCCATTACACCACCGTCAACAAACTGCACCATAGAATGAATTATGCTCTGTGGCTGGACTATAACCTGTACTTTATCAACAGGAACACCAAAAAGCCACTGTGCCTCTATGACTTCAAGTCCTTTGTTTACCATTGTAGATGAATCTATTGTGATTTTTCTTCCCATAGCCCAGTTTGGGTGTTTTAATGCATCGGCAAGTGTAACATTTTCAAGCTCTTTTCTTGTCTTTCCCCTGAAAGGACCGCCTGATGCAGTAAGAAGAATTTTATCAATCTGTCCCCTGTTTTCACCGTTAAGGCACTGGAATATTGCTGAATGTTCGCTGTCTACAGGATAAATTGATACATTTTTTTCTTTTGCAAGATTAATGATGATATGACCGGCTGTAACAAGTGTCTCCTTATTTGCCAGTGCAATATCTTTATGTGCATTAATTGCCGCTATTGTAGGTTCTATTCCCATCATGCCCACAACCGCAGTCACTACAATGTCAGCTTCATCTATTGTAGCTGCCTCAATAAGTCCTTCCATGCCATATACAATCTTAACATCCATATCGGAAAGGAGAACTTTCAGCTCTTTTGCCTTTTCCTGTGTTTTGACGCTTACAAGCTGCGGCTTAAATTCTCTGGCCTGCTCAGCTAATTCTTTTACTCTTGTGCCTGCAGCGAGAGCCACAACTTTTATATCATTATTTTTTCTTATAACATCTAATGTCTGTGTTCCTATTGAACCTGTTGAACCTAATAAAGATACACTTTTCATAATTATTCAAGCCTTTCTTACATTATGTGACTGATAAGGTAAACAGCCCAATATACAGCCGGAGCCGTGAATATCACACTGTCAAACCTGTCCATGATTCCGCCGTGTCCCGGAATAAGTTTTCCATAATCTTTTATATCATAATTTCTCTTGATTGCAGATGCAGCCAAATCTCCGATTATAGATAACAACGCTCCTATAAAACTTGCTATTGCAAATGTCCATACAGGATGCACAAATATGCCGGACATTCTTCCGCTTATTATAAATCCATAAATTATGCCCAGTAAAGTTGCACCTGTCACACCTCCAACTGCTCCTTCAACTGATTTTTTCGGAGAAAGCTTAGGTGCCATCTTATGTTTACCAAAAAGAACACCTGTAAAATATGCAAATGTGTCATTGCCCCATGATGATACAAATACAAGCCATACTATATATTTGCCGTCTCCAGCAACTCTAACTTTATATATATATGAAAGCATTACTGCAACATAAAATATTCCTGTAAAGACAAGCATTGCATCCTGCGATTTATATTTTGGAAATGTTATGACATATATTGTCATGATTGCCATAAGTCCAAATACAAAAACAAGCGTTTCAAGCTGCCATTTTCCAAGCCATACGCACACATAATATGCCACAGCTACAACATAGCCACAGATTCCAAGCAGCTTTTCATGTATACCGGCTGCCCTGTATAATTCATACATTCCGACAAGCGATATAAATGCACATAAAAGAAACAGATACCAGCTTCCTACATAAAGCGATGAAGCTGCAATTATTGCAAGAAATATTCCGCTTATAATTCTAGTTTTCACTTAGCATCCTCCTTAACGCCGCCAAAACGTCGTTCTCTTTTATTATATTTCTCAAATGCCTTTATAAGCTCTTCTTTGCTAAAATCAGGCCAGTATGTATCAGTAAAATAAAACTCCGTATATGCCAGCTGCCACGGAAGATAATTGGATAATCTCTGCTCACCGCTTGTTCTTATAAGAAGATCCGGATCCGGAAGCTCCCGCGTATCAAGATTATCTGTAATAGTCTGTTCAGTAATATCATCCGGATTGATTTTTCCGGCCTTTACATCAGCTGCTATCTTTTTGACAGCTCTTGTAATCTCATCTCTTCCGCCATAATTAATAGCTATTGTAAAATTAAGTCCTGTATTATTCTTTGTCTTTTCTTCAAGATTTTCAATACTCTGTACTATATCAGGACTGAGTTCTTCTTTTCTTCCTATAACACGGCATCTTACATTATTCTTCATTGACTTTTTAACACAGTCTTTAAGATACCATCTCAAAATTCCCATAAGAGTTGAAACTTCTTCTTGTGAACGTTTCCAGTTTTCTGTTGAAAATGCATATACTGTTATGTATTTTAGTCCAATTTTGTTCGCATATCTTACTATGTTTTCAAGTGTTTTGGCTCCCGCTTTATGCCCAAAACTTGCAGGCTTTCCTTGCGTTCTTGCCCATCTTCTATTTCCATCCATTATTATCGCAATATGAGTAGGTATATTGTTAATGTCTGATTCCATAATTATGACTCCTTTATTTATTTCTATTTTTTATATATAATGCTAGCTCTATTAAAAATTCACCTTTTTCATTGTAATTTTTTATAATCTCAATTGCTTCATTTATTATATCATCTAACATTTTTTGAGCTTTTTCTAGTCCATATTTTGTTACATATGTACATTTTCCTCTTGCTTTATCATTTCCAACTGGTTTTCCAAGCTCTTTTTCATTTCCTATTTCTGATAATATGTCATCTTTAATTTGAAATGCTAAACCTATTTTTTCGGCATAATCAGTAAGCTTATTTAAGTCTTTTTCATCAGCATTTGCAAGTATTGCACCAATTCGTACAGAAGCTTTAATTAATGCACCAGTTTTATTTTCATGCATATATTCTAAATAGTCACTAGAAATTTGTTTTCCTTCATATTCTGTATCAACATACTCACCAGCAATCATTCTATCTATACCATAAGATAATTCATATAACGCATTTAATTTGCTTTGTTTTTCATTATCATCACTTTCAGAAATATCATCAATTATTAAATTATATGCATTATTTAATAAACTATCACCAGCTAATATTGCAGTAGCTTCATTATATTTTTTATGATTTGTAAGCTTACCTCTTCTAT
>ERZ772867.4289-NODE-4289-length-10842-cov-3.173450_pt1 | contig 10842 bp, 8 predicted proteins | sample MGYA00511341_ERZ772867 | MGnify/ENA primary metagenome ERZ772867 (study PRJEB29015, sample SAMEA2737707) | human gut metagenome | biome: human gut; feature: human-associated habitat; material: faeces | place: China | collected 2012 ... | reverse complement strand
GGTGACTTATACAATTTCAAGCTGACACCTTCACTTACACTCGGCTGTGGCTCATGGGGCGGCAATTCAGTTTCCGAAAATGTCGGCGTCAAACACCTTCTTAATATTAAAACCGTTGCTGAAAGGAGAGAAAACATGTTGTGGTTCAGAGCACCTGAAAAAGTATATTTTAAAAAGGGCTGCCTTCCTGTTGCACTCAATGAATTAAAGACAGTTCTTGGCAAAAAGAAAGCATTCATAGTAACAGATCAGTTCCTCTACAAAAATGGCTACACAAAATGCATAACCGACAAACTTGATGAACTCGGTATTGTATACACAGTATTTTACGATGTTGCTCCTGACCCTACACTTGCATGTGCAAAGGAAGGTGCAAAAGCCATGAAGCTCTTTGAACCAGACTGCATAATCGCTGTAGGCGGCGGTTCAGCAATGGATGCCGGCAAAATAATGTGGGTTATGTATGAACATCCTGAAGTTGATTTCATGGATATGGCTATGCGTTTTATGGATATAAGAAAACGTATATACACATTCCCTAAAATGGGGGAAAAAGCTTACTTCATTGCCATTCCTACTTCATCAGGAACAGGTTCTGAAGTTACTCCTTTCGCTGTTATCACAGACGAAGAAAGCGGAATAAAATATCCTCTCGCTGATTATGAGCTTCTTCCAAAAATGGCAATTGTTGATGCTGATATGATGATGAACCAGCCAAAAGGTCTTACTTCTGCTTCCGGCATAGACGCACTCACTCATGCTCTCGAAGCATATGCATCTATTATGGCAACAGACTACACAGACGGTCTTGCTTTAAAAGCTATGAAAAATATATTTGAATATCTTCCTGCCGCATATGAAAATGGTCCGCACGACGCAAAAGCCCGTGAACAGATGGCTACAGCTTCAACCATGGCCGGAATGGCATTTGCAAATGCATTTCTTGGAGTATGCCACTCTATGGCTCACAAGCTCGGTGCATACCACCACCTTCCTCATGGTATTGCAAACGCACTCCTCATCACTGATGTAATGAGATTCAATGCTGCAGAAGTTCCTGCTAAAATGGGAACATTTTCACAGTATCAATATCCTCACTGCAAAGAACGTTATGTAGAATGTGCAGATTTTCTTCATATCAAAGGAAAAAATGATGACGAAAAATTTGAAAATCTTATTGCAGCCATTGAAGAGTTGAAGGAAAAAGTCGGAATCAAAAAGACTATAAAAGATTATGGCGTTGATGAAAAAGAATTTTTACGCACTCTCGACGAAATGACAGAAATGGCATTTGATGACCAGTGTACAGGTGCAAACCCACGCTACCCTCTAATGAAAGAAATTAAGGCAATGTACCTCAAGGCATATTACGGAAAACCAGTCGAAATTGACGAATAAGAAAGGATGTGTTTATATGAAAAAATGCATTTCACAAAATAACTTAAAATCAGTTTATCTTGAAAATAATACCGCAATAAAAGTTTTTTCCAAAGATTATAACAAATCAGATGTTTTATATGAAGCATTAAATACTGCAAGAGTTGAAGATGCCGGAGTTAATATTCCAAAGCTTCTTTCTGTATCTGTAAACAATGGTCAATGGGAAATCACAAGTGAATATGCGGACGGCATAACTCTTACACAGCTTATAAAAGAGCATCCCGAAAAAACTGCTGATTATATCAAAAAAATGGTTGAATATCAGGTTGATTTTCAAAAGAAATCCAACCCGCTTCTCTTAAAGCTTAAAGATAAATTAATAAGACAGATTAATGACATTGAAACTCTTGATAGTTCTGTAAAATACGAACTGCTCACAAGACTTAATACGATGCCAAAGCACACAAAATTGTGCCATGGTGATTTTTGTCCTGACAACATAATCGTAAATATTGATGATAATGCCGACATAACATCAATCACCGCTGTTGACTGGGTTCACGCAACGCAGGGCAATGCCAGTGCCGACATAGCCAACACTTATCTTCTGTTAAAGCTGCAATACTCTGACAGCAGCATCGATATCGCAGATATGTATATGACACAGTTCTGTGCTGCAACAGACACTAAAAAATCGTATGTAACAGGCTGGCTTCCTATTGTTGCCGCCGCAAGAATGGCAAAAAACAAACCTGATGAAAAAGAACTTCTCGAACATTGGGTAAATGTGGTGGATTTCCAATAATAACGGCTATATTCACACCAAACTAATTAAATACAACAAGACATAAAAAGACGGCAGCTTTAACAACTAAACATCATTAAAGCTACCGTCTTTTAATTTTCATCAATAACAAGTGAAAAAATACTCTTTATATCTTCATCACTAATACCGTATCGTCTCGCTTTCTTTACAGCCATCTCAATATCAAGTTCAACTTCTTTTCTTTGCTCCTCTTCCTGTATTTCGGAATTGGACGCAGCAACATACGTTCCTTTACCGTGAACCGTCACAACAAAACCTTCGTTCTCAAGATAATCATAAGCTTTTTTAACTGTCAGTGCACTAATCTTTAATTCTTTTGAAAGAGAACGCACCGACGGAAGCATATCATTTTCTTCCAGCTTGCCAATACGTATAAGTGTTTTTATCTGGTCAACAATCTGTTCGTATATAGGAATCATCAATGTAGAATTTACTTTTATATTCATTTCATCACCTCGCAAACAGTATATAACAGTATATATCTGTATGTCAACTGTTATATTGTGTTGTGGTATTCCAAATTAAATACAAAGATGTATCTTATCAAAAAACACAGCAAAAACAGGGTGGTACGCACTGTTATACTATGTTTCACCCTGTTATATATACTTTATTTTATTTATAGTTTATACATGATTTACAGTTGAACTGCTGGCACTATTTGAACGTCCGTTGCCCGAATTTCCGCCCGGCATTCCACCTTGCTGTTTTCCACCCTGCTGATTTCCACCCTGCTGATTTCCACCTTGCTGGTTTCCACCTTGCTGGTTTCCACCCTGCTGGCCATCTCCAAAGCTTCCGTTTCCGTCAGGTGCACTGCCTCCAGGCTGTCCTCCACGCTGTCCGCCTCCAAAACCGCCATTCTGACCACCGCCGAAGCCTCCGCTGACTCCGTTTGTTGTAACATTGCTGTTCACCGTAATTGACTGTGTTGTGCTTCCCGCAGTTACCGTATATGTGCTTCCGTTCTTAATGTCTGATGAATATACAATCGCAGACGCATAATTCTTTGTTGGTGTATATGACATTATCATATTTCCTGATGAATCCATAAGTGAAAATGCCGAATTTGCACTTACAGTGCCTAATGTTGTAACAATACAGCAGCCGTTCTGTGCCGATGTCGGTGTTTCAAGCATTCCGCTTGAACCAAATGCCATAAGTACACCCCCGTTAATTGTAAATGTACCATCAAAATCGAGTGCTGTATCGCCATCGCTTGTAGGACCGAGAACCGTTACATTGCCTCCGTTCATCACAATATTACCATTTGAATCAAGACCGTCACCGCTTGCATTTACAAATATATTTCCGCCGTTGATTGTAAGTAAAACACTGCTGTCTGAAGATGATGCCTGGCCGCCGCCGAAGCCTCCATTCTGACCGCCGCCGAAGCCGCCCATTCCCATACCGGAAGATGATGAACCGTCAGCCGCATTAATACCGTCATCGCTTGCCACTATTGAAATATCACCGTCGTTTAAAGTAATCTGTACACCTTCAAGACCTTCGCAACATTTCTTAATATCTATAGTACCGCCGTCAACCTGAAGATTATCATCTGCATGAACGCCGTCATCACCGCTGCTAATTGTAAGATTTCCACCCGAAATAAGAATATCTTCGTTGCAGTGAACACCGTCATTTGAAGCCGTTATATCAAATTCACCGCCTGTTATTACGATATTTCCTTTTGAAGTATCCGTATCATACGTTGACTTCATTCCGTCGCTTCCCGATTTAATTGTGAATTTACCGTCTTTAATTCCGAGAAAATCTTTTCCGATTATTCCATCCTCATTGCTTGTTATATTAAAGGTTCCAGATACAACTTTCAAATCGTCTGTGCTCTTAATACCATTTCTGTATCCAGCATTGACATTAAGAGTTCCGCTTCCGTTAAATACAAGGTCTGCTTTTGAATAAACTGCCGAAGAAAAATCTTCGTCATCCACAGACTGGCGTGTTTTATCTGTAATTGTATTAGTTGTGCCGTCAGCGAGAGTTACAAGAACCTTTTTTGCTTCCTCAACAACAACAGGTGCCGTACTTGAACTGCTTATTGAAGCACCGTTTAAAATCAATCTTACAGTTCCTTTCTCGCTGCAATTCACTTTTATGCTTCCGTCTGTTAATGTTCCGGAAATAATATAGCTTCCCGCAGATGTTATTGTAATATTTCCGTTTTCAACAGTAACACCGCTTCCTGAAACAGTTGCACCACTTCCTGAAAGATTTATCTTTGTACATTTTGATTCGTTATATGACGAATCTAAATCTTCGCTGTCAAATTCAAGCGACAGTGCATTCTCACCGCTTTGTGAAAGATTCCCGGCAGAAGCCGTAGATACATTTGATGATGAATCATCTGCTGCCTTCTGCCACGGCATTGCACAGCCTGTTATTGTAAATATTGCTATTATTCCCGCTGCCATTGCAGCCGTAAGTTTTTTGTAATTAATCATATACACTCCTCATTTCTGTCATTATTCTAAGTCTGACAAACTGACCACTCATCTGTTATTTGTTTTATGAGTGTATAATAATATACAGAAATGTATCAAATGTGTAAAAAGCGTGTTAAATTTGTGAACCGAATTTTTTTGTCCGCAAAATTTAACACGCTTTATATCGTAATTTTATCGCTTAATCACTTCGCCGTCGAATCAGATAAACCCTATATATAACTCACATATTCGATTCAACAGGAATAATTCTACCTGTTTTTGCAGTAACCCTGTGCGAAATAGATATTACCGTTCTGTCTTTACATACATTATTCAATGCATTAAGAACTGCTTTTTCTGTTTCTGTATCAAGATTTGCCGTTATCTCGTCAAGCAGGAGAAGCTGTGGTTTTGCCACTGCCGCACGGGCTATTGATAAAAGCTGCCACTGTCCCTGTGAAAACAAATCCGGCGTACATATTGTATCATAGCCTTTTTCAAGGCTTGTTATCGCATCATCAAGCCCTGTTGTAATACAGATATTTTTTACATCTTCATCGGAAATACTGTCATCAAAAAGTGTAATCTGCTCTTTTACAGTGCCTGCAACCATATGAAATGTCTGTTCAACATAGGCAAACAGCTTTCTTTTATCCTTATCAGTAATTGTGTCGGCATGTATTCCGTTAATCAGTACTTCTCCTGACTGCGGTTTGTAAAGTCCCAAAAGGAGCTTAAATATTGTACTCTTTCCTGCACCTGTACGTCCTGAAAGAGTTACCTGCTCTCCGTGCATAACACTGATATTTATGTTATTAAGGATTTTTCTGTCCTCATCATAGCCAAAGGTCACATTGCGAAGCTCCACAAAAGGCTTATTTCCACCGGCTTCATACCTTACGCTTTGAACCTGTGGCTTACCTTCATCCTGCCACTGTGTATACTGTTTTTCAATTTCCTGTACAACATCGTGTTTTTCAACCTCTTCAAGTGCCATGAATTCATTAATTCTGTGTATACCGGCTATCGCTGACTGTATTGTCTGAATCTCCATACCGAGACTTTCAACCGGTGAGAATATCTGGGAAATGTAATTCATAACTGCAACCGCAGTACCTGCTGACATTCCGAAAAATGTGAGGACTGCACTGTTACCAGATGACGAAAGCAACATTACAGCTGCAACAACAACAGCATTTAAAATAAGAATTACAGGCGAATATACTGCATCATAAAAATTTGTCTTTTCCATCGCATGATAACTGTCATTTATATATTCGTCATACTGCTTTTCCATATACTTTTCTTTGCCAAAGCAATGAATTGTTCTTATATTTTTTAATGTCTGCGGAACATGTCCTGACGCACGGCTTACAGCACGTCTGTTCATAATCTGGGCCGCAAGCATATTTTTCTGCACATGTCTTGTAAAAATAAACAAAAATGGCAGCAGGATTATAAATACAAGCGTAAGTCCTTTATTTTTAAACCATATTACAACAAGAATACTTATAATTTTACATGCATCGGCAAACATACTTATAATTCCCGATGTAAACAGATTTTCAATCATGTCAACATCGCCTATAAAACGTGATACAAGCGAACCCGGCTCCAATCCATTTAATTCGTCGGCGGTAAGAGATGTGAATTTTTCCATAAGACGGCTTCTCATAGCATGTGTTATTTTCTGTCCAAAAACCGTAAGAAGTCCCTCTCTTGCCGATTCAGTAAGCCCTGTTAAAAAAAGCATTGCAAAATATGCAATCACCATACCAAGTCCCGGCATCTGTCCAGCTGTAAACATATCAATGATTTTTCCGAGAATAAGCGGCGGAATAAGTGAAAATATGACTGCCAGACATACGGCTGCAACAATTCCAAATGACAAAAGTTTATATTTTAAAATAGTTTCTATTGTTATTTTCTTTACATATTTTGGTTTTTTTCCTGAATTTGCGGTTTTTTCATTTTCATTATTTTTCACCAGTACCGCCTCCATTCTGTCCATTGTAAAGCAACGCATATTCACTGCACTTTTCAATAAGCTCATCATGGCTTCCGAGCTCTGTTTTTCCGTCATTAAGCCATAGAACCTTATTCATTTGCGGAAACAGATAGAGTCTGTGTGAAATTATCATAACAATACTGTCTGATACCATCTCACCAAGATTTTTAAATATCTGCTTCTCTGTATCCTTATCCAGTGCCGAAAATGGGTCATCAAGAATAATAACCGGCTTTTTATGGCAGATGGTTCTTGCAAGTGCAAGACGCTGTGCCTGACCACCCGAAAGACGCACCCCACTTCTTCCAATAAGCGTATCAACGCCATTTTCCATAAGTGCAACTTCCTTATCAAGGCACACCATTTTAAGGTAATAATTGACATCTCCGTCATCGCCCATAAGAATATTATTCCTGACCGTATCGTCAAAAAGTTCACAATCATGACCAAGATATGCAACTATTCCGTTTTTCGTACTGTCAACACCTTTCATCTCTTCCCCGGAAAACTTGATGCTTCCACGGTAAGGATACTCACCCAGAAATACTTTTCCAAGTGTTGACTTACCACAGGCAACGGGACCGGTTATACCAATAATTTCACCCGGTGCCGCCGTAAATGAGACTCCGTCAAATATTACTTTGCCGTCAGGATATGAAAATCCCATATTGCTGACCTCAAGTTCTCCTGCATAATATGTTTTTCTGTCACCATCGTCGTTTTTCATACGCATAAGCGGTTTGATACGTTTCCATGAAACCTGTGCTTTATGTACTGCATTAAAAAGTTTTGCTGCACTTGAAGACTTTACCGAAAGCTTTGTAAAGCACGATACAAATGTTGTAAATGTTGCTATGCTCCATGCACTCCAGCCTGTGCCAAGTACATTTCTGCCACCGAAATACAGTATAAATATTACACCCGCCATTGATATGACTCTGTACACAGATGTGAGCGACGTATTCCAAATATTAGCTTTTACTGCTGATTTTTCATAAGCTGTAAGACTTTCCTCATAAGCATCGCGTCTCTGCTGCTCTCGTCCAAACACCCTGTACGTTATGGCATTAGATGCAATATCAAGCGTCGCAGTGCTTAACGCTCCTGACTGCTCTTTATATTTTGCACCGGAAGTCTGGATTATGAACTTCATCTTTTCTGCCATAATATAAGAGACAGGCGGGAATATCATACACAATAGTGCTAGTTTCCAGTCATAAAACAAAAGCATACATGCATATGCCAAAATAGCAACTCCTGTATCGAATATTTCAGTTGTGAACTTTCTCATACCCTCAACACAATCATCAACATCAAGAATCGCTTTTGTGAGAATCGTACCTGCACTCTCCTCATGCAGCTGTGGTCTGCTCTTATGTACAAGGCTTCCATATAATATCTCTTTCATTCTCTTATTTACATTATTTGCAAAACGCCTTACATAAAAACGCTTAATATATCTTGAAGACTGTACAGCCGCCGTTATCAGTATATAAAGCAGAACAAGTGTAAGCATATCGGCAAACTGCTTATTTCCGTTTAAAATGTCAATAAGACAACCAGTCATTTTACCTTCAAAAAGAGGTCCTGCCAAAAGTCCGATATTGTAAATCAGCCCAGAAACCGTAACAATAAGAAGAACCAGCCATTCTTTCTTAAAATATGACAATATCCTGTCTGATTTAAAATTCTTTTCCGACATCAAATCACCTTCCCATTTCTAGCAGCCTACTATAGACGGTATTGTATCTTTGCCATATACAATAGCACAAAAGTAGTTGTATATACATCTGATTCAGATGATAGTACAACTACTTTTAAGTGTCAATTTTTCAACTCAAATTTTCAAAATCTCAGAACTCAAATTCTGTAATACTGCAATTGGCAACACCATAAGCGGCAAACTCATCATTAGTCATATCTTTAAAGTAAGAACAGACGATTCTTGCAATTCCGTTATGTGCAACAAGGATATATGTTTTGTCACTATCTGCCTTCAACTCATCAAGAAGATTGTATATTCTTTGTGCGAGCTGAAACATGGATTCACCGCTGCCAAATCTTTGTACAAATCCTTTTTTTGCTTCGTAAAACTCATGTGAATTACGTGGTGATGTTCCTTCCCATACACCGAAATTCTGCTCGATAAGACGCATCTCTTCTCTTGCCGGTATTCCCGTTATATCTGAAATATGCTTTGCCGTATCTGCAGCTCTTAAAAGTGGTGAATACAAAATCATATCAGCTTTAATTTTCCTTGCAATGAAACTTTCGCCTGTCATTACAGCCTGTTCATGTCCTCTCTGGGTAAGCGGTATATCGGTCTGTCCGCATATTTTATCTGCCACATTCCACTCACTCTCACCATGACGCACAAAATAAATCTTACTCATATTTATCTCCCAAATTAACATTTGTGATATTATTTTACATAAACCGGCACTATATATCAATAACATATTGTATAACTTATCAGAATTTTTTTGAAAATAATATATAATCTTTCTCTGTAAGTTTTGCTACATTAAAAAATATATCAACCGCCGATTTGTAATCAGCTACTTTCTGTGATTTTTTTATTGCTTTTATTTCTTTTTTACAATCGTCAAATACATATGCCATATAACACCACATTTCTTTCATCCTGTGAATGGCATGCATGTCGCCCGGCATTATGTGCAATCTCGCATCAAGCACAAGGTCATGCAGCTCTTTCATGCGTTTTTTATCGCTAATAAGGTCACGGCTGAAATCTTCAGGATTTTCAGAAACAATCACATCTATAAGACCGGGGTCCGCAATAAGACCTCTTCCGAGCATAAATGTATCTGTCTGTGGAAATTTTTTCTTTATATCAAGGAAATTTTTTCTTGTAAATATATCTCCGTTAAAAACCACTTTACTTCTACTGTTTTTTACTGCATAATCATACGCTTCAAGATTAAGGTCATTTTTATAAAAATCTGTACGCAGTCTCGGATGCACTATAAGTTCCTCAAGCGGATATTTATTATAAATATCAATTATCTCCGGAAATGCTGTATCTGTCTCTACACCAACCCTCGTTTTTACTGAAACCTTGATATTTTCCCTTATAAAATCATCTTCAAACACTGCGTCAAGAAATTTATCAAGAAGCTTCGGCTCGTTTAACATTCCAGAACCTTTGTTTTTTGAAACAACTGTGCCTGAAGGACAGCCTGCATTTAAGTTTATCTCATTATAACCGTACTCATCATAAAGCATCCTGGCAGTCCAGATAAAATCTTTTGCATCATTTGTCATAACCTGAACAACTGTATTAATTCCATTATTATGCTCTCTGTCTATGTCACGTATTTCTCTTGCAAGAAATTTTTCGGACTTATTCGGTGAAATAAAAGGTGTGAAATATTTTGCAATTTTCCCTTTTCCAAATATTTTTTCATATGCATTTCTGAATGTAAAGTCCGTCAGGCCTTCCATCGGTGCCATATAGATAGTATTTTTCATCTTCTTCTGTGTCTCCTGCGTCTTTTTCTTTGATTTCTCACCTGAATATATCTTACTATAAGAAGAATCATTATAACAGTCAGCAAAATAACAACAAGTACAGGTATAACATGGTTATCCTTCTTTTTTGTAACACCAAATGAATCATCTGACATGTTCATATCATTGTCAGGTGATGTAACTTCCTCGGAATCATTTTTATATTCTTTATATATTGTGTATTTGTCATTGTATGTATACCCACAGCCCTGACATGTATGTGTTGTAAAGCCAAAATCTGTGACAGTTGGTTCTGTTACTGTATCATTGTATACAGGATTATCACATTTTTCAGGAAGTAACGTAACAGAATAATCAAATGTTTCGTTGGCATCAAAATCATATTTAAATCCCGAATACGCATATGTCCAGTTCATTACTTCGATTACATTTTATGAGGATAATACAGACAGACGAGCATATTTGCCTTACAATATGCTCGTCTGTCTGTATTATCCTCATAAAATGTAATCTGTCCATAAACTTCATTGTTAAGGACTTCACCGGCATATGTAAGAGATAAATCATACGGATATACCATATACATTCCAACAAGCCCACCATCATGGACGTAACCATGGTCTGAATCATAACCGTCGATATTTATTTTACAATTTCTAATATTAAGGAAACCTGCCGCATATGCTCCA
>ERZ772867.4281-NODE-4281-length-10857-cov-16.944732_pt1 | contig 10857 bp, 8 predicted proteins | sample MGYA00511341_ERZ772867 | MGnify/ENA primary metagenome ERZ772867 (study PRJEB29015, sample SAMEA2737707) | human gut metagenome | biome: human gut; feature: human-associated habitat; material: faeces | place: China | collected 2012 ... | reverse complement strand
GCCGCGGCATGGCCGAGCTGCCTGCCCGTAAGGAGGAGGTCGAGCACGCCGAGGAGGAGGGCATCGTCTTTAAGACGCTGACGAACCCGACGGAAGTGCTGGGCGACGAGAACGGCTGGGTCAAGGGTATGACCTGCGTTGAGATGGAACTGGGTGAGCCGGATGCGTCCGGACGCCGCCGCCCCATCGTCAAGGAGGGCAGCGAGTTCGTTCTGAACGTTGATACGATGATCATGGCATTGGGCACCAGCCCCAACCCGCTGATTCGCTCCACCACGCCGGGTCTGGACGCCGACAAGCACGGCTGCCTGATCACCAACGGTCCCGACGGCCTGACGAGTCGCCCGATGGTTTACGCCGGCGGCGACGCTGTTACGGGCGCTGCCACGGTCATTCTGGCGATGGGCGCCGGTAAAGAGGCTGCCCGCGCGATTGACGCGGCCATCAAGGCGAAGGAGCAGTAAAAATTAAATTTCAGCCCCCGTGCCGCGAGGTGCGGGGCTGTTTTTGTTAAAAGGCTTCCCCTGAGGGGGAAGCTGTCGCCGCAGGCGACTGATGAGGGGCAACCTTGCCATACTATCCCGTATACGGGCGGCATCCACACGTCTTCCCCTCATCCGCCTGCGGACGGGGCCGCAGACACCTTCCCCCAAGGGGGGAAGGCACTCTTACCGAACAAAGGCGTCAACCATGTATCATCCTTTCTTCCAATTCGTTCTTCCGCGCCTCGGGCAGGTGGCGCTGGATGCTTTGCTGTACCTGAACTTTTTGCAGCTGCCGCCCTTACAGCTGGTGGCCCGGTGGCCGGTGCTGTATTACGGACTGCCGCTTGTGCTGATGGGGGTGCTGGCGTATATCAGCCGCGACCCGCTCGGGCTGGGCATCGTGTTTGCCGGACATCTTGTGACATTCTACTGCATCGGTACCGCCATCGGGCTGGCGCTGCGGCGCATCGGCGGCACACCACTGACCGTTTGGCGTATTATCTGGCTGGACGGCATAACGCCGTGGCTGTTGACGGGCCTTATCATGTGGTGGGGGCGGCGGCGTGCGCTGCGGCTCTGTACGACAAAATACAGCCTGACAACGCGGAAAAATCTGCCGAACGGCAGGCTGACCATCGTGCAGGTCAGTGATGTCCACCCGCGCGCCTGTGCGGCGATGGATCACACCCGTATCCCGGAGCTGAAAGCAAAAATCGAGGCGTGCCATCCCGACCTGCTTGTGCTGACCGGCGATATTTTCGACGAGTTCACCGAGCCGGAGGAGCTGGACGCCTTCTGCAAGCTGTTTGGCGAGCTGGACGCGCCGCTGGGCAAGTATTACGTCCTCGGCAACCACGACCTGTTCCACCACTGGCGGGAGCCGAGCTTTGGCCGCGCGGATCTGGAGCGAGGGTTCGCCGCCGCAGGCGTGCGCATCCTGGAGGACACGTCCGTCCTGCTGCCCTGCGGTGTGCGCGTCGTGGGCCGCAAGGATTATCTGTACACGAACGGCAGCCGCTTCACGGCGGCGCAGCTTATGCCCGGCGGCCCCGACGACCACTACACGGTCTGGCTCGACCATGAGCCGCGGGACTTTAAGAACGCCGCCGCGGCGGGGGCGGACCTGATTTTGAGCGGCCACACCCACGGCGGGCAGGTCTGGCCTGCGGGTGCGGTGGGCATGGTTGCCAAAAATGAGCGCAACTACGGCAGAAAGAACATTGCAGACCATTGCGATGCCATCGTCAGCGGTGGCACGGGCACCTGGGGCTACAAGTTCCGCACCCAGGGCCGCACGGAAATTGTCTGCGCGGAAATCACTACCGAAAGGGAAAACTGATTTATGAACGAACGCGAACGCCTGAGCAGCCGCCTGGGCTTTATCATGCTGTCGGCGGGGTGCGCCATTGGCTGCGGCAACGTCTGGAAATTCCCCTGGATGTGCGGCCAGAATGGCGGCGGCAGCTTTATGCTGCTCTACATCCTCTGCCTGCTGGTGCTGGGCCTGCCCGTCATGATCATGGAGTTTGCCGTGGGCCGCGCCGCCCAGGCCAGCCCCGTTACCATGTACCAGCGCCTGGAAAAGCCCGGCCATAAGTGGGGCGTATTCGGCGTCGTCAGCCTCATCGGCAACATTGCCATCATGGCGTTCTACACGGTGGTCACGGGTTGGATCTTGTACTATTTTGTCAAGTTCCTGACCGGGCAGAACGCGGATTTCGGCTTTGCGCAGATGATCGCCGACCCCGGGCTGAACGTGACCTATCTGCTTGTGGTCGTTATAGCGGCGTTTGTGCTGCTGAGCTTTAATTTGCAGGGCGGGCTGGAGCGCGTGACCAAATACATGATGAGTGCGCTGCTGGTGCTGATGCTGGTGTTGGCCGTGCACAGCCTGACGTTTGCCGGTGCGGCGGAGGGGCTGCGGTTCTACCTTGTGCCGGATTTCTCGGCCATTGACGGCGGGGTCATCGTGGCGGCCATGAACCAGGCGTTTTTCTCGCTGTCCGTCGGCATGGGCGGCATGGCGATCTTCGGCAGCTACATCGGCAAGGATCACGCGCTCATGGGCGAGTCGCTGCGGGTCATTTTTCTCGACACGTTCGTGGCCGTGCTGGCGGGCATCATCATCTTCCCGGCGTGCTTCACCTACGGGCTGGAGGTCACGGCAGGCCCCAGTCTGCTGTTTGACACGATGGCGGGGGTGTTCGGCAATATGGCCGGGGGCCGCTGGTGGGGCGCGCTGTTCTTCCTGTTCATGGTGTTTGCGGCGCTGTCCACCGTGCTGGGCGTCTGCGAGAATATCCTTGCCATGGTGCGTGAGCTGACCGGGTGGAGCCGCCCGAAGGGCTGCGTGGTCTGCGGCGTCGGCATCTTTCTGCTGGCGTTGACGACGGCGCTGGGCTACAGCGTGCTGCACTTCCAGCCGTTTGCGCCGGGCAGCGCGTGGCTGGACTTCTGGGACTTCATCGTCAGCAACAATGTGCTGCCGCTGGGGTCGCTGGTGCTGGCGCTGTTCTGCTGCAACCGCTTTGGCTGGGGCTGGGACAATTTTGTGGCCGAAGCCAACACCGGCAGGGGCCTGAAGGTCCGCCCCTGGATGAAGCCGATTTTTAGGTGTTTTGTGCCGGGTGCAATTTTGTTTATTTATATTTACGGCATGGTTACGTTTCACTGGCGGTAAAAAGGAAAAAGTCCTGTCTCCGGGAAAGGGAGGCAGGACTTTTCGGTTTTACGCCGGGATGAGCGGGCAAAGCCCGTTTGCGGGTGCTACGACACCTTGCGGAAGTAATTTATCAAAATACTCTTGATATAATTATACCGCCGCGCGTAGCTGTTCTCGACGCGGATCAGCTCAAAGCCGTGCTCGCGGCAGATCTGGTCCTTCTTGCGGTCACGGCGCTGGACGGCGGGGTCGTCGCGGTGCTCGCGGCCATCCAGTTCGATGGCTAAAATCGGCATCAGGCGGCGGCCCTCCCGCTGGTAGACGACGAAGTCGAACCGCCCGGTGTAGAAAAGGTCGGCGCAGCCGGGGTTATCCTCAAACACCAGGGCGATGGGTACCTCCTTGCGGACCGTGCAGCGGTCTGACTGCTCGATATAGATTTGAATTCCAAGCTGCTTGTAAAGCAATACGGTATATGATACAATTAACTAAACAGAAACCGCGAGGTGATTATGCGTATGAAGAAGGAATCCAAATGGTATGGACGGCATGGACGCGACCCCGTTGTTGTTTTAACTCTGATTTTTGTCGTACTAAAGGCAGCGGGATTCATTTCGTGGTCTTGGTTGTGGGTATTAAGTCCAATCTGGCTTACATTCTTATTTTTCGCCGCTATTTTTTCCGCTATCTTGGTCGGCGGGCGGATTGCTAAAGGGAAATGGTAATTTCCAGTTTATTTAACCATTATAGGTATTCGTATGAAGAAATGTAAATACTGCGGGAATGAACTAAATAGCACTTCCGAATTTTGCTGCAATGAATGCGAAAGCAACTATAAAGAAGCGCTGGAAAAGGATAGCCGTAAAACCAAGTATTTTATTTTGGGCATTGCTTTAGGTTTTCTCATTCTACTTTATGGCATCGCCCTAAGTAATCGCGCTTCCGCAATCGGAATCGGAATTATAGTAATGGGTATTGATGTTGTCTTACTTCCATTTACTACTCCTGAAACAGCAGAACTTTTAGGATACAAAAAAGCAAAACTTGTGGGCAGATTATTAGGCATACTACTTATTGCCGTTGGTATATGGGTAGGTTTTCTCTAATACCCGATAAAAAACAAAAGGCAGGCGCTAAAAACGTCTGCCTTTTATATTACCACTTTGAAATTGTATCGTCGCTAAAATAATACGCCTGAAACACCGTGCCGTCTTCCATAATGAAGCGCCCCTGTGCATCGTGCGGAATCTGCTCGGCTGCGCGTCCGTCCCCGATGATGATGGTAGGCAGTGTAGTGTCTGCGCGGCCACAAATGCGAATGTTCATATTGTTCTTAATTTGCCCCGGCAGAATATTAGCGTCCGGGCGCTGGGTCGCAAGAATCAGATGAATGCCAAAGGTACGGCCCTGACGGGCAATCAATGCAAGACAAGCTTCAATCTGTGCCAGCAGTTCCTTGCGGCTTTTATCCGCGCCCGTTTTGTCAAGCAGTTCTGCCACCTCGTCACAGGCAAAGACAATACGCTGCATATAATCTCCGGACTTTTCGCGGTACTCGGTGATATTGGCAGCATCGACTTCCTTAAAAAGCCGTTTACGTTCTTCTAATATATCCGCCAAATGGTTCAAAAGCACAAGGAGTTTCTTTTCCTCTGTAATGATGTAGGCAAACTCCTGCCAAACATAAGAAAAGTCAACGCCGCCCTTGAAGTCAGCCACGTATACAACATCTGCCTGTTGAATCGCTTGCCAGAGCAAGCACTGCACCAAGACGCTCTTGCCGCTGCCCGTGTTGCCACCAATCAGAATATGCGGGGTCTTGTCAATGTCAATAATCACATCACCCATCAGGCCACGGCCAAGAATCAGCTTGTTATCCTCATTCCGTAAAATATAGCGTTCATGCCATTCGATGGTATCAAAAACGTGTTCGGGCGGAATGCAGCACAGGCTCACCGTCCGGCGGTCATTGCCCTCTTTAACACTGGCTATCAGCCTATTTAGGGCGCTTTCAAGTTCAAGTTGCTTATCAACCCAAGCGGACACGGGGAAGCCCGTGCAGTGATATGTCAATATAACGGCATTTCCACGCTGCTCTTTTTGCACTAAGTAAGGGGCTTCTCCCGCACTGTTCGTAAATCCAATGCGAGCAAAATTATGCTGCATTTCCAGCGCCTCCGGCACATAACCAACGGCAGCGGTACTAACGACAGCCCAACATAAATAGGTAAATGCTGCCGGTACAAGCATAACCCCCTTTTCGGTTTTACACTGGGATGCGCGGGCAAAGCCCCTCCGGCCTCGTTCCACTCGGCCACCTCCCCACTTCGTGAGGAGGCTTTCTCGCGGGCTCTGCCCGCGCAAAGAGCCTCCCCTTACAGGGGAGGTGGGCAAGCGCAGCGATGCCCGGAGGGGCTCTGCCCGTTTGCGGGCGCTACGACACCTTGCGGAAGTAATTTATCAAAATACTCTTGATATAATTATACCGCCGCGCGTAGCTGTTCTCGACGCGGATCAGCTCAAAGCCGTGCTCGCGGCAGATCTGGTCCTTCTTGCGGTCACGGCGCTGGACGGCGGGGTCGTCGCGGTGCTCGCGGCCATCCAGTTCGATGGCTAAAATCGGCATCAGGCGGCGGCCCTCCCGCTGGTAGACGACGAAGTCGAACCGCCCGGTGTAGAAAAGGTCGGCGCAGCCGGGGTTATCCTCAAACACCTGGGCGATGGGCACCTCCTTGCGGACCGTGCAGCGGCTGCCGTCGAGGAAGGCGTTGTCCAGCGCGTGGTTCAGATTTTCCAAAAAGGCATCCTCGGTCTTGGTGCTGTAGGGCTTGATGCCCAGCGCACGGCTGGCGGCGGGCTTCTCGGTCACCTCGGACTGGCCGTTTTTGCGCACGTACTGCACCAGCTCGTAAATGTCGTCGTCGGTGCTGTCGGCGTGCAGGCGGTCCAGCGCGGCCTGATTCGAGAGGATGACCAGTTGCTCCCGCGCGCGGGAGGTCGCCACGTTGATGAGCTCCTTGTTCGTTTTCAGCCAGTCGTAGGTGCGCGGGCGGGTCTGGTCGGTCAGCGCCAGGGAGAAGATGACCACGTCTTTCTCGTCGCCCTGAAAGGCGTGCACCGTGCCGCAGGCGGCGTTCTCAAAGTGCCTCGCGCGCAGCATGGCCTCGATGGCGGCGCGCTGCTTTGCAAACGGCGTGATGATGCCCACCTGCTTGTCCGGGTGCGCGGTCAGGTATGCCTCGATGCGGCGCACCTCCTGCGGGGCGGTGTTTTTCTCGTCGGTGGTGTCGTTGGGCACGTCCACATAGACGAGCGGCGTGGGGTCGGTCTCGCGGCTGGCAATGTGCAGCTTGTGGTTGTAGTATTTGCGATTGTTGAACTCGATGATCTTGGGGCTGCACCGGTAGTGGTAGCTCAACAGCGTCTCGTCGCTGACGGCGTCGCAGGCCAGAAAGCATTTGTAGATCGAGTTTTCGATGTAATCGTACTCCTGCGTGACACCGTAGCGGCGGCGCAGCGTGCGGTTGTCGGCGGGGTCCAGCAGAATGACAGGCGAGAGCTGCTGCGGGTCGCCCACAAGCATCAGCGACGCCCCGCGCAGGATGGGCACAAGAGACATGGCCGTACTGCACTGGCTGGCCTCGTCCATGATGACCATGTCAAAGCTCGGCTCCGGGTCGCCCAGACGGTGGGCGGAGATGCAGGTCGTGGCCACAATGGGAAAGACGCGCAGCAGCTTTTTCAGGTTCTCCGGCTCCGAGATGTACTTGTTGAACTGCGTGACCCGCTCCTTGTCGGTGTCGGGGCTGTGGACGATGCTCATTAAATCGTTGTATTTCGGCTCCTCCAACCGGCGGATGCAGCGGGCCGAGGTGTAGTAGAGGTAGCGCAGCAGCTCGTCCTCGTTGCGGTCCAGCAGAGCCAGCGCGTCGGCAGAGTCGATGCTGCCGTAGGCGGCCAGCTCACGGTCTACCTGCGGCAGCTGCCCGGCCTGCAGCTCGTACTGGAAGTTCATCTGGCCGCGGGCGTCCAGCAGGCGCCGGATGGTCTCCCGCCGCTCCCGCAAATCAAGGATGCGCTCATACCGTTCCAGCAGGGCGGTCAGCTGTTTGGCGCGGGCCGTGCGGTCCGCGTGGTTTTTGTCCAGCAGCCGCTCCGGTACGGGGATTTTTTTGCACTGCTCAAACAGCTGGTCGATGGTGCGCAGGGCCTCGGCGGTTTTCTCGTTGTTGCCAAGGCGCAGGATCGGGAACGGCACGGTCTGGCCGTGGTAGGTGACGGCCTGCAGCTTTTCCACAACGCCGTCAATGGGATGGTTGTTGTAGCTGGAAAAAAGCACCGTGCGCTCGTTGAAAAACGCCGTCGTCAGCGTGTTGACGATGGTGTTGGTCTTGCCGGTGCCCGGCGGGCCCTGCACGTAGGCCAGCGGGTAGCGCATGGCGTTGTTGATGGCCAGCAGCTGGTCCAGATTGACCTTGTTGTTCAGCAGCGCCAGCGGGTAGGACTTGCGGCGGCGCGGCTTGGCGGTCATCTCGCCGAAGAAGGCCCGCAGCGGGGCGGTGGCCGTCTCGCCGGAGGGATCCTCGAACATAGTAAGGATGCCGCGGTACTCATGCTCCAAGTCTACGGGGCAGTCGCGGCTGATGGCGACGAGGTAGGGCAGGTCATCGACCCGCACCCGCGGGTTGCTGCGGGTGATGCGGTCCTTGATGGTCTCGGCGTGCTTCGTGAACTCGTCCAGCAGCGTATAGTCGTCAGCATCCAGAAATTGATGGATGCTCAGCTTGCTGCCGTTGACGGTGAACTCCCGGCAGATGACCGGCTCCGGCTCGGCCCGCAGGGCACGCTTTTTCACGTCGAGCCGCAGCGGGCGGTAGGCCAGCACGTACAGCCCCTGCCGGGTGTCAATACTGATAAGGTTCAGCCCCAGCGTGGGCAGGCTGGGGCGGGCGGCGTTCTGGCGGCGGTCCTCGACCCGGCGCTGGAACCGGCCCACCAGCTCACGGAACTGGTCGTCGGTCAGCTCCAGCGTGTCCTCCTTATAATCGGCAAAGCAGTCGGCGTCAATTTGATGGATCAGGCTGTAGTTGGACTGGTAGGGCGTGGCGTCCAGCCGGTTGCAGGCGGCCAGATAGTCCAGCACCCGCAGGTTGGCGGCGTTGTCAAACAGCGCCGCGTACCGCCCGGGGTTGTCGCGGATGTCGTCGATGAGCGTCTGGTTGACGGGGCACCACGAGCCGTCCACGACCTCGGCGGTCTGGATGCGGTCAATGCTGATATGGTCGAGCGCCTGCACGCTTAATTTGCCCAGATGCAGCCCGTCAACGTTCAGGGTGCGGGTCCTGGGGTTCAGCCCGCGGATAGCGACCCAGTATTTGGTCTGCTGGGTCTGTTGGTTTTTGTATTCAATGCTCAACCACCGCCCCTCATGAATGGCACGGAAAATCGAGCGCGTGATGTTGTTCAATTTTCCGCTCCTTTCGGGTCGTGGCTTTCTTGCCTCCCCCCTGCGAGGGAGGTGGCCAGGGGGACTACTTCGACAAGCGCCGGTATTCCAGCGGGGTCAGGCGGAACTGGTCGTAGAACGCCTGGGCAAAGCGGCCCTGGCTCTCATAGCCGACCCGGGCGGCGATGTCCTGCACCCGCTGAGGGGTCGTGCGCAGCAGCTCGGCGGCTCTTTCGAGCCGGCGGCGGCGGAAGTAGGCGAGATACCCCTCGCCCAGCACGTTCTGGCAGTACAGCTTGAAGCCGCTCTCGCTCAAACCAAAATGGTCGGCCAGCTCCCGGGCCGGGCGGCGGACCGAGAGGTCCTGCAGGACCAGCGTCTCGGCCTCGCGCACGCATTCGACCTGCCGCGCGGGGCAGCGGGCCGTGTCGGCCTCGTCGGGCAGGCGCAGCAGCTCATACAGCAGCCGCACGGCGGCATAGCGCAGCTCGCCGGGGGCGGCGTAGGCGGCGTCGTCCCAGACCTCGTCCACAATGGCCGTGATGGCGTCGCTCATCGGGCAGCAGTGGACGCCGCCGCGGCAGAAATAATCCGCGATGCCGCCTATTTCCAGCCCCATCAGCGTCAAAAAGCTGTCTGCCTGCACGGCGTCGGGGTCAATGAAAAGCTGCAGCGCCTCGTACTGGCTGCCGGGCAGGTAGAAGTCCGCACCGGGCACAGCAAAGCTGACGGCGGCATGACCCTCCGTCACGATGGCATATTGTGCGCCGTCCGGGATGGCGCGTCGTCCGCTGCGGCAGAAATCAAAGACGAGCAGCCGCGGCCAGTCCAGCGGGGGCGGGCAGAGCGGCGCGTCCAGCCGGGTGAAGCAGAGCTGCACGCCGGGTGCAAGCTCCCGCCGGTCAAGCGGGGCTGCGGGGATGAGGTTGTCTGTTTTCATGTTTGGTTATACAGTAACTAAATATCTTGAATTTTCGAAAAACTGTGCGCAAAATTACAATACTGAAATGCACTGAAATGGTCATAAAAGCCGAAAATGTGCGGATGGAAAACTGCTAAAAAGGCAAAATGTGCGAAATCGGAAAAATGGCAAAATAAGGGAAATGTGTGCCAAAAACCGAAAAAATCAGTCTATGACCGGCACATCCAGCCCGAACTCCTGCGGGCGGAACCGCGGGCAGACATTCTCCGAGATGCAGATGACCGACGCGGCCAGGCGGCTGCCGATCTCGCAGGCCTCGGCCAGCGTCTTGCCGTAGGTCAGGCCGATGACCGTCCCGGCGAAGAAAGCATCCCCCGCGCCGGTGGTGTCGATGACATCGACCTTCTTGGCGGGCACCATGCCGCTCTCGCCGTCGGTGCGGGCGTAGACGGCACCCTGCTCGCCCATCGTTACGACCATGCAGGGAATGTTGGCGCTGCGCACGTTGGCGGCCAGCGTGGCGCGCATCTCGTCCGGCGTCAGGTGGTCGTAATCGTCGGAGAACATCAGCCCGGCCTCCTGCTGGTTGCAGACAAAGCAGTCGATCTCCTGCAGGAGGCTGCGGCGCTCCATGGCAATGCTCATGTTGGAGACCGCGGCGTAGACCTTTTTGCGGTACTTTTTGGCGTAGTGCAAAATCTGCTTGACGGTCTCCTTCTCCAGATCAAACTCGATGGCGATGCCGTCGCAGTCGGAAAAGATCTCGTCGCCCTTTTCCTTTAATAATGCGGTCAGCGGCGTCGTGTCGGGCCGCTTCGAGATGGCGGCGCAGACATCGCCGTCGTTGTTGAACACGGCCAGCCAGGTGCCCATGCCGTCCGGCATGCGCTGGATGTAGCGGGTGTTGACCTTGTGCCGGGCCAGCTTGTCAATGACGTCCTGGCCGGAGCCGGTGTCGTCCACCAGACTGACGAAGGTGGGGCGCAGCTCGACATTGGCAATGTCCTCCGCCACGTTGCGGCAGACGCCGCCGTGTACCTGCTCGACCCGGCCCGCGTTGCGCCCGCCCGGGATATAGGTGGACAGCGGATACCCCTTGATGTCCACAAAGACCGCACCGATGACTACAATGCCCATAAGATGACCCCCAAAAAGCTGATTTTACCTGTATTTTACCATACATTCGACATTTGCGCAAACCCCGCCCGAACGGGCAAAATGCGTACAAAAATCCGCCCCGGATGCTGAAGGATTCGACATCCGGGGCGGTGGGTTGTTTTTGTGCTTTTTAGGGCAATACCGCATAATTCTAAGTGCCGATACGGCGAGCGAGGTGCGGCAG
>ERZ772867.4278-NODE-4278-length-10869-cov-3.624561_pt1 | contig 10869 bp, 9 predicted proteins | sample MGYA00511341_ERZ772867 | MGnify/ENA primary metagenome ERZ772867 (study PRJEB29015, sample SAMEA2737707) | human gut metagenome | biome: human gut; feature: human-associated habitat; material: faeces | place: China | collected 2012 ... | reverse complement strand
CATGTCTGCGGATTCATCAGGATCGCACAGTCAACACCTACGTTGTACGGATTCTCCTGAATAAATTTCTGCCACCATGCTCTCTTGACGTTATTCTTCAGTTCGACGCCCAGATTGCCGTAGTCCCATGTATTTGCAAGTCCGCCGTAAATCTCCGATCCCGGATATACGAAACCTCTTGATTTTGCCAGCGCCACGATTTTGTCCATTGATTTTTCCATTCTAAATTCCTCGCCTTTCTTAGGTTATATTGTGATATGTTTATTTGTAAACAATGAAAGTATATACGTCTGTCTCGAACGAGCCGTCGCCGGACGTGCTCTCTGTCTGCTCGGTATCATCCGTATGCACGGTCTCCCCGGTCATTTCCGCCTGTTCGGTTCCCGGAAGCTGCTCGGTGCCGGTGTTCTCCTGCCCGGTCACATCCACGGATGCCGTCACACTTCCGGTTTCAAGATAATATCCCTCACGGATCGATACGCTGTCGGTTCCAGTCAGCTTCACATTCTGACAGGAGACATAGCAGATCTCACCGTCCACTTTCACATCTGTATTGGCACGGATAATAGCCACTTTCAGATCATCCTCAGAGTAAATATCCTGCTTTGTGGCAGCTCCCACAACCTTGCCTTCCTCCACGCGGGCGAACTCCCCGTCATAGACGTATCCTGCCGCCAGAGAGGCAACGACTTTCCCCTGATAGAGTTCAATTCCGTTAAACGCGGTATAATCCTCCGGTGTCTTGTACTTCATCTTAAGCTTCGCCACACCGTCTTCCACCTTAAGGCTCTCCACCTCGACAGCATTTTTGCCATGCTCCGCGGTGTAATCTTCCACCTCTGCATCCACATAGGACTTCAGTTCCGTCTCATCGTAGTAGGACTGATCGAGCGACTCCACATCCAGCGACTCTATCACGCCTTTCTTTCCCACGTACACGACACTTTCCTCTCCCTCCAGCGAGGTACCGCATCCGGAGAGAAGTCCCACACACAACAGTACACTGCAGACCGTGCACACTAATCTCTTCATCACATAATCTCCATTCTTTCTGAAAAAGTATCGGTGATATTATACTATTTTAAAAACATGATTTCAACCTTTTCCGCATCCTCAAGTATCTTTAACGACTTGAAGGCGTGTCCCACGTACACGCCAAAATAGCTGCGCAAAAGTCTGGTCAGTTCTTCCAGCACCTGCCCGCTCACGGAAAACGTATATAATTTTTCAATCCGCGCCAAGATCACGTACTGCATGGTATAGACGGTGGATTCATTCAATTCCACCGCATCCGGCGCCTCATTGCGGCATTCTGCACAGAGAATCCCGCCGCGCTTGACGGAAAACCAGGTCAGATGCTCCCTGCTGCCGCAGGAAAGACAGGAAAACACATTCGGAGCCTCGCCGTTTACCGCCAGCGCCTTCAGTTCAAACACCGCGCGCACCAGCCGGTTGTCGTAGGCACTGCTCGCAAGGGCGCGCAGCGACTGGTACAAAAGCTTTAGCATCTCGCGCTCATCGTTATTTTCCTGACAATAATAATCCGCAAACTCCAGAAAATAGAACCCGTAATATGTAGCATCAAAATCCCCGGTCAGTTCCCGGAAATAGTTCTGAATCGTCGCTCTGGCAAGCGTGTAAGCACTTCTTCCCTCGAACAGCTCGAACTCTCCGAAGCAAAACGGATTGGCAGCTGCGAGAAGCTGGCTGTTCGGCCGCCTCGCTCCCCGCGCAAATGCTGTGATCTTCCCTCTTTCTTTTGTCAGCAGTGTAATCCGCTTGTCATATTCGCCAATCGGCATTACCTGTAAGACCATCCCGGTCACCACAATATTGTTTCCCATCCGGCTGTTCTTCCCCCGCCAAAATATTACTGCTCTCCTGCACATCCACTGCATTCCGGTAGCGCAGGTAATCAGTCACTCTTCCTGATACTAAAAAGTCTCTCCAGGCTTCCTCCATCGGCATATCCTCCGTTTCTTTGACGCTTCCCGTCTCTAAGATTAGGTTCTCCGATGGTTCCGCCATTATACCAGCAAAAAATTGGCAGTATCAGATATCGTCTTTATTGTACCCGAAGTTCTTCATCATCAGTTCGCTGTCGCGCCAGTCCTTGCGCACCTTCACCCACAGTTTTAAGTTCACCTGCGTATCCAAAAGCCGCTCCATCTCGTAGCGGGCGTTCGATCCGATCTTTTTTAACATCGAACCGCCTTTTCCGATGATAATTCCCTTGTGGGAATCGCGCTCGCAGACGATCGTTGCATCGATGTCGATGATGTTCTGCCCTCTCCGTTCCTTCATCCGGTCAATGTAGACCGCGATGCCGTGGGGGATCTCATCATCCAGAGCATGAAGCGCCTTCTCACGGATAATCTCCGCGACAATGGCACGTTCCGGCTGGTCTGTAACCGTCTCCTCGTCATAGAACATCGGTCCGTACGGCAGATACTTGAAAATCACGTCCACAACCGTATCCAGATTCTGTTCCCGGAGCGCCGATGCCGGAACGATCTCAGCAAAATCAAACACCTTGCGGTAAGCATCGATATACTCCAGGATCTTTTCCCGCTCCACGGTATCCACCTTGTTGATAATTAAGATGACCGGCGTTTTCGTCTTCTTTAGCTGCTTTATGATATGCTGCTCGCCTGCCCCGATAAATGTGGACGGCTCCACCAGCCAGAGAATGACATCCACCTCCGAGAGCGTGTGCTCCGCCACATTCACCATATACTCTCCAAGCTTATTCTTCGCCTGATGAATGCCCGGCGTATCCAAAAACACAATCTGTCCGCGCTCCATATCCGTATACACGGTCTGGATGCGGTTTCTGGTCGTCTGCGGCTTGTTCGACGTGATGGCAATCTTCTGACCGATCAGATGATTCATCAGCGTCGATTTTCCCACATTCGGTCTTCCTATAATCGTCACAAATCCGGATTTAAAATTATCTTTCATCGTTCTCCTCGTTTCTGTACTGTTTTCCCCGCCCCGCATCAGGTCAGGCTCTCAAGTGTCTCAAACATCTGTTTTTCCGATGTCAGCACATCTTCATTGCCGATCACACACAGGCTGCCGTCTGAGAGCACCGACGCAATCAAAGGCTTCAATGCGCGGATGTCCGCCGGCTGTGCCCCGATAATCTGGCTCCGCTCCTTAGAAAGCGTCTCGTAATCCAGCTCCTGCAGATAGGCTGTCATCGAACGCGCACCCTTCGCGCTCGGGTTCATCGGCGTGTCCATATCGCTGATCGTTCCGATGATATATCCTGTCATCTCGCGCTCATCGGCATCAAACTTCTCAAGGTACGCCGGAATACCGTCATAAATCTCATTCGTTGCAGAGAGATTCGGATCCCGGTAGGACACAAAATACGTATCTCCGTTCCTCATATATCCGTTCATGCAGCCATAAGCGCCGCCCTTGACGCGGACATTGATCCACAGGTAATCGTATCCTAAAATTACTTTTAAGATGCGGAGCGCCCCGTGATAGGAAAAGCCGTGTGCGGCATAATTTCCGGCACGCGCCACATACTGCACCTGGGATGCGTCCATAAATCCCTCGTTCTTTTTTGCCAGCGGATAGGACGGCATAGAGCGATTCTTACCCGGCTGATCCGGCACATACAATACATTTTTCAATGCAGCCGACGCCTGCGTCACCGCCGGGATCTCCGACTCCTCACAGGTTGCACTCACCAGCATACGCTCCGCTGTAAAAATGGTTTTCACAAGGGAGGACAGCTTCTCCATCAGCTGCTGCTTTTTCTCCTCAAAATGCTCCTCGTAATCCGCGATCACACGGTAGCAGGCAATGCCCGCCGTCGCGTCCTGGCAGTAGGCAGCCGCCGAAAAATACGACAGCGCTCTCGTATATGCCACGGAATGTCCGGAAGCGCTCAGTCCCGCCTGTAATCTCGACTTTAACTGTGCCAGTATCTCATAGAGCCTCTTCTCATCCGACAGATGCGAGGTCAGAAGGATCTCCTTAATCAAGCGCATTGCATCCGGCAATCTTGACGCGAGCACCTTCGTGCGCACCTCATAGTAAAGTCCGATTTCGCCCTGCTTTTTGACGTTCGGGTAGATGCCGATGCTGCTGCCGATTCCTCCGGTGTACATATTGATCTCATTGGCAAGCGCCGCGTAGGAATGATTGTCCGTATCCACATATCCCAGCACTGCCTTTAAGATACCGAGATAAGGCAGATCTTCCGGCAGAATATCGCACACATCAAACAGATAGGTCAGGTAATCAATGCCGTTCGTGTCCATCTCATGCGCAATGATGGAAACGCCCTCCGTCTCAATCTCACGGTTAAGAAGCGGCGCCGCCTCTTTTTTCAGATCCGCTCTCGTAAGGCGCGGAATCTTCTCTAAGTCTTCCTTCGGCGACGGCTCTTCCTGATACTGCTTTAAGTGCTTCGTGTCTGCGATCAGCTTCTTTCGCTCTTCCCTGGACAATCCCGCTTTGTATTCGGCTAACTTCTTCTCCAGCGCGGCATCTCTCTTTGCGCCCAGCCCCTGCTCCGGCACCGTAATCACTACCGACGCATGCGGATTGTCCAGAAGATATGTCTTTACCAGTTCCTCATAATATCCGGTTCCGATCTGATCCTTCAAAAACTGATAGGTGTCCAGCGCTTCCAGATGCATAAACGGCTGCATATCATCGAACAGCCAGCTGTCCAGACACTGGATTCCGTAGAGCAGTCCCTTCGGAAACTGTCCAAAATCCGCCTCCCGGAAACGGAATTCCGAGCTGTTGATTCCGGCCAACAATGCGTTTTGATCAATTCCGTCTGCCACCTGTGCCTGCAGCGTCTCACGGATCACCTGCAAAAACTGCTCCTTCTGCTCCGGATTCGCATTTTTTGCTATCACGGAAAATACCGGCTGCAGCGTGCTGTTATCATAGCCGCCGCCGATGTCCATACCGATTCCCGCATCGATCAGCGCCTGCTTAAGCGGCGCTCCCGGCGCAGAAAGCAGTGCGTAGTCCAAAACGTCAAACGCCTGGTATAACTTTTTGTCCAGAACGGTTCCGACCACCACATTGTAAGACAGGTAGCTGTTGTCCGTAAGCGGCTCCCCCGATGCCACCGGATAAGGCTTTACGATCTCCACCGGCGCGGCGAACGGCTTCTGCTTCCGGATTGCGGAATCCAGCTCAATCTGCTCGTATTTTCCGAGGTATTCCTCATCCATCCAGCGCAGCTTTTCTGCAACGTCCATATCCCCGTACAGATAGATATAGGAATTGCACGGATGATAATACTTTCTATGGAAGTTCAGATACTGCTCATAGGTAAGCTCCGGAATATGCTCCGGGTCGCCGCCGGATTCGTTTGCGTAAGAGGTATCCGGGAACAGTGAATTTAAAATCAGGCGCTCCAACACATCATCCGGGGACGAGAAAGCGCCCTTCATCTCGTTGTATACCACACCGTTGATCGTTACCGGCGCATCTTCATCCTCCAGCTCGTAATGCCAGCCTTCCTGCTCAAAGATCTCTCTGTGCTTGTAGATGTTCGGATGAAATACTGCATCCATATAGACACTCATCAGGTTCTGAAAATCCGCATTGTTGCAGCTCGCCACCGGATAGATGGTCTTCTCCGGGTACGTGATCGCATTTAAAAATGTGTTGAGCGATCCCTTGACCAGTTCCACGAACGGATCCTTGACCGGATATTTGTCCGATCCGCAGAGCACTGTGTGCTCAATGATGTGCGGCACACCGGTCGAATCCTCCGGCGGTGTGCGGAAGCCGATGTAAAACACCTTGTTCTCATCGTCGTTGGAGATCACGGTGATTCTCGCCCCGCTCTTTTTATGGCGCAGAATATATCCCATCGAATGGATATCCTTTAACTCCTGCTCACCAAGCAGCTCATATGCCGTCAATTCTGAAAGCTTCATAAATCCATAATTCCTTTCCTGCCCGGTCATCCTGTATGCCCGGTATTTACACTGTGTTCTATTATAACAGCTTTTCCCATTCTGCAAAAGAGTAAACTATCTATAGATTTTGTCTGGAACACTCTGCGAACGGTGTCCAAACGCAAAAAAGAGGCTGCCTGAATGCGGCAGCCTCCTCCCATGTCTTCACAGATATATTCTACTGATAAGAACTCCCTATGCGATGCGTGTCACATTCGCTGCCTGCGGTCCCTTTGCACCCTCAGTCACCTCGAACTCGACCTTCTCGCCGTCCTTTAACTCCTTGAATCCATCCATATTCAGTGCGGAAAAATGTACGAATACATCGTTGCCCTCTGCATCTGAAATGAAGCCATAGCCCTTCTTGGCATTAAACCACTTTACAGTACCCTGCTGCATAATTCTAAAAACCCTCCTCAATACAGTTCTGACATTACAGACTATTCCTGTCTGTATAAACCAACAAATTGAAATTAGCACATTTTACTTTTTTTGTCAATCTTTTTCTATCGTTATTGTTTAATTTGCACATCAATCTGCTGGTATGGGATAGAAATTCCTTTCGCATCCAGCGCATACTTGATATTTTCCGTCATGCGCCAGCGCGCCGGCCAGTAATCCCCGGTCTTAACCCAGACCCTGAGTCCGATGTCCACCGAAGATGCCGCCAGGTTGTCCACATATACCACAGGCTTCTCCTCCGGGATTCTGGCTTCCTCCTTCTCCGCCACCGCATAGATCACATCTTTGGCTGTGCGGATATCCGCTTCATAGGCGATGCCCACCACGAGATCCACACGCCGTCTGTCCTTGTTGGTCACGTTGGTGAGGCTGCTGTTGGAAAGCGTACCGTTCGGTATCACAATCAGCTTGTTGTCCACGGTAAGCAGTTTGGTATAAAAAATCGAAATCTCCGTGACCGTTCCCTCATTATTATGGGAATGTTCAATGATGTAATCTCCGACCTTGAACGGCTTTAACAGCAAAATCAGCACGCCGCCCGCAAAATTCGACAGGCTTCCCTGCAACGCCAGACCGACCGCCGATCCAAGCACCGCCACCGCTGATGTCGTCGCAATTCCAAACAATCCCATAATGATAAAAATCAGCACTACATACAGCGAATACTTGATCACCGGTATCATGAACTGCTTGACGCCCTCATCGGTTCCCGCCCGGTCCATCGAGCGCCGCACCAGCTTTGTGATCCACTTGATGATCCTGCCTCCGATCACATACACAAGCAGTGCGATCAGAATCTGGAATGCGAAGTTTAACAGATCCGGCACCAGCCCTTCCAGCCATGTACGGATAATCCCCGGATTCTTTGCTACCTCCTCAATTCCCTCCTGTGCATGGTTCAATGCCTCCACGGTCTCCGTGGTCGACGGGAATGCATCTGTCTGTGCCGCCAGATACCTTCCCTGTTCCAAAAGTGCCGCTATCCCGTTCACTCTCTCGTCCTCCATCCGACTTTATAATCTTTCTTAAATTTCATGAATAAACAGACCGCTCCTTAGCTTCGGCTCGAACCAGGTCGATTTCGGCGGCATCAAAAGTCCCGCATCCGCCACTGCGAACAGCTCCGCAATGGACGTCGGATACATTGCAAACGCCACCGCGCAGTCCTGCTCACAGCGCCGCACCAGTTCGTCCATGCCCCGGATTCCACCGACGAAATCAATGCGTCCGTCCGTCTTCGGATCTCTGATGCCGAGCACCGGTTCAAGAAGCTTATTCTGCAGTATGGAAACATCCAGATCTGCAACCGGATCTTCCGGCGTGCGGTCCTCCTGCCGGATATGGCAGGAAAACCAGTGTCCTTCCATATACATGCAAAAGGTTCCCCGCTCCTTAGGTCTGGTATCCTCTGCCCCGGTAATCTCCTCAACGTCAAACCGCTTCTCAACTTCACGGTACAATCCCTTAAAAGAATACCCGTTCAGATCGCGGATCACACGGTTGTAATCCATAATCATGAGTTCATCATCCGGAAACAATACCGAGAGAAAATAGTTAAACTCCTCCTCCCCGGTATAACCCGGATGTTCCTTCCGGCGCTTCTGCCCTACTTTTACCGCGGACGCTGCCCGGTGGTGTCCGTCTGCAATGTAGATGCTGTCAACGCCCGCAAACGCTTCGTGAATTGCGGCAATATCCGCATCCTCGCGGATGACAAACACCCGGTGTCTCACGCCGTCCTCCGATGTGAAATCATATTCCGGCTCTCCCTGCTTCGTCTTTTCCACGATACGCCGGATCCCTTCATTCGCGCGGTACGCCAAAAAGATCGGTCCGGTCTGTGCGTTACAGACATCCACATGGCGGATGCGGTCGACCTCCTTCTCCGCGCGGGTATTCTCGTGCTTTTTGATGATGCCGTTCTCATAATCATCGATGGACGCGCAGGCTGCCACTCCCGTCTGCACTCTTCCGTTCATGGTGAGTTCGTAGAGGTAATAACACTTTTTATCCTCCGTCAGAAACGTGCCGTTCTCCACCCATTGCCAGAGTGTATCATGTGCACGCTCATACACCTTGTCGTCATACATATCCACTGACAGCGGGAACTGCGTCTCCGCGCGGTCGATGCTAAGGAAAGACTGCGGATGCCGCTCCACTTCCTTCGTAGCTTCCTCTCTGTTATAAACATCATAAGGGAGGGCAGCAATCTCTGCTGCCTTCCCTCTCTGTGGTCTGATGCTTACAAATGGTCTGATTTCTGCCATTGTTCTCACACCTCGTTATTTTACTTTCCGTACTTTTAGTACTCCATCCGTCTGCTCCAGCTTTGCGAGCACATCCTCCGGCACGTTCGTATCCACATCGATCAGCGCATATGCATAGTCGCCCCTGGACTTGTTCGCCATGCCATCGATATTGATTCCGGCATTGCCGAGAATTGTTGTAAAATGGCTTAACATACCACTCTCGTTCTTGTGCAGAATACCGATTCTTCCTGCCGTCATGCAAGCGCCCATGCTGCAGTCCGGGAAGTTGACCGAATGTACGATATTGCCGTTCTCAAGGTAATCGCGGATCTCGCGCACTGCCATGAGCGCACAGTTGTCCTCGGACTCTGCCGTGGATGCGCCCAGATGTGGTGTCACGATGCAGCCCTTTGCACCGACTGTCGTGGTGTTCGGAAAATCGGAAACATATTTTTTGATCTTGCCCGCTGCCAGTGCGTCCACCATCGCCTCCTCATCCACGAGAAGATCTCTCGCAAAGTTGAGCACGATCGCCGTCGGCTTCATCATTGCAATCGCATCCGCGCCAATCATCTTTCTGGTGGAATCCAAAAGCGGCACATGAATCGTGATATAGTCGCACTCGCGGTAAATGTCCTCCACGTTGCTGATGTGCTTCACGCTCCGGGAAAGGCTCCATGCTGCACTGACGGAAATATACGGATCGTAGCCGTACACTTCCATTCCCATGTGGGTCGCCGCATTGGCAACCAGAACACCGATTGCACCAAGTCCGATAACACCTAACTTCTTGCCGGAAATCTCGGTTCCTGCAAAATTTTTCTTCTGCTTTTCAGCAGTTTTGGCGATATTCTCGTCGTTCTGATTCGCCAGACACCAGTCGATGCCGCCCACGATATCACGGGACGCGTAGAGCATTCCCGCAAACACCAGCTCCTTGACACCGTTTGCATTGGCGCCCGGGGTGTTGAATACGACAATTCCCTTCTCCGCGCATTTATCCAGAGGAATGTTGTTCACGCCGGCACCGGCTCTCGCCACTGCCGCAAGTCCCTCCGGGAGTTCCAGGTCATGCATTGCGGCGCTTCTCACAAGCACTGCCTCCGCATCCTTTAAGTCTTCCACCTTCTGATAATCATCCGAAAACAGATCCAGACCGACCGCTGCGATCGGATTTAAGCAATGATACTTATGCATTTGCATTCTCCTCCTCGAACTTTTTCATAAACGCAACCAGCTTCTCCACGCCCTCTTTCGGCATTGCATTGTAGATGGAAGCGCGCATACCGCCCACGGTGCGGTGGCCTTTTAAGTTCACAAAGCCTGCGGCTGTCGCTTCTTTTACAAACTTCGCATCCAGCTCTTCGTTGCCGGTCACAAACGGCACATTCATGAGGGAGCGGTCCTCCGGAACAACGGTTCCGTGGAACAGTTTGCTCTGATCCAGGAAATCATAAAGGATCTTCGCCTTTTCCTCATTGCGCTCCTTCATCACGGAAAGACCGCCCATCTTCTTTAACCACTTGAATACCTTGCCGCAGATATAGATGCCGTAGCACGGCGGTGTGTTGTATAAGGAATCCGCATCGGCGTGTGTCTTGTATTTTAACATGGTCGGTGTTCCCGGAAGTACATCCTCCGTAATCAGATCTTCGCGGATGATCGCGATAACAACACCCGCTGGTCCGACATTCTTCTGGACTCCACCATAGATGAGACCATATTTTGTCACATCTACAGGCTCGGACAGGAAACAGGATGATACATCCGCTACCAGTGTCTTGCCTTTCGTGTTCGGAAGTTCCTTGAATTTGGTTCCGTAAATTGTATTATTTTCGCAGATATATACATAATCTGCATCTTCATCAACCGGCAGATCCGAACAGTCAGGAATGTACGAAAAGGTTTTATCCTCGGACGATGCGATCTTATTCACCTTCCCATATTTGGATGCTTCAGCAGCTGCCTTTTTGGCCCACTGCCCGGTAACAATATAATCCGCTACTTTGTTCTTCATCAGATTCATTGGAATCATTGCAAACTGCTGGCTTGCGCCACCCTGAAGGAACAGTACTTTGTAATTATCCGGGATTCCCATCAAATCACGAAGATCCTGTTCAGCGGTTTCAATGATTTCAGCAAAAGCTTTCGAGCGATGACTCATCTCCATAACGGACATTCCACATCCTTTGTAATCCAGCATCTCATTT
>ERZ772867.4277-NODE-4277-length-10874-cov-4.316018_pt1 | contig 10874 bp, 10 predicted proteins | sample MGYA00511341_ERZ772867 | MGnify/ENA primary metagenome ERZ772867 (study PRJEB29015, sample SAMEA2737707) | human gut metagenome | biome: human gut; feature: human-associated habitat; material: faeces | place: China | collected 2012 ... | reverse complement strand
AGATCGGTCAGCGTCTGGGTGGGATGGTTGTGGCCGCCGTCGCCGGCGTTGATTACCGGCACCTCGCTGTGCATGGAGGCTACCCTTGGCGCACCTTCCTTGGGGTGACGCATGGCGATGATGTCAGCGTAGCAGCTGACAGTGCGGATCGTGTCAGACACGCTTTCGCCCTTGGAAGTGGAACTGGACTGAGCGCTGGAAAAACCAAGCACGCTGCCGCCCAGATCCAGCATGGCCGCCTCGAAACTCAGGCGGGTACGGGTGGAAGGCTCGAAAAACAGGGTTGCCAGCTTTTTCCCGGTGCACACCCCGCGATAAGCGGCGGGATTTGCGATGATGTCGTTGGCCGTCTGGATGAGAGAGTCAATCTCCTCCACCGACAGGTCCATAATGTCCAGTAGATGTCGCATGTTTTTTCCTCCTTATTTGTGGATCCAGGATTCGTCCGAAGGGTTATTGCGGAAGGCAATCAGCCGGGCGCAATCTTCGGGCCTTATATAGCCGGTTTCGGCGGCGGCTTCCACCACAGCGTCGAAATCTGTTAAACTGATGTTTTTCACCCCGGCGGCTGCCAGCCGGTCCAACCCCTTCTGCATACCATAGGTGAAGATGCTGACCACGCCCAGCACCTGTGCGCCCGCCTCGCGGAGCGCATCCACCACCTCCAGCACGCTGCCGGCGGTGGAAATCAGATCCTCAACTACCACAACCTTCTGGCCCTTTTCCAGACGGCCCTCGATACGGTTCTGACGGCCGTGATCCTTTGCCCCGGAGCGCACATAGCCCATAGGCAGATTCATCAGGTGGGCAGTGATGGCGGCGTGGGCAATACCGGCGGTGCTGGTTCCCATGAGAACTTCTGCATCCGGATATTCCCGGCGGATGGTCTCGGCCAGACCATTTTCAATCTGTGTGCGTACCTGAGGCGCCGTCAGCGTCAGGCGGTTGTCACAATAAATGGGGCTTTTGATGCCGCTGGCCCAGGTGAAGGGCTCGTCCGGGCGGAGAAACACCGCCTGAATGGACAACAGCGCTTTTGCAATCTCTTTTTTCATGCTATATTTCCTCCTGCTTGTGATATACGGAATTATCGGCCCAGAAATTCCTTCATGGCCCGGCGGTACTGCGCCACGGGGTCGGCAGCCCGGGTGATGGGGCGGCCCATGACGATGTAGTCAGAGCCGATCTGAGCGGCCTTTTCCGGCGTGGTGACGCGCACCTGATCCCCCGCAGCGGAATCGGCAAAGCGAACGCCGGGTGTAACGGTCAAAAAGTCCGGGCCGAGTGCCGATTTTACAGCACCTGCCTCCAGCGGGGAGCAGACCACGCCGTCCAGCCCGCAATCGCAGGCGAGAGAGGCATACCGGCCCACCACCGTCTCCATGGGATGGGGAATCAGCAGCTCCTGCTCCAGCACCTGCTGGGAGGTGGAGGTAAGCTGGGTGACGGCGATGAGCAGAGGGCGGGTGCCGTCGGGCCGGGTCAGTCCCTGCAGAGCGGCGGTCATCATTTTACTGCCGCCGGCGGCGTGGAGATTTACCATATCCACCTGCAGGCCGGACAGCACCGCCATGGCAGACTGCACCGTGTTGGGAATATCGTGAAGCTTCAGGTCCAGAAATATCCGGTGGCCCCGGGCCTTGATCTGGCGGACAATGTCCGGGCCGAGCGCATAGAACAGCTCCATGCCGACCTTTACATAGGGCTTTTCCTCCTGAAACAGGTCCAGAAAGGACATGACCTCCTTTTCGCCGGGAAAATCCAGTGCTACAATTACATCCTTTGCCATCAGTGGGCACCTCCTATAATTTCAGTCAGACTGTTGATTCCGTATTCTTCCATTGCCTCGGGTAAGGCGCGGATGATGTCGCGGCAGGCACAGGGCTCTGTCAGATTGGCCGCCCCAACCTCCACCGCAGACGCGCCTGCCAGCATCATTTCCAGCACATCCTCGGCACAGGAGACACCGCCCATGCCGATGATGGGAATTTTCACTGCCTCATATACCTGATACACCATCCGCAGCGCCAGCGGGAATACACAGGGGCCGGACATGCCGCCCATCCGGTTTTTCACCACCGGCTGGCGGCGCTTCAGATCAATGCGCATGCCGAGCAGGGTGTTGATAAGGCACACACCGTCGGCGCCGGCATCTTCCACTGCCCGCGCAATCAGGGCGATGTCCGTGACATTGGGGGTAAGCTTGATGTAAACCGGCTTTTTCACGGCCTTTTTCACGGCCTCTGTGACCTGAGCGGCAGCCTGAGGGGAGGTTCCGAAGCTCATCCCGCCGCCATGCACATTGGGGCAGCTGATGTTGATTTCCAGCAGGCCCACACCCTCGGCCTCGTCGAATTTCCGGGCGCAGGCGACAAATTCTTCCACGGAAAAGCCGCTGATGTTGGCAATGACCGGCTTGTGATACACCTGACGCAGCCGGGGCAGCTCCCGCTCAATTACCACGTCCACACCGGGGTTTTGCAGGCCCACGGAGTTAATCAGCCCTGCGGGAATTTCGGCAATGCGGGGCGTGGGATTTCCGAAACGGGGGTCACGGGTGGTGCCCTTCATGGAAATGGAGCCGAGAATATTCAGGTCATACCACTGCGCAAATTCGTAGCCAAAGCCGAAGGTGCCGGAGGCCGGAATGACCGGGTTATCCAGCCGCAGGCCGGACAGCGTGACACGTGTATCCTTATTCTGCATCCCAGATCACCTCGCTTTTCAGCAGCACCGGGCCGTCTTTACAGATGCGCTTTGGCCCGTATTTCGTCTTGCAGGAGCAGCCCATGCAGGCGCCGAAGCCGCAGCCCATTCGTTCTTCAAAGGAAAGCTCTCCTTCGCCGTGGGTGGCGCTGTACACCGCCCGCAGCATAGGCTCCGGGCCGCAGGCGTAGAAATAGCTGTATTCCGCCGGAAGTACATCGGTGGCAAAGCCGCGCCTGCCCAGAGTGCCGTCTACCGTGGCGACAGACACCTGAGCGCCCAGTGCCTGAAGCTCCTGCACCAGCACAGCATCCCCCGCGGAGGCAAAGCCCAGCGCCACGGATACGGGCTTTCCCTGCTCCCGCAGCACCCGGCAGAGCATGTACAGTGGCGCGGTGCCGATGCCTCCGCCGATGAGCAGCGGAGCATCCCCCGCGCGGGACACATCGAATCCGTTTCCAAGACCGGTGAGCGTGTCGATGGCCGAACCGGACGGCATTTCGGACAGCTGCTTCGTGCCTTTGCCGACAACCTTATACAGCAGCGTGACCACGCCGCCGGATGCATCGCTGACGGAGATGGGGCGGCGCAGAAACAGGCCGTCTATCCGCAGGTTTACGAACTGGCCGGGGGCGGTGATGGCAGAGCTGTCCCCGGAGAGGCGCAGCCGGTAGGTATCGCGGCCCACCGGTTCGTTGGTGAGCACGGTGTAATTGGTTTGCTTCATTTCCGTTCCTCCTGTCCTTCGCCGGGACACACAAGCTTTCCGCCGCACACCGTGGCAAGATGCCGGGCATGGACGGGGAAACCTGCAAAGGGCGTGGCCCGCCCCATGGAGCGGAAGCGCTCCGGCCGGACGGTATCGTCCACACCAAGGGCAAAAACGGTCCAGCTGTCCCCATTGTCTATGGAAAATCTGCGGGCGGGGGCAAGGCTCATTTTTTCAACCAGCATTTCCAGAGACAGAATCCCTTTTTCCACAAGACCGGTGTAGAGCACCGGAAAAGCACATTCCAGACCCACCACCCCCATCAGGCTCTTTTCAAGCCCCTGACTTTTTTCCTGGGTGCTGTGGGGGGCGTGGTCGGTGGCGATCATGTCCACCGTTCCGTCCAGTAGCCCCTCCAGCAGCGCGTCCCGGTCTTCCGGAGAGCGGAGTGGGGGATTCATCTTGAAACGGCCATCCTCCTGCAGGTCTTCATCGCACAGCAGCAAATAATGGGGGCCGGTTTCGCAGGTTACATGCAGGCCGCTTTTCTTGGCCTGACGAATCAGCTCCACGCTCTCCTTGGTGGAGATGTGGCACACATGATACGCACAGCCGGTCTTGGCGCACAGCTCCAGATCCCGGGCGATGGGCCCCCACTCGGATTGGCTGCAAATGCCGCGGTGACCGTGGGCGCGGGCGTAAGCCCCGTCGTGGATATAACCGCCGTGAAGCAGGGTGTTGTCCTCGCAGTGGGCCGAGATGATTTTTCCCAGATCCCGGGCCTGCTCCATGGCCTGCTGCATCACCTGGCTGGACTGCACGCCCCGGCCGTCATCGGAAAATCCGGCTACAAAGGGGGCCATGGCCTCCAGATCCGCTAACCGCTCCCCTTTTTCACCCACGGTGATGGCGCCGAAGGGCAGAACCGGGATGCAGGCAGTGCGGCGGATGGCATCCAGCTGCACCTGCAGATGCTCCAGCGAGTCGGGAACCGGGTTCAGGTTAGGCATGGAGCACACTGCCGTGTAGCCGCCCGCAGCGGCCGCCGCCGTGCCGGAGGCAATGGTCTCCTTATAAGAAAAACCCGGCTCACGAAGATGTACATGCACATCTACGAAACCGGGTAAAATATAAACAGAAGCACCATTGGGAACTTCGGAAAACACTTCTCCTGCAATTGCAATGGGGAAATCCATACGGTTTTTGGAAACAAAATGCCCGTCCTGATAGACATACGCATTTTCCAGCAAACGCTTCATCTCAGCACCTCCGCTACCGCACATTTTTTTGAGATTACCACAACAGGTGTACCTTTGTCAAGTTCTTTCCCCGCCATTTTTGCAATTCCGTCACCCTGCCCAAATCGCCGTGCAGCAGAGATGAATTTGTTGGCGCGTGAAGGCGGCCCGCAGTAGCGTATCACTGCCGCGGGCCGCGTTGAAATGCTGCAAGTCCGCCTGTTATGCGCCGTTGCTTTCCTGCCGCCCGGCGGCACAAAAGGCCCATCGGGCCCGCGCTGCGGGGCTTATTCCTCCGGCGGTTCCAGCCCGAATTCCTCCGGACGGAAGCGGGGGCATACATTTTCAAGGGTGCAGATGGTAGCGGCGGCCAGCCGGGCGCCGATGGCGCAGGCATCGGCAATCCCTTTTCCATAGGTCAGGCCGATGGTTACGCCGGCGAAAAATGCATCCCCGGCGCCGGTGGTATCCTTCACCTCTACCGGGCAGGCCGGGCATATGCCGGTGCTGCCGTCCTCCCCTGCCCAGACGGCTCCCTGCTCTCCCATAGTGACCACCAGAAGGGGGATGCGGGCGCTTTTTACCCGCCGGGGAAGAATGGCGGACAGCTCTGCCGGGGAACAGGCGCTGAAATCATCGGAAAACAGAATACCGGCCTCCTGCTGGTTGCAGACAAAACAGCTTGTCCGCTGGAGCAGATCGCGGCGCTCCACGGCAATGCCCATGTTGGAAACCACGGCAAACACGGGTTTATCGTATTTTTCCGCATAGAAAAAGACGCGCTTTAAAATCTCTTTGTCCATGTCAATCTCCACAGCAATGCTGTGGGCGCGGGAGAAAATCTCGTCCCCTTGGTTATCCAGCAGGGTTTTCAGCGGGGTCAGATCGGGCCGCTTGCTGATAGAGGCGCACACATCGCCGGAGTTATCAAAAACGGCAAGCCATGTACCCATGCCGTCAGGCACAGCACGGACATAGTCGGTATTTACCTTATGGCGGCGCAGCTGCTCCACCACATCGGCCCCCGTGCCGGTGTCGTCCACCAGACTGACAAAGGTGGGGCGAAGCTCCACATTGGCAATATCCTCCACCACATTGCGGGATACACCGCCTGCTACCTGCTCCACTCGCCCAACATTGCGCCCGCCGGGAATATATTTAGCCAACGGATACCCCTTAATATCCACAAACACGGCACCAAGCACCACGATTCCCATTGTTTGTCCCACCTTTTCTTTTTTTCCGGTTCATACATTATAGATAAGAAAAGACCGTCTGTCAACGGATGGCCGGTTGACGGGCGGCGGGGGGCGTGATACAATACCTACCAAGTCAATGGATTTTGGGAGGAGACGGGACATGGAACGAAAGGTGGCCGTGATGGCAGGCACGCCGGTGGACACGGAAATGGGAATGGAGTATCTGCGGAAAAAGGATGGAACGCTGGCGCTTCTGCCGCTGGCGGTGACACCTACTCCCCACCAGACCCACGCCTTTCAGCTGTCGGATACGGAGAACAAGCGCCGGTATCTGACAAAACTGTTTGAGCAGGCCGAGAAAGAGGGCGTTCGGGATTTTTTCATTTACTGTAATTCCCTGTGCGGCGCCTTTGATTTTGAAAGCTTTGCCCGCGAGCGCGGCGTGCGGGTTTACTCGCCCATGCAGGCCTATCGGGACATTGGGCGGCAGTTCAGCCGCTTTGCTGTGATTGCGGCCAACAATCAGTCCACGGCGGGCATCGAACGGAGCCTTTCCGTCCACAATCCCACGCTGGATGTGCTGGGGCTGGGTATTCTGCCGCTGGTGGATGCGGTGGAGCAGCGGCTTGCGCCGGAGGAAATTGTCCGGCGTTTCGCGCTGGCGGAACTGGCAGATTTTTTCCGGCGGAACGGGGCTGAGTGCCTGATTCTGGGATGCACCCATTTTCCCTATTTCCGGCAGGCGCTGGAGCAGTGCACCGATCTGCCGCTGATTGACCCGGCAGACCGGATGTATGAGCGGCTGGTGGAAATGTTGGGCTGAAGGAGTGCCCGATACAGTAAAATATAAAAATCAGGCACCCCGGCCATGTGGCCGGGGCGCCTTCTGCGCCGCGCAGGCCGCTTTGGCGACGGCATATATTGACAAGAATGCGCAAATTTGGTAGAATCTGATTGTATGATTTTGGAAATTTTCACATGCAAGTGCCTGCGCTTTCTGCAAGGAAGGGGTGGGAGAATAGAGAACCGGGTGAGATTCCCGGACGGTACCGCCGCTGTATGCGCAGAGGCTGCTGCACATGGGGAAACCCCGCCATTGGGAAACTGAGAAGGCGCGTGCAGGGGCTGATGACGCGCGAGTCAGAAGACCTGCTTGCACCATGCACTGACTTTGCGTTCGGCTCAAGCGCGCAGGTGCCATTTTGCATACGCAGAAAAACGGCTGCGGCAATCTTAATGGGTTGCCGCAGCCGTTTTGTCATTTCAGGAAAGAGGGAAAAAGCATGAAGCTGAGGAAGAAAGGACGGGTGATCCTGCCGCTGCTGCTGGCGGCGCTGCTGGCCATCGGGTATCTGGGACTGAAAACGGCAGAGCCGGCTGACCCGACACGGCAGCAGGCGGACGCCTCACGGATGCTGACGGGAAACCAGCTGGCGGAGGAGGCTGCGCAGGGCTCCGGCGAGGCCGCGACGCTTTATTACAGCGCGGGCAGCAGCGAAACACTCCTGCAGGCGGAGCGTCGGACGGAGCCGGACAGCGGGGAAACGCAGGAGCATGATGGCCAAAGCACGGACTCGGGCGGCGAAGGCGGCGGAAATGCAGCAACAGACAATTCCACGACCGGAGCCGGGCAGACCGAAGCGGAACAACCCGGCGATCAACCCGGCGGCGAGATGCCGCTGCCCAGCGGAGGCGGTGCAGGCAAGGCGTGGTTCAAGACCAGTATTACCGACGGTGAGACGGTGGACGCCGCAGACTACGCCTTTGTGCTGACCCATCTGGACAGAACGGTGACGCCCCGCGGCATTCAGGTCAGCTGCAACGGCGAGAGCATTACCTGCCCGGCGGCGGAAAGCCGGTTTACCGTCGCACTGACACAGGGAGAAAACCGCATCCGGGTTACGGTGCTTTACAAGGGCGGCGAGGGGGAGTTTTACGCCTCATGCACATACCGTGTATATTATGCGCCGGGCGGCGCGCTGGTGCTGGTGACAGACCTGACAAATTGCACCGTGCAGGAGGAGAATCTCGCCTTTCAGGCATATGGGATGAAAGACGGGCGACGCATGGCTGCGGCTGTTACGGTGAATGGGCAGGTGCTGTCCGCCGGGGCGAACGGGTATCACGCCGTGCTTGTGCCGGGGAGCAACACCATTGTGATTACCACCGGCGGGCGGGGTGAGAGCATCACCCAGACCTACACGGTGGTTTATCGGACCGAGCAGTTTTACATCCGGACCAGCCTTTCAGACACCGAGATTACGGCGGCCCGATTCGCAGAAACGGTGACCTGCCGGGGAGCGGAGCCGTCCTGCCGCTTCTGGGTGCGGGTTTATGGCCCGGCGTCCGGGCAGCAGAAGCTGCTGCGCGTGTGGACATCGGACGGCAGCGGGCGGCATACGCTGACACCGGACGGCGAGGGATATTACCGCGTGACGCTGAATGCCCGGCAGGCGGTAACAGTAACGCTGGAATACAGCGACGAGCAGGGGCAGTCTTACAGCTTCCGATATGAGGTGCGCTATCAGCGGCCGGCAGAAGCCACAGATGCCGCGCATGAACCGGGCGTCGGTGTTACGGTGCAGATCGGCAGCACAAACCGGGATCTGGTGGACGGAATGTCCTTCCGCACCGATCAGATCATTCTCAATGTAACACCCACCAGCTACGCCGGAGAGCAGCTGAACCCAAGCTGCATTACCGTGCAGTACAATGACACGGTGAAGACCCGGCGGGACTACATCAACGGAAACGCGTCGGGCTATGATGTGCAGCTGCAGGAGGGCACCAACCGTGTGGCGGTGACCGTGACGGATTATGATGGGTATACGGTTACGCGGGAATACACCCTGTATTATGCCCGGGGTCAGATCACAGTGACCGTGTCGGTGGAGGCCACCACGGTGGGTCTGGGTACGCTGATTGCCCCCACCCGGGTCACGGTGGACGGCGGCACCAATATTGAACAGATTATAACCGGGCTGCTGGAGCAGAACGGATATTCCTATACCAGCTCCGGCACCACCGGGTTTTATCTGTCAAGCATCCGGGGGCCGGGCATCTCGGATGGCTATCATATTCCGGAGGACCTGCTGCAGGCCATGCAGGAGGACGGAATGGATCTGGGAGACGGAAAGCCGGTCAGCAGTGACAGCCTGGGAGAATTTGATTTTTTCCGTTGGTCCGGATGGATGTATTCGGTGAACGGAGAATATCCGGGCTTGAGCGTGTCAAATTTCCACCCGGAGGATGGCGCGGTGATTCGTGTGCGCTATACACTGGCTCTGGGCAAGGATATAGGCGGGTACGATCCGTCCGGCGGCGCTTATGGAAACGGAAACAGCAACTACAGCAAAGAATGGTGAAAAAAGGAGCAGAGAATGGAAGAAAGATCACAGCAGATGATACAGGAAGTCGGACAGGTTATCATGGGCAAGCAGGATGTGGTGGAGAAAATCTGGCGCACGATTCTGGCCGGCGGCCATGTGCTTTTGAACGATGTGCCCGGCGTTGGAAAAACCACGCTGGCACTGGCCTTCAGCCGGGCGCTGGGGCTGGAGTACCGGCGCGTGCAGTTTACGCCGGATGTGGTGCCCTCGGACATCACAGGATTTACCGTGCTGGACCGGGAGACGGGAAAGTTTACCTACCAGCCGGGGGCTGTGATGTGTAATCTCCTGCTGGCAGATGAAATCAACCGTACCTCCAGCAAGACACAATCCGCTCTGCTGGAGGCCATGGAGGAGCGTCAGGTCACCGTGGACGGTGTCAGCCATCCGCTGCCGGCGCCCTTCCTTGTCATCGCCACCCAGAACCCCATTGGCTCGGCGGGTACGCAGCCGCTTCCGGCGGCGCAGCTGGACCGGTTTATGATCTGCACGGAAATGGGCTATCCCGATGTGGAGAGCCAGATTGAAATTCTGCGCAGCCGCCAGACGGAGGACCCTCTTTCCGCCGTGCAGGTGGTTATGACGGCGGAGGAACTGCAGGCCATAAAAGATGAGGTGGCGCAGATTCATGTGGCGGAGCCGGTGCTGCGATACATGGCGGAACTGGCCAAAGCCAGCCGGGAGCACGAGCTGGTGCGGCTGGGAATCAGTCCGCGCGGGGTTCTGGCCCTGAACCGGGTAGCCAAGGCACAGGCTTATATGCAGGGCCGGGACTATGTGATTCCGGAGGATGTGGAGACGGTGTTTGTGGATGTCTGTGCGCACCGGCTGGTGCTTCATGCCAAGGCGCGAATTTCGGAAACCGGCGAAGCCGATGTGCTGCGGCAGCTTCTGGCTGCGGTGTCTCACCCGGACAAGTTCTGAGGGCGGCAATGAAACAGAGATTTTTATGGCCTGCGCTGCTGCTGGCGGTGGGGGCCGCCGTGGTGGTGGCCCTGGCCCTGGCGGGCGTGGTGAAGGAGCTGCTGGCCTTCCTGGGGGAGCTGGGGTCGGCCAGCGGCGTGTCCGCGGACCTGTTTGTGCCCCTGTACAAGACCATCGGCATCGCCCTGGTGGTGCAGGTGGGAGGCAACCTCTGCCGGGACGCGGGGGAGAGCGCCCTGGCCTCCGTGGTGGAGACGGCGGGGACCCTCTGCGCCCTGCTGGCGGCCCTGCCGCTGCTGCGGGCGGTGCTGGACATGCTGTTGGAGCTGATGGGATGAAATGGTGGATCTGTTTGACGGCGCTGGTGCTGGCGCTGACCACCTCCGCCGCGGCGGCGGACCTGCCGGCGGAGCTGGAGCGGGCCGCCCCGGAGGCGGCGGAGGATCTCACGGGCGGGGACCTCTCCGGCGGGACAGGCTTTGCCCAGGGGGTGGGGAACATTTTAGACCGGCTGGCGGACCAGGTGGGGGACGTGGTCCGGGAGCGGACCCGGGGCGCGGCGGCGGTGCTGCTGGTGGTGGTGCTGTGCGGCGTGGTGGAGGGCTTCGCCCAGGGGACCGGGGGGAAGGGGGCGGCGTTCCTGCCCATGGCGGGGGCGCTGTCCATCACCCTGGCCTCCGCCGGGAGCCTGGACTCCCTGATGGGGCTG
>ERZ772867.4271-NODE-4271-length-10884-cov-4.566165_pt1 | contig 10884 bp, 10 predicted proteins | sample MGYA00511341_ERZ772867 | MGnify/ENA primary metagenome ERZ772867 (study PRJEB29015, sample SAMEA2737707) | human gut metagenome | biome: human gut; feature: human-associated habitat; material: faeces | place: China | collected 2012 ... | reverse complement strand
TTCCCCAAAACGGTGCCGCCTCAAAATGCCCAGTCATTCAAAGGGAATAGATTAAATCCTTATCCAATTGAAAAAGGCCCGCAGAGATACCTCTGCGGGCCTTTCTTTCATTTTTTCTTACCCAGATAGGCTTCCTTAATAGACTCGTCCGCCAGCAGCTCCCGGCCCGTGCCGGATTTGGTGATATGCCCCGTTTCCAGCACATAGGCATAATCCGCCACCTTCAGCGCCATGTTGGCGTTCTGCTCAATCAGCAGCACCGTCACGCCCTCTTTGTTGATGGCACGGATAATCTCAAAAATCCCCTGCACCACCAGCGGGGCAAGTCCCAGCGACGGCTCATCCATCATCAGCAGCTTGGGGCGGCTCATCAGCGCCCGTCCCACAGCCAGCATCTGCTGCTCGCCGCCGGACAGCGTCCCCGCCAGCTGCCAATTTCGCTCCTCCAGCCGCGGGAACAGGGAATAAACCCACCGAATATCCTTCTCAATTTCTGCCTTATCCCGGCGCAGGTAAGCCCCGATCTTCAGATTTTCCAGCACCGTCAGGTCGGCAAACACCCGCCGTCCCTCCGGCACCAGCGCAATACCCGCCTCCAAAATCTTATTGATGGGCTGCCCAAGAAGTTCCTTTCCGTCATAGGTGATGGAGCCGCTCTCCGCCTTCACCAGACCGGAAATAGTCCGCAGGGTGGTGGATTTTCCTGCGCCGTTGGCGCCGATCAAAGTGACGATTTTCCCATCCTCTACCTCCATATTGATGCCGCGCAGCGCCCGAATGCCGCCGTAGGACACCCTCAGATCGTTAATCCTCAGCATCTTCAACCACCCCCAGATATGCGTCAATGACCCGTTCATTGCTCTGAATTTCCGCCGGAACGCCCTGCGCAATCAGCTTGCCGAAATCCAGCACATAGATACGGTCCGAAATGTCCATGACCAGATCCATATGATGCTCAATGAGCAGGATGGTCATATTGAAATTTTTGCGAATTTCCCCGATAAACTGCGTCAGTTCCAGCGTCTCCTGGGGATTCATTCCCGCCGCCGGTTCATCCAGCAGCAGCAGCTTCGGATGGGTGGCCAGCGCCCGGGCAATTTCCAACCGCCGCTGCTTTCCGTAGGGCAGAGAGGTCGCCAGTTCGTCCTTTTCCTCCTCCAGCCCCACCATCTTCAAAAGCTCCAACACTTCTCGGCGCTGCGCCTGTTCCTCCTTGCGGTCAAACCGCAGCACCGCGCCGAACAGATTGCCGCTGCGCCGCAGGTGCTTGGCAATCAGCACATTGTCAAACACCGTCTGACTTTTCCACAGGCGGATGTTCTGAAAGGTCCGGGCCATTCCCAGTGCAGTAATCTTATCCGGCGTAGGGGCCAGCACATGGGAATATTCCCCGGCGTGCTGTCCCTTGTACTGCTTTTTCATCTTTCCCTGCGGATGATTTTCCACGATCAGCTGTCCGTCAAAATATACCCGGCCGTTGGTGGGGGCGTATACGCCGGTAATGACATTAAACGCAGTGGTCTTTCCTGCGCCGTTTGGGCCAATCAGAGCCACGATCTCGCCCTCGTTCACTTCCATGGACAGATTGTCCACGGCTACCACGCCGCCAAACTGCATGGTGGCATTCTCCACCCGCAGGATATTTTTCCTTTCGCTCATTTGGCAGCCTCCTCTCCGGCGTTTTTCTTTGCCGGCCGATTTCTGATTTTTCTGCGCCAGCTACGCAGCACCTCCGGCAATTCCCTGTCGCCCATAATACCCCGGCGGAAGAACAGCACCACCACCATGATAACCACGGAGAAGACTACCAGCCGGAAGCCATTGCGGAACACATTGGGGGCGCTGATACCCAGGAATTTCCCGGAATCCAGTCCACGCAGCCACCACTCGGATGCCGCCACAAACAGGAGCGACCCCATAACGGAGCCGGAAATGGATCCAATGCCTCCCAGCACCACCATCAGCAGAATTTCATAGGTCATGTTGGATTTGAAGTTGTTGGCCTGTGCGATAGACAGCACCATGGCCATGGTGGCGCCGGACACCCCGGCAAAGAAGGAGCTGATGACAAAGGACATCATCTTATGCTTTGCAAGATTGATTCCCATAGCCTCTGCCGCCACCTCATCGTCCCGGATGGCCTTGAATGCCCGCCCATAGGACGAGTTTACCAGCAGCACAATCAGCCAGATGGACACCGTGGCAATCAGCACCGGCACAAAGGTAGACAGGCTGATGGTTGTTCCGCCCACTGTCAGCTTGAAGGAGCTTACACGCACAAAGTTTTTCAGCAGGTTGGATCCGTTGGTCACAGGTCCCAGCTTGCCCCACTGCATGATAGCCCGCAGGATTTCCGCAAAGCCCAGCGTTGCAATCGCCAGATAGTCGCTTTTCAGCCGCAGCACCGGCAGGCCGATCAGATAGGCCAGCGCCGCCGCCAGCAGGCCCGCCAGCACCACCGCCAGCAGCACACCCAGAAATGTGCCGAAGCCGCCCAGTCCCTTGCTGAAAATCTCCGGGAAAGACACGCGCACCGCCGCATCATAATATTGATACACCGTGTCCCGGGCATCGGAGGGAATGGTGAAAATCGCGTAGGTATACGCGCCGATCAGCATAAACCCGGCGTGACCCAGGGAAAACAGCCCCGTAAACCCATTCAGCAGGTTCATGGACACTGCCGCCAAGGCATACACGCTGCCCTTCTGCAGCACCGTCAGCAGCATGGACATTTTGTCTGTGGGCTTGATGACCTGATCCAGCACAATCACCAGCACCAGAAACAGTGCCACCGCCACAAGAGTCACGAAGGAGCCTTTTTTGCTTTTCTGATTCAACATAACGCTCCCCCCTTTACACCTTATCGGTAGACTTCTCACCGAACAGGCCGGTGGGTTTGAATACAAGAATGACAATCAGCAGCACAAAAGTGAACGCATCCGAAAATGTGGACAGGCCGATTTGCTCGGTAATAATGCCGCCGGTCTGCAGCATGGTGTCAAGTCCTTTGATAACAGACTCGCAGATACCGATGATAAACGCGCCGATCACAGCCCCGGGAATCGACCCGATGCCGCCGAACACCGCCGCCACAAAGGCCTTTAGTCCCGGCATACTGCCGGAGGTGGGCACCACGCCGGGATAATTTGTGAAAAACAGCATGGAGCCAATGGCCGCCAGAAATGTGCCGATGATGAATGTAGCAGAAATAACACTGTTGATTTTGATGCCCATCAGCTGCGCCGTCTCAAAATCTCTTGACACGGCCCGCATGGCCATACCAATCTTGGTGTGGTTAATCAGCAGCACCAGCAGGACCACCAGAATAATGGTCAGAAACGGGGTGATGATGGTCACCCGTGTGGTGCTCATGCCGAACAAGTCCACCGGATCTGAAATCCATGGAATCTTGGGATAGTCCTTGTTCAGGCCGCCGGTTACATACAGGGCCAGATTCTGCAGCAGATAGCTGACGCCGATGGCGGAGATCATCACCGACATCCGCGGCGCCGTGCGCAGGGGCTTGTAGGCCACCCGCTCAATCAGAAAGCCCAGCAGCACCGTCAGCAGGATCATCAGCGGAATGGCCACATACAGCGGCAGCGCCGCCGCCAGATACACCATCATCAATCCCGCCACCATAAATACATCACCATGGGCAAAGTTAATAAGCCGCAGAATACCATACACCATGGTGTAGCCGATGGCAATCAGCGCATACTGTCCGCCCACCGAAATACCGGAGATGATATACGGCAGCACGGTATGGGTAAAGCTCATTGGAGTTCCTCCCTCTCTCACTTAAATTGCAGGCCCTTCTCCTGCCTCCGGACCAGCCCCGAAAAGGGGACATCTTCTCTCCCCCTTTCGGGGCTGCTTCGAAGCTGTGCTTGGATATGCCGTGCTGGCGGGAGCAAAGCCCCCGCCAGCTCTGGTCATTTTCTTATTGCCGGTCTGTTTTCACTGGGCCTTGGCCACGGTGACAAATTCCCACACGCCGTTTGTCGTGTCGCACTTTTTAATCACGGCGCTGTCGCGATCGGCATCGCCAATGTCGTTAAAGGCGATGTTGCCGGTAATGCCGGTGTAGGTCACGCCGGGCAGGGCCTTCAGCACATCCGCCGGGCTGGTAGAGCCTGCCGCCTTCAGTGCCTCCAGCGCCACATAATAAGCGTCATAGCCCATCACGGTAACAGCCGCCAGCTCATCGTTGCCGCCATTGTTGGCAAGCGCCGTGGAATCATTGCGAATCCACTCCTTGATGTTCTTGTCGAAATCGGCATTGGCGCCTTCCTGATAGAAGGTGGTCACACTGATAGACAGGTCGGTTCCCTTCGCAGCGCTGAGCACCACATTGGAATCCCATGTATCGCTGGCCAGCATGGGCATGCCGATATTCTGGGTCGCTGCCTTGGCAATGATCTGAGCTGCCGCCTCGATAGACACCGGGGCAAAGAACACATCGCAGCCCTGCTTCTGGGCGTTGGTGATGTAGGTGGAGAAGTCAGAGGTTCCCTCCGGGAACTGCTCATACACGCAGTTTTCCTTGCCAAAGGCCTGAATGAAGTAATTGCACACGCCGCCGGAGTAGTCGTCCCCCTGCTTGGCCAGGCAGTAAGCCTTGCTGGCCTTCAGATCGCTCTTGGCATAGTTTGCCAGCACCGTGCCCTGGAAGGGATCCAGGAACGCAATCCGGAAATACACATCGCAGTCCGCCGTTACCTGCGGATTGGTGCAGGTCACGCCGATGGCGGGCACGCCTGCATTTTTAAAGGTATCCTGCGCGGCAATAGACACACCGGAGCCGTAAGAACCCAGCACCACGGAGCATCCTGCGCTGATCAGAGTCTGTGCAGCGGAGGGGGCCTTGTCGTTGGAGGAGGCATTGTCAGCATACACCAACTCCACCTTATACTCCTCGCCGCCGATGGTAACGGTGGGGGTCACGCTGTTGGCATACTGCATGCCCAGCACTTCCTGCTTGCCGCCTGCGCCGTTGTCGCCGGACTGGGGCTCAAACACGCCAATCTTCACAACCTTCTCGCCGCTGTTGTTGCTGCCTGCGCCGCTGTCACCGGAGCCGCAGGCCACCAGCCCCAGCACCATGACAAGTGCCAGCAGCATTGCCATAAACTTTTTCATATTTCTTCCTCCTGATGATAATCCAGCCATTCAGCCCCATCGGGGCAAAAAACCTGTTACTTTGGTATTCTACCGGAAGGAACTTGGAAAAACAAGCCGTAATACTGCATCAAATTTTTCGTGAAAAGATACTTTTTTGCTCCGTTGTCAGTTCACACAGTCCCTTTTCGTGTCTTTCTGTGGTGGACATTTTGCTTTATATAGCGTTCACCGCCCTGAAAATCAAAAACAGCTGTCCTCTTTTGAAAGACAGCTGTTTTCGTCGCTTTGCACAATTCCCCTCCACAGCATCTGGAAAAGATTCCGGTCCATGCACCGCCCGACAGGGAAATTGTCTCCATTTTATAAATCCGCTCTCCGTATCAACGCATTATGAGGGCAGGCCTGCCGGTCATTCATCCCTCCAGCAGCTTTTCCAGACACACCAGATTCACATCCGGAATACCGTTAAAGCGACGGGGAATCACGCCCGATTCCCGATAGCCCAGACGCTTATACAGCTTCCGGGCGCTTGTATTCTTTACATTGGTATCAATGCGCAGGCAGAGGCAGCCGTTGGCGCGGGCATAGGCTTCGTAAAATCCCACAAATTCCGTTCCGTATCCCTTCCCTTTCCGGGCCGGGTCTACCACCAGCGTATGCAGCACCATCACCTGCTCCGGCGGCACCCGATTGAGCCAGTCTGCCTCGTCATAAGCGGAAACCTGCTCCTGATTGATCCGCGCGGCAGCCACCACTGTGCCCGTCTCGTCGTCCATCACAAACAGTTCCCCTGCTTTCCATGCCGCCCGCGCGGTGTCCTCCGTGGGATAAATCCCCCGCACCCAGCCAATCGCCGTCTCGCCCCGTTCCTCGGCCGTGTGAATCCGGTCATAAATGGCAGCAACTGCGGCAATATCCTTTTCAGTTCCCTTGCGAACCATCTTTTGTTCCTTTTTCAAACGCCAGCCGGAGCCAGTCGGCTCCGGCTGCTATGCATTTTATACGGCGTCCTGCCCATCCGTTTGGGCAAACACTGCCTCGAATTCCTGCGCGGTCATAGTCTCATGTGCCAGCAGGAACTCCGCCACAGCAGTCAGCTGTTTCTCGTCCCGCTTCAGCAACTCCGTGCAGCGCCGGTAGCTCTCGCCCAGAATGCTCTGAATCTCATCGTCGATTTCCGCAGCAATCTTCTCGGAGTAGGGCCGGGTATGGCCCATGCTCTTGCCGATGAATACCTCGTCGCTGCCCGTGTCAAAGGCCACATTGCCCAGCCGCTTGGACATGCCATAGGTACCCACCATTTTCCGCGCAATGGAAGTGGCGCGCTGCAGGTCGTTGGACGCGCCGGTGGAAATGTCTCCCAGCATCAGCTCCTCCGCCGCCCGTCCGCCCAGCAGGGCTACAATCTCATCCTCCATATATCTTCTGGACAGATACGACCGGTCTTCGTCCGGCAGACTGATGGTCATGCCGCCCGCTCGTCCCCGGGGCACGATGGTAATCTGGTGCACCGGGTCCTGCCCCGGCAGGGCATGCATCACAATGGCGTGGCCCGCTTCATGATAGGCCGTCAACCGCCGCTCATGCTCCGGAATCACCCGGCTGTGCTTCTCCGGCCCGGCAATGACCTTGATCACCGACTCCCGGATGGTCTGTCCGGTAATGGTGGTCTTCCCCCGCCGCCCGGACAGCAGTGCCGCCTCGTTCAGCAAATTTTCCAGATCTGCGCCGGTAAACCCGGCAGTTCCCTTGGCCACCTCTTTCAGGTCCACATCCTCTGCCAGCGGCTTGTTCCGGGCGTGTACCTTCAGGATTTCCTCCCGGCCCCGGATGTCTGGCAGTCCTACATACACCTGCCGGTCAAACCGGCCGGGCCGCAGCAGTGCCGGGTCAAGGATGTCCACCCGGTTGGTGGCAGCCAACACCACAACGCCTTCGTTGGCGGTAAAGCCATCCATCTCCACCAGCAGCTGGTTCAGCGTCTGCTCCCGCTCGTCATGTCCGCCGCCCAGACCGCTGCCGCGCTGGCGGCCCACCGCGTCAATCTCATCAATAAACACAATCGCCGGTGCCTGCTTCTTTGCCTGCGCAAACAGGTCGCGCACGCGGCTTGCACCCACGCCCACATACATTTCCACAAAATCAGAGCCGGAAATCGACAGGAATGCCACATCCGCCTCCCCCGCCACAGACTTGGCCAGCAGCGTCTTACCCGTGCCCGGAGGGCCTACCAGCAGCACACCCTTGGGAATATGTGCGCCCAGCTTCAGATACTTGTCCGGTTCCTTCAGAAACTCTACGATTTCCCGCAGTTCTTCCTTTTCCTCGTCGGCTCCGGCAACATCCGCAAATGTTACCCGATTTTCTCCCCGGCCCGGCATCTGCACCCGCGCCTCGCCGAATTTAGCCATTTTATCCTGCGCTGCACCGGCGCCACCTCCCATGCGGCCAATCAGGTTCATCAGCAGGATGAACGCCAGCACCGCCATCACATAGGGCATCAGCACCTGCAGCCAATTGGTGGAGTGGTCGGCGGTATAGTCATAGTCCGTAATAATCCCCGCCTGCGCCTGCTGCTCCACCAGCTCGTTCATGTCCTCATAAAAGGTTTCAAAGCTGCTCAGTTCGCAGGAGGCCGTGCTGCCGTCGCGCAGCGTGGCCTGTAAACTGTCGTCGGTAATGGTAAAGGACTGCACCTTTTCCTGCCGGAACAGCTGGCACATATTGTAATATGTGACCTGATCCGACCGTCCCATAGAACTGAGCAAATAATAAATAAACAGCACTGCCAGCAACAGCAGCATTACGCTGCTGGGGCTGACTCTCTTTCGTTGCGTCAAGGGCTTGTTCCTCCTTGCTTATTTTATCAGGTGCACGCCACGCCAGCTGTTATTTCCGCGGAGGGAAATGCACAGCATCACATGGGCCCGCACATTTTCAATGGGCACATAAGGCTGGTCCCAATACCGGCTGTCCAGCGAGCCGGTGCGGTTATCCCCCATCATCAGCAGATGTCCCTCCGGAACCTGATAGCTCTCCCGGTTGCCGGGCTGGGTAATTCCCTGTTTTGGAAGATAGTCTTCATTCAGCTTCTCCCCATTGATATAAACATAGCCGCTGTCAAAGGTCACGGTGTCTCCCGGCAGGCCAATGACCCGCTTCACCAGCAGCTTCCCCAGCTCCTCGTCCCAAAAGGTCACCACATCTCCCCGCTGGGGTGCAGGATCGGACAGGGCATAGGGCAGCTTCCAGCAAATCATCAGCGACTTGGTAGGCACCGTCGTCTCCATGGAGCCGCTCGGCACCCACGCCAACTGCAAAACCACCCGAAACAGCACCAGCACCACCACCGCCGTCACCAGCAGATAACCATAGTCCTTCCAGAATCCGCGTTTCTCCGGCACCTGCAATCGCTGCCCACGATACCGTCCCGAGCCGCTCCCCTTGGCGTGTTCTGCTTTCTCCGAACGGGCCGGAACACGGTTTTCCTCCATACTTGCCTTCCTTTCCTCTGCTTTTCGGAATGCCGGGGCCTTACTTCGTATAAACCTCCGGCTTCAAAACACCGATATAAGGCATGTTGCGATACTGCTGGCAATAATCCAATCCATAGCCCACCACAAATTCGTCCGGCACTACAAACCCCGCGAAATCCGCAGTAATTGCCTTTTCCCGGCGGGCAGGCTTGTCCAGCAGCGTCACGATGGTCACGCCGGCGGCTCCCTTGGCCATCAGATAACTGCGCAGAAAGCTCAACGTGTTGCCGGAGTCCAGAATATCCTCCACCACAATGATCTCCCGCCCGGTGATGTCGTGCTGCATGTCCCGGGTAATCTGCACCACGCCGGAGCTTTTGGTGGCATCCTGATAAGAAGACAGGCCGATAAACTCCACCTCGCTTTTCATCTGGGCAGCCCGGACCAGATCGGCCATGAATACAAAGCAGCCCTTCAGAACGCCCACGAACAGCGGGTCTTTGTCGGCAAATCTGTCATACAGCGCCTCGCCCAGTTCCGAAATCCGCGCCTTGATCTGCTCCTCCGTCAGCAATACCTTCAGGATGTCCTGATCCATGTTGCTCTTAGCCATTTTTTCTCTCCTTCTGCGTTTTTTCTGCACGCATGCATGTAATTTTTATCATCCTGCCGCCGGTTTCCCGGGGCTGAAATGTCTCATCCGTACCCAGAAGCCAGACCGCTCCCAGCGCGTCTCCCACAAAAATCCCCGGCAGCAAATCCCGCTGCCCGGGCGATATGCCCCGGTCCGCGCAAAGGCGCTTCACAGTGCGACCGCCCCGGCTGCCTGCAAGACGCAGCCGCGCTCCGCCGGGACATGCTCCCACGGAAAGATCTTCTCCCGTCTGAGACAGAAGCAGGCCGCCATCCGGCCCCTCGTCTTTCTCTGAAACCTCCCGGCATAGAATCGTCCAATGGCCCCACTGGCTCTCGCCCATGGGAAGGGGCATCCGATCCGGCGCGGCGTCCGTCATCTCCAGCCGGAATGCGCCGTCCCGGCACAGAGCCGCCGCTCCGCCGGGCAGGGACAGCCGTCCCGTTCCCTTCTCGATCAGGCCGGACATCGCCTCATAGTGTACCGCGGCAAAATCCTTCCGCCCCACCGGCAAACGCCCGCACAGCAACCGGAGCGCCCGCAGGCGCAGCACCTTCGGCGCCTGCAACAGTCTCTCCCGGGGGATGCTTGTTCCCTCCTCCGGCAGATACGCCGCCGCCAGCGCGTCCAGATATTCATTTTCCCGCCGCAGCAGCTGCGCTGTGCGGCAGATATTCTCCTCTGCCCCGGGGTGCACCTGCCGCAGCCCGGGCATGATCTCCCGCCGCAGCCGGTTCCGTCCCAGCGTCAGGTCCTCGTTTGTCTCATCCTCCACATGGGGAAGGCCGTTTCTCTCCAGATACCGCTCAATTTCCCGGCGACTGGTTTCCAGCAGCGGGCGGACAATTTTTCCCCGCACCGGCGGGATACCGGCAAGGCCCTCCGCCCCCGTGCCCCGCAGCAGGTTCAAAAGCACCGTCTCCGCCTGATCGTCGGCGTGGTGAGCCGTGGCAATCAGCGCAGCTCCGGCCTTCTCTGCCGCCAGGTCAAACACCTCATAGCGCAGCCGCCGGCCTGCTTCCTCCAGTCCCACGCCCCAGCGGCGCGCCATCTCTGGCACACTGCGCCGGTACAGATAGAAGGGGACGGAGAGCTGCTCACACAATCCCCGCACAAACTCCGCATCCCGCCGGGCCGTGGAGCGCTGGCCGTGGTCCATGTGCACCGCAGCCACCTGAAAGCCCCTCTTTTTCCCCAGCGTCCACAGATAGTGCAGCAGGCACACCGAGTCTCTCCCGCCGCTGACGGCGCACAGAATCGTCTCTCCCTCCCGGGGCAGCATGTGCCACCGGGCCATAAACGGCACCAGATTCATCTCCGCTTTTGCTTTACTGCTCATCGTAACGATTTTCCAGCGTACCGAAAGCCGTGTATTCCGGCATCCAGCGCAGCTCCACCTTACCGGTAGAGCCGTGGCGGTTCTTGGCAATAATACACTCGGCAATATTCCGCTTTTCCGATTCCTCGTGGTAATAGTCATCCCGATACAGGAACATAACAATATCAGCGTCCTGCTCGATGGCGCCGGATTCACGCAGGTCAGACAGCATGGGCCGCTTGTCATCCCGCTTTTCGTTGGCACGGGACAGCTGGGACAGGCACAGCACCGGCACCTGCAGCTCCTTGGCCATGATCTTCAGCATACGGCTG
>ERZ772867.4266-NODE-4266-length-10896-cov-24.924361_pt1 | contig 10896 bp, 8 predicted proteins | sample MGYA00511341_ERZ772867 | MGnify/ENA primary metagenome ERZ772867 (study PRJEB29015, sample SAMEA2737707) | human gut metagenome | biome: human gut; feature: human-associated habitat; material: faeces | place: China | collected 2012 ... | reverse complement strand
GCCGGTTGTGGTCTCGCTGCCGGTGCTGCTCTCGCTGCCGGCTCCTTGGCTGTTCTTGGCGCCGCTCTGGTTACTGCTTGTTATGATGCCTGTTAGCATGCTCAGTCCTTGCATGAGCGATGGCAAAAGCTTTAATAACGTTTCCATTCAAAAATAGCCCCGCTTTTGCGGGGCTTCCTCCTTCCTTAAATTCTTTCGATGCCCGGGATGCTGTAGATAGGCATCTCGCGATACCAGTCTTCCGTGAAGTAGAAGTCACACAAGAACTGATGACTTTTTGCACTCGTTATTGCAATTGTTCGGTCAACGTTCTGTGTTCCCTCTTGAATCCACTCTGCAGAGAGACGCGGAAGCTTGTCATAATCGTCTGCATAGTGCCATGCGTCCAAACTTGTCTTGTAGTTAGACCGCATTTCTCCGGTTACGTAAGAAGGCTTGTAGCGGTAGTCCGCCCAAGCCTCCTGATAGCCGAAGATTTCTCCGTCTTCAGGTGTGCCTTGTGCATAGATTTCGCGGTTGTACACCGGTTGTTCGCCCAGTGCTGCTAGTCGCGGGTCGTAGTAGGTGAAACGTCCGCCACGCGTCCATTTGGTCGCAAGACCTTGCTGGTAACTGTGCTCTACTCGTACCACTGCCAGACCGATGATATAGCCGTACTCAGTTGCCGCATAGTCCACCATCTGCTTACTGCATGTTGTCAGGCTGTAAGCTGCCGTATTGCCTAGTGCCTGTCCGGTTGTCGGGTCTGTCTGGCTTGTCTGAACAACTTGATTGACATTGATTGGGATGCGCTGTCCACCGATGTATTCAGGAATCTGCAGACGGCTGTCCGGTGACGTTACGCCCCACGTACCGGAAAGGAACTCGCGATAGCGCGTGCCGTTGCGTGCATCTGCTTCAAAGATGTGCTGCAGCGCGATGCTCATGCGCAAGTCTGCAATGCTGATTGCGCTTACTCCGCTGAGGTCAGCGCCTAGGTAACCGCCACTGTTTGCTGCTCCTCCTGATGCTGTTGCGCCGTCTACTAGTACCGTTTTTTTGTTGTCTGTCCGTGGCCATTGTCTGATTTTCGGCGTTGCTTCTCCTGTTCCGTTCATGTAGATATCTTTGTTTACTTCAAAGATATTGGTCAGGCCGCTGTCTTTAAATAACGCTACTGGTGCATTACCCGTCAGGCTGATTTCCACAGGGTCAGATTTCAACGGACTCGGCAAACAGCTGGTGAAGTAGTCGTGAAATTTACCCGCTTTGGCTGGTTTTCTTGCGTAAAAGCTCGCTTCATTTGTGTCCACTGTTACACTTGGTTGGTTGGCATACGTAGCTATACTCTCCGGGTTGTCATTGTTTTCTGCTTTATCGGTTTTTTTGTATCCCAGCATTATCGGCGCTTCTACGTTTTCGTCACGGAACCATTCGTTGTAAATCATGGCGTATGCGCGTGCCGGAAGTGCGTTGACTTTGATTTCGTTTTTGATTCCGGTCGGCAGTCCGAAGTAGTCTGCGATGCTGCCATTACGTAGGCCGCTTCTGCCTCCGATTTTGCACGTTGGCGTGCTGTATTCGGTCTTTTCTGCCCAGTAGTCTGTATCGTTTTCGCCGAACATGTTTTCCCAGTGTTCCCAGAGTAGACGGCACGGAACAAAGAAGAAATAGGTATCCATGTAGCAGTTGTCCATGATAGGATAGATGGGTGTGCTCATACGAATAAGCCCGTTCAGGTGTACTTTTGCAGTATCACCCGGCAGCACTTCATCACAGTAGATGGGTACGAGGTCACCTTCGTTGATTGTCGTCAACAGCTGGTGACTTCTGTCAAATTTGCTTCGCGGTCGTTCCATTCGCGGCACTTGTGCGAAATGGTCTTCACTGTTTCTGTTCGTTTTCCTTCACCTCCTCATTTTTTTCTTCCTCTTCCTCTTTCGGCTTCGGCTGCGGCGATCTCCTCTTCGGTCGGGTCGACGACCAGTTCGCCCTTGGCCGCATTGACGACCACGGTGGTGCCGTCGGTCAGATTCTCGGCTTCGGCTGCGGAAACAACCGCCACGATGCCGCGGGCACGGGCCAGGATGGCGGTGTGCGAGGTCGGGCCGCCCTGCGAGGTGACGATGGCGAGGGTCTTGCTCATGTCGAGCGCCGCGGTGTCGGCGGGGGAAAGATCTTCGGCAACGAGCACGAACGGGGTTTCGCTCTGCGGCAGGCCCGGTGCGGGAGCGCCCATAAGGTCGGCGATTACGCGCTGGCCGACATCATGCAGATCGGCGGCACGCTCGGCCTGATAGCCACCGATAGCACGGAACATGTCTTCCACCGCGGCAAAGCCTTCGAGCACTGCACGTTCAGCGGTCTTACCCTGCTGAACCAGACCCTTGATGGATTCGGCCAGCGACGGATCGGAAGCGAACATGGCGACGGCCTGCAGAATCGGAGCGGCCTGCTTGGCGCCTTCGTCACCATTGGCGGCCTCTTCGGCACGACGGTTCAGGTCGGCGTTCACCAGTGCGAGGGACTTTTCAACGCGAGCGATTTCGCTTTCGGCAGCAATGCCTTCCGCACGCGGAGCGTCCGACGGTTCCGGCAGTGGCTGCGCCATACGGATGACCGGGCCGACTGCAACACCGCGACCAATGCCAACACCTTTGATAATCATGTGAACTCCTTTGACCTGTTTCCTTGTTTTGTTGTTTGCCCGCGAAAGGAACGCGAACCGAACGTTTGTTGTTGTGATTTCCGCGCTTGCTTTGCGCGTCGAGTTACTGCGTGATTCCCACCGTCTTTGCCGGTAAATCATTTTCAGCCTGCACACAGTATACACACTTTAAGCCGTAACACACAACCGGTAAACGTTTTCTGCGTTTCGTGAAAAAAGGTGCTATAGTAATTATCAGCGGCGCACCGAGGCATTTCGCTCGGCAAGCAGCACGACTTTCAAATAACACAACCAAAAATCAATCAACACACGACTCAAAGGAGTGTCCATCATGGCAACCCGCACCACCGTCATCAACGATCCCGTCGGCATCCACGCCCGTCCGGCCGCACAGTTCACCCAGGCCGTCACCGCCTCCGGCTGCACCGTCACCATCGCCAAGGAAGGCGGCAACCCGGTTCCGGCTAACTCCATCCTGTCCGTCATGGGCCTGGGCATCAAGCAGGGCGATTCCGTGGTCATCGACGTGCAGGGCGCCGATGATGAAACCGTGGCAGACAACCTGCTGAATATCCTCGTCAACGCCGAGTGATCTTCTTTTCTGAAGATTTTCGAGGATTTCGCAAGATATTCAACAATCTTCAGTTACGAAATCGCAATGCGATCGCAATTCCATATGCATGATTGCGATACTTGCTTCAGCCACCTGCCGCATTCGACGGGTGGCTGTTTTATTCCTGAATACGCGATTGAGACACGACAGCAATTCGAATAATCCAATACTTCGAATGATTTTGGGAGGAGAGCATGGCACGCACAACCGACAACGCCTCGGCTTCGGCTACTTCGGCGAACAGTTCAATCACGAACGTCGCCGCGCTGGCCAACGTCTCCATCGCCACCGTCTCCCGCGTGCTTTCCGGAAAACGCACCAAAGACGACGACATCGCACGACGTGTGAGAGCCGCCGCGGCACACCTCAACTATTCGGTCAATTATGCGGCGAGCGCATTGCGCAGCACCGTCACCAACACCATCGGACTGGTGATTCCAACCGCCACCGACCCGTTCTGCGCGCAACTGCTTGACGAAATCGAACCCGTCATCGACGTGGATTCGCAGCAACTGCTGCTCGGCATCGGCGGCGATCAGGCCACGCAGATCCAACGCATCGAATCGTTGGTGGACCGCCATGTTGACGGGCTGATCGTACTGCCCGCCTGGGGAGCCTACCTTTCCGAGGAACTTGAACATTACGCCTCCACACTGCCGATCGTGCAAGTGGGCGGACGCCAATGCTCGTTCCGCACATCCATGGTGAGCGTCGACGAAAACGCAGCCATGGAAATCGTGATCGGGCATTTGGCTGAACGTGGCATCGCATCCGTGGCATACATGGCCGGCAAGGAAATCTCCTTCGAATCGGCGGAACTGTTCACCATGTTCCATACTCAGATGCGAGCGCACCATCTTGCCACCGAAACCGAATGGAACAAGTTCGGAGACCGTAGCGTGCAGCGCGGATTCAACTGCGCCACGCGACTGTTTTCCGAGCCGCTCGTGCAACCGGAGGCCGTGGTGTGTGCCGACGATGCAATCGCGTTCGGCGTGATGGTGGCGTTGCATTCGCTTGGGCTTCGCGTGCCTGAAGATGTGCTGGTGGTTGGCTACAACGATTCGCCAATCGCACGCACCACCATGCCGCCACTGACCAGTGTGCGCCCGCCGTTCAAACAAATCGTCTCCGAAGCGCTACGCCTACTCAACGACGGCCCCGACATGCCCGCACATATTTCACTTGCACCGCAACTGATCGTGCGCGAATCCACCAACTACCAGCGCTGAATCGCAATTTTTGCAATTTTGCTGACGGTTATCGCACAATAGCAAGCCAGAATCATACAGCCAAACAACCATTTCCCCACCCGCTGGAGGAATCCGCACGCAGGAAAACAGTATGCGCCAACGACGCTGGCCCTAACCGGCAATGAGGGCGCAGAAGAGGGCTTCGAAGACCAGTACGGGATTGCCGTTGCCGGCCAAACGGCGACGTGCGACGGCGATATCTTCCAGTCGCCGCACCGCTCCCCCGCGCGTAAGACGTACCGACAGATCGGTAATCGACGAACGATTCTCCAAATTGATCAGCCCCACCGAATCTTCGGCATTGTTCTGCAGCACGGCCACATCGCGGTATACACTGGCGATCGAATTCAACGCACGGTCGAGCACATCGCGCGTCAATCGTGTGGTCTGTCGCTTCAGCTCGTCTTTTTTTGCGATCGCATTGTACGCGCCACGCAGTTTGGGAGGAATACGATCCTTCGCACCAAGCCCATTGACCCTACGAAAATCAGCTTCCGCTTCCGCCGCCTTGACCTTCACCTCCGCTTCGGCCTGCGCTTTCGCACTGTCGATAAGATTGCCGGCAAGCAGTACCGCATCCGACGCGCGGCGCAATCCCAGCACGCCCACGATCAGCTCGTCGCGGTCAGACATGACCTGCTCGTTTTTCGCATACAGATTGGCGATGCCGATATGCCCTTCCGCAAGACGTGCGGCACGCGCCGCGATTTTCGGCTCAAATCCGCCATTTTGCTCCAGAAATGCAGCCACCGCCTGCGTGGAGGGCACGGCAAGATTGACGATGCGAGTGCGCGAGCGAATCGTCGGCAACACATCCTGCGCACTTGGCGCGCACAAGAGCCAAATCGTGTGCCCGCTCGGCTCCTCAATCTCCTTGAGCAGCACGTTGGTGGTGCGTTCCAGCATACGATCGACATCTTCGATAATGATGATGCGCCACGGCGCAGTGCTCGGCATCTGCTCGGAAGTGGTGATGATGTCTCGCACCTCGTCGATACCGATGGTCACTTTGTTGGTGGCAAGCACGGTCACGTCGGGATGAGTGCCGGCAAGCACCCGCTGCGCGGCTTTGGTCGGCTCGTCGCCAAGACCATGATCAGGGCTCTCCAGCGCCGCCGCGAACGCGCGCGCCACATTGGAACGGCCCGATCCGGGAGGGCCGCAAATTAGCCAGGACTGCGCAATGGCTTTCGGATCGCCGCTTGCGATGGCTTTGAGTTGTTCGACAACCTGCTGCTGGCCGACGATCGAATCCCACACGCTCATCGGCTAACCCCCGTTTGAAGAGCTTCCGATTGGCCGATTTGCGCAAAATCAGACTGGATATGCGACCATACTTCTTCAATGGATTGGCTGGCATCAATCACGCGGAAACGTTGCGATTCCGCCTTTGCCAAGTCAAGGAACGCCTGTCGTGTACGACGTTGGAAATCGTCTCCCGCGGATTCCATGCGATCTTCATCATGCTGTAGTCGTGCATGCGATTGCATAGGATCAAGATCCAGCAGATACGTGCGATTCGGCAATAGCTCACACGTTGCCCACATACTTAAGTCGCGGATTTCACCTGCCGTCAATTCGCGGCCGCCAGCCTGGTATGCAAGAGAAGAATCAAGGTACCGATCGGTAATTACCACGGCACCGCGTTCCAGTGCAGGGCGAATCACCTCGGCAACATGCTGGGCACGGTCGGCGGCGAACAGCAGCGCCTCCGCACGCGGAGCGATATCCGCATCGGAACCTTCCACGCCGCCAAGCAGCAACTCGCGAATCGCCACGCCAAGCACAGTACCGCCTGGCTCGCGCGTGACCACGCATTCGCGCCCCTGCGCCTCGACGTACGCACGCAACCGTTCGACCTGCGTGGTTTTGCCGACGCCGTCTACACCTTCAAAGGAGATGAATATGCCTTGCATATTCATCACTCTACATTGCGGCGTTCGCAACGCTACCGCTGCTCACTGCTACGAACAGTCCACCGGACTGTTCATCACCGGGCGGGAACTACGGCGGGACGGGTGTAGCCTTCGTTGGCGGCAAGCCATTCCACATCGGCCTTCACCGTGGTCGGCGTGGAACCGATCTCCTTGGCGATACGGGTGTTGGCCCAACCCTTATCGGCCAATTCGCGCACCTTGGCACGGCGATCGGCACGAGCCTTATCGACGGAAGCCGCCTTGGAAGTCTTAGAAGCCTTGGCAGCACCAGCCTTCTTAGCCCCGCCCTTGCCGGCGGCGGTCTTACGTCCACGCCTTTTCGACGGGCCCTGCGCACGCTTCTCAGCCAGCAAACGGAACGCCTCGGCCGGTTCGATCGACTCAGGAGCATACTGCTTCGGCAACGTACGATTCGTCTCACCATCGGTGATATACGCGCCGTAGAAGCCTTCCTTGATGGTCACCTGCTTCTGCGTTTCCGGATCGACGCCCAATTCGCGCAGCGGCGGCTTCGCAGCGCCACGGCCACGCCCACGGCCATACTTCGGCTGGGCGAACAGTTCCTTCGCCTTATCCACATCAACCGTGAAAATCTCATCTTCCGAAGCAAGCGAACGCGTATCCGACTTGCCATCGGCACCGGTCTTCGTCAAATACGGACCGTAACGACCATTATTGGCCTGCACGGTAACCGTCTGCACTTCACCGGTCTGCGCATCCACCTCTTCATACGAACCGACTTCACGCGGCAAGCTCAGCAGACGCAACGCATCATCCAACGTCAACGATTCCGGACTCATCGTCTTGAACAACGACGCCATCTTCGGGCGATCGGCAGCGGCTTTCTTCGCACCCTTGCCGCGCTTCGGCTTCTCACTAGCGCCACCGGCAGCATCACCAGCATCGCCGGCATCGGCAGAAGGCATCACCAGCGCAACATACGGCCCGAAACGACCATTACGCACTTCAACGGTGCCTCCGGAAACCGGATCGACGCCAAGAGCGCGCGGACCGCCGGAATGGTTCTCGATCAAATCATGACCGACTTCCACCGTCAGCTCATCCGGAGCGAGCGTATCCGGCAGCGAGGCACGCTTCGGATTGCCCTCATCATCCAGATGGTTCATATCCTCCAAATACGGGCCATATCGACCGACGCGCACATGCAAACCGTCGCCGATCTCAATCGTATTGATCTCGCGAGCGTCGATTTCACCCAACTGCGCGACCTGCTGCTGCAAACCGGCATGCGCCTCGTCCGCAGACTGCGCGGCACCCTCACCGGAACCGAAATAGAAGCGGGTCAGCCAATTCCTGCCGGTCTCCTGACCGCTCGCAATCTGGTCAAGACCGCTTTCCATATCGGCAGTGAACTCGTAATCCACATACCGCGGGAACTTCGTTTCCAGCAATTTGACCACGGAGAACGCGAGCCACGACGGAATCAACGCACGACCGCGCTCATACACGTACCCGCGATCGATGATCGTGGAAATAATGCTCGCATACGTGGACGGGCGGCCGATTTCCTTCTGTTCCAACGTTTTCACGAGCGACGCTTCGGTGTAACGCGCCGGAGGCTGAGTTTCGTGTCCGTCGGCACCAACCGCCACCGCGGCGAGCGCATCGCCCGGATTCATCGGCGGAAGCGACACATTGTCATCCGACTTCTTATCCGCTTTGCTGGATTTACCGGATTGCGCAGCCTGTTCAACGCTTCCAGCAGCATCGCCCTTCTTCGATTCGGCGGATGCGCGGCGGCCTTCACCGGTCGCCTTCATAAAGCCGGGGAATTCGATGACAGTGCCGGAAGCCTGGAACATGGCTTCCCCATTCGATTCGGTCGACGCGGACAGTCGCACGGTCGCCGTGGAACCGGTTGCGTCTGCCATCTGGCAGGCAAGCGTGCGCTGCCAGATCAGCGTGTACAGCTTGAGCTGGTCGGCCGGCACTTTGCTTGCGATTTCCGCAGGATCGCGGAATTTCGCACCCGCCGGCCTAATGCATTCGTGGGCTTCCTGCGCGCCCGCGGTTTTTGTGGCATATTGTTTCGGCGCATCCGACAGATAGTTTTCGCCGAAATGCTTGACGACCGCTTCACGAGCGGCTGCTATCGCTTCCTGCGACAGCGTCACCGAATCGGTACGCATGTAGGTGATATAGCCGTTTTCGTACAATCCTTGCGCCGCACGCATGGTCTGACGCGAGCTCATGCCGAGACGATTGCCGGCGGTCTGCTGCAAGGTGGACGTGGTAAACGGTGGAACCGGACGGCGACGGTACGGCTTGGTTTCCATCGACGCGACAGTAAACGTTGCAAATTCCAATGCCTGCGCAATCGCGGAAGCCTGCGCCTCGTCCAACTGCACGACCTGATCCTTCGCACCGGCCGCAGTCAGCTTGCCATCGGCGCCGAAATCCTTGGAACCAGCCAAACGACGGCCACCCAACGACACCATACGAGACTCGAACGCAACATTATTGCCATCGGCATCCGGCGCCTCCAACGTTGCGGTGACATCCCAATACGGGGCACGCACGAACGCCATACGCTCGCGCTCGCGCTCCACGATCAAACGCGTGGCGACGGACTGCACACGGCCCGCGGAAAGACCCGGCCCAACCTTGCGCCACAGCACCGGAGAAAGCTCATAGCCGTACAGGCGGTCCAGAATACGGCGGGTTTCCTGGGCGTCGACCATGTCGTCGTCAACGTCGCGAGTATTGTCAAGCGACGCTTTGATGGCTTCCTTCGTGATTTCGTGGAACACCATGCGCTTAACCGGCACTTTCGGCTTGAGCGTCTGTACCAGATGCCAGGCGATGGCCTCTCCCTCGCGATCCTCATCGGTTGCGAGGTACAGGGTGTCGGCTTTTTTCAACGCGCTTTTCAGCTCGGACACGGTTTTCTTCTTGTTGCCATCGACGATGTAGTACGGCTTGAATCCGTCTTCCACGTCAACGCCGAACTTGCCGAATTTGGTTTTGTCGGCGGCCGGCACCTGGCTCGGCTGCGCAAGATCTCGAATATGGCCGACCGAGGCCATCACCGTATATTCGGAGCCCAAATACCCACCGATTTTCTTGGCCTTGGTGGGAGACTCCACAATCACGAGCTTGCTGCCGGTAGCCATAGCCACTCCTTATTACTAGCGTTTGCAACGCAATAATACTCACTGACCGTATGCAGTTGGCAAACCGTCCGTGTGGCGCGAGCGACCGGTGCCGGAAATTTTCGGCGTGATCGTACGTTTTGCCGTCAGCGTTTCGGAGGGGCCGGAGGTGCGCCGACAAGCCCAAGTTTCGTCAATGGCGAGGCGGTCAGCTGACGCATGGTCAACACCAGCCCGAACACCAACGACGCAACGGAAGCCGTCAGAATCACCGTGGAAAGGTGCGCACCGGAATTCGTCCATTCCGCACTCATCACAAGTCCCGGCTGAATCTGCCAAATAATGTATGCGCCATACAGGGTGCCGAGCACGCCGAACGTCAACAGCACGCTGCCGACGATCTGCACGGAAGGCGACGACGCACGCGAACCGGGCTCATCCATGCCGTTCGCAAACGTCGCGGCAAGCGTGATCATTGCCACTCCGCCGACGATCAGCAACGCCATGATCACGTCGGTCGGCCGGTGCCACTGTCCCGCAATCACCGACAATCCGACGAGTACCGCATACAGCCAGCCGATCACGGCAACGAGCGCACGGCATACGCGAGGCACGGCGCATAGTAGGATCATTCCTGCCGCGGCGGCGAGTATGACATGCCCGGAAGGCGCGGAATTATTGGGATTTGATTCCAGATTGATTAAGTACGGACGTGGCAGCAGCGGCTTCAGCAACTCTGCTGCGGCAAAGCAGATTCCGCCGAATACCGCCAGTTGAGCAATCAACAGCCATCGTTTTCTTACGATAAGTACGGCGAGGGCGATTATCGACATAATCGCGCTTGTTGCGATTACAACGGTGGAAATGGTGAAAACATGCACGACCGGTTCCAGCCATCCCGGCAGGGCCGCATCGAATTTCGACCAGACCATGTCTTCATAGCTTTGGCCTTCCATCGTGCGCACGCCCAACCACCAGACGCCCACCGCGGCGGCAAGCAGCAGCAGACCGAACACCACGCTGAGCATAATGCTCGACACGCGCGGATGACGGGTCAGCGGATCGGCTTTGGCAAGCCCTTCGCTCACTTCACGTGGGGAAAGCACCTGTTCGATCGGATCAGACGGCGGCTGCGGCACGGGAACGGGCGCGACCGGCTGTTCCAGCATATTCGCGGACTTGTGCGGGTCTCGGATGATTGGCTTGAATTCGTCGGTCATAATCATCGAGAATACGGCATTGGCTCTACGGTATGCGCGAATGGCATGAAGATATAAGAAAACCTCCACGCACCCGGAAGAGGCCACTTACCCTTGCTGCATTCCTGCCCTGG
>ERZ772867.4265-NODE-4265-length-10900-cov-33.910466_pt1 | contig 10900 bp, 9 predicted proteins | sample MGYA00511341_ERZ772867 | MGnify/ENA primary metagenome ERZ772867 (study PRJEB29015, sample SAMEA2737707) | human gut metagenome | biome: human gut; feature: human-associated habitat; material: faeces | place: China | collected 2012 ... | reverse complement strand
ACGCCAAGATCGGCGGTCTGAAGGTCACCACCAAGGACAACTGGTTCGCCGCCCGTCCGTCCGGCACCGAGAACATCTACAAGGTGTACGCCGAGAGCTTCGAATCCCCTGAGGCTCTGGACAAGGTGCTCGCCGAGGCCACCGAGGTCGTGGACAAGGCTCTGGCCGAGTGATACGGCGTTCCGCCAAGTAATCAAGGCGTAGCGCGAAAAGACCCGTTCCGTATGGAGCGGGTCTTTTTCGTTGTCGATATCCGCCGTATGGCACGAAACGTGCTTTTCTGGCATGAAACGCAAGCTCCGCGGCACCCCGTATTTCCCTCTCCCGGTACGCTTGGAAGCAGAGCCGGAACGTCATCCGCGCAATCACGGCACAGCAAGGAGGGAACGTGCGCATCGCCATCGTCGAGGACCATCCTGCCGAACGCGAACTGATCGCCACCATGTGCGCGGAATACTTCAACGGCCGGAACGTCGGCGCAACCGCCGGCAGGAATGCCATGCAAACGGTCTGTGACGTTTTCCCCGACGCGAAATCGTTCATCGAAAGCTGGAAGAACAGCCGTTACGACCTGCTGCTGCTCGACTGTTATCTCAGCGACGAGAATCTGCCGCATGCCACCACCGGATTGGACATAGCGCGGCTGCTGCGCAATCAGAACGACGACTGCGCGATCGTCTTCATCACGTCCAGCACCGATTTCGCGGTGCTCGGCTATGAGGTGCAGGCGAGCGGTTATCTGCTCAAGCCCGTCAATCGCAAAACCTTCGAAGCCACCATGGAACGCGTCGAGGAGCAGCTGAAGGCAAAACCGCCGGTCACCCATCTGGCAAAGGCGCAGTCGCCCGGCACGGTGGATTCCAGCTGGCATGTGGCGTTCGGCAATCCGGCCGTGACCATGGACCGGCGGCTCATCGCATACGCCCTGTCCAACGCGCACTACGTGGAATTCACGTTCGCGGACGGCACCCAGACCAAAATCCGCACCAATTTCTCCGATGTGGACCAACGGCTCACCGTGTTCGACAACTTCTACCGCACCGCGCGAGGCGTGCTCGTCAACTTCGACTACGTGTCCGGCATCACCAACGCGCAGTTCGTCATGAAAGGCGGCAAACGCATTCCCATCACGAAAACGGCGGTGACCACCACCTGCCGTGCATACGCGGAATACACGTTCACCCGCATGCGTACGGAGGACTGACATGTTCGCACCACTCGGCGAAATCATCCGGAACGGCATCGCCCAAACCACCCCGTCAGGTCTGTTCTTCGCCATCGGAGAGCAGCTCAACGCGTTGTCCGGCCTGGCATTGTGCCTCATCATGGCATGGAGTCACATGGACAATCCACGCCGTAACGGCACACTGTTCATGTCCATCGGACTGGTCTGGTTCCTGCTATGCGGCGTGCTGTGCGGCACTCTGGGCATCCCATCACTGTGGACGGTCATTCCGACCGCGCCGCTTGTGCTGCTGGTCCTGCGATGGCTGACCGAACTGCCATGGTGGCAACTGTTGCTGATTGTGGCCACGGCTTCCTACATGGTGGCGATCGTCTACTATCTGTCGCTCGTCATCGATGTGGCCGTTCTTGGCGCGGATTCAACCAATCTCCGCGTCGGCTGGCCGGGACTGGTCAATCTGCTGCTGCTTGACGTCGTCGCACTGGTCTCGCTTTGGCATCCGCTGCATGATTCGATTCCAGCCGCATTCGATTCCCCATCCATCAGCAAAGGCTTCTGGCAGCTTATCTGGCTGTTTCCGTTCGTTTCGTCCGCGATTGTGGTGTGGTGCATGCCGGCGGACAATTCCACGCTGCTGGACTCGCATATGCTGGAAATCGCGTTCACCGTGGCGGTGGTCTATTCCTGTTTCATGGTGTTGGCGTATTTCCTCATCTGGTACATGATTCAGCAGTCGGACCGTCTGCTCGCGGCCCGCAGGCGACAGCATTATGAGGCTTTGCAGACGTTGCAGCTGCAACACATGAACGAGCGGATCCGTGAGGCGCATCAGATCAAGCACAACGTGCGTCACCACATCCACTCACTGCAGGCGTTGGCCGCGGCTGAAGACATGGATGGCATCCGCTCATATCTGGATGAGATGTCCAAACACCGGCTGCTGCAAACGGCACCAATGCAGTATTGCGAGCATGCGTCGCTGAACGCGGTGCTTGTCTACTATTGCGATTGGGTCCGGCATTTGGGTGCGGATGTGGACGTCAAAGCGGCGGCGCCGCAATACGTCAACATCAACAACGCGGAATTATGCTCCATGGTCGGCAATCTGCTGGAGAACGCCACGGAGGCCATCACCCAGCAAACGCAGGGCGAGAGGCGGCTCAAAGTGCGCATCCGGTATCGTTCCGGCCCTCCGGCGGCCCTGTTCATCACGGTGGACAACACGTACGGCGAAGCCGATACCAGCATCGAACAGATCGACGGCGATCTCGTTTCGACCAAACATGGTGGCACGGGGCTGGGCACCGCCACCGTACGAGAGACAGCCGAACGGCACCATGGCACGGCCTCCTTCGAGCACAGCGACGGCATGTTCCGCGCCTCCGTCATGCTGTGTCTCGGCGACTAATCGCATATGCCGTTGCCATGCGGTATGACGGGCAAGCGGCGAGTCGCGCGGCTTTCGTAGGGTAGAAGCATGACGATTACGGTTTCAACAGACGGTTCCGCGCTTGGCAATCCGAATGGTCCGATGGGTTGGGCCTGGGCCGACCACGAGCCCGCGGCAGGCGGCAAGCCGGGGCACGAGCATGCCGGCGATTGCGATGCCGGCGGCGCGACGAACGGCACCAACCAGATCGGCGAATTATGCGCCGTGCTGGAGGCGTTGCGAGCGCATCCCGGTTCCGAAGACCTGGTGATCGAGACCGACTCGCAGTATGCGATCAACTGCTCCACCAAGTGGGTGCAGGGTTGGAAGCGCAACGGCTGGAAGAATTCGCAGAAGAAACCGGTGAAGAACGCCGATTTGATCCGCGCCATCGACAATGAGATCGCACATAGGGCGGGGTCGGTGCGATTCGTGTGGGTCAAGGGTCATGCCGGCAACGCGGGCAACGAGAAAGTGGACGAGCTGGCACGCACGTATGCGGGCGATTGCCGTTCGCATGTGCGCGAAGGCTATCTGCCGTTGGAAGGATGGCAGTCGCTGCTGGCTTCCGAGTATTCGCGTGGCACCGATGTTCCCGAGGATGCGAGGATGCTGATGGATGGTGCGATCAGCGCCGCCGAATACCACATGGGACGCGGACAAGGCGATTCCGCCACGACCGGCACCGGCGATTCCGGTGCCGATACCGCCAATTCCAGCAACAGCACGAAGCCGCGTTCGATCGCCAGCATGCTGGCGGAGCCGGAAGGCGTTTCCCACGACCTTGCGGATTTCGGACAGACAACCGATGACGACGCAGATGATGCGGTGGAAACGACCGTGCTCGAGACCGAACCGGCGGAAACCACCACAATGCTTGAGACCGAAGCGACGAAAGTCATACCCGAATCCAGCTTCCCGGACGCGGGCGGTCCAGCCGAACCGGACGAATCCGGGAAAACGGACGAATCCGGTGAACCGCATCAATCCTATGCGCAGATGCTGGTCAAACCCGACTATTTTCCCCGTGAAGGCGACGAGAACGACAAGCCGGTGACGGGCAACGCGGACGGCACGGACACGGACAGCACGGCCGTACCGCAGAATGCGAACGAATCGCGCAGCGAATCGCAAGACGACGAAGAATCGGCACCGGAACAGGCAGCTTCATCGCAATCGCAGGATCTGCCGAAACTGCCGCATCGTCCAAGCCCATCGGGCCTGTCGGTGTCGGGTACGGTGCGGTTCACTCCCCCACCGGAATCCAGCCCGACCTTCGACGGCAATCCACGTCTCATCCGTGGGTATATCGCCGTGGAAGGCTATGTGATGGGTGACGGCACGCTGGTATTGGACGAGGCGCCGTTCGCGGTCAAACATAGCTGAGCGAGACATGTGGGGAGCCGCTTTACGCAAGCCGCTCCCCACATGTCATTTCATGCGCGTCTTTTTTTGCACGCCACCTCACGCAGGACCGTGAAACATTCCGTGAAAACTTTTCCGCAGTCCAAAACAGACACCTGCTCCCGCAACCGACCATTCGCGCCTTGAAAATCAACGCATCCGATAGTATGGAGACGGTCTTAACCCCATATCGAAGGAGGATCATGGACAAGGCACAGCAGGACGCGCTGAAGAAGGCGGCCGGCATCGAGGCTGCAAAGCTGATTCAGAACGGCATGATCGCAGGTCTGGGCACCGGCTCGACCGTGCGTTTCCTGGTCGACGAGCTCGGTCGTCGCGTCAAGGAGGAAGGCCTCGAGTTCACGGGCGTCACCACCTCCCGCCGCACCCAGGAGCAGGCCGAAGGCTACGGCATCAAGATCGTCAACATCGATGACGTCGACCATATCGACGTGACCATCGACGGCGCCGACGAGGTGGACAAGAACTTCAACGGCATCAAGGGCGGCGGTGCGGCTCTCCTGTGGGAGAAGATCGTGGCCACCAACTCCAACAAGATCGTGTGGATCGTGGACGAGTCCAAGGTCGTGGACACCATCGGCAAGTTCCCGCTGCCGGTCGAGGTGATTCCGTTCGGCGCAGGCCAGGTCGTCAAGAAGTTTGAGGCCAAGGGCTACAAGCCGGTGCTGCGTCTCGACGCGAACGGCGAGCCGGTGCGCACCGATGAGAACAACTATGTGGTGGATCTGCACCTCGAGCGCATCGACCACCCGCAGGAGCTCGCGCAGGACCTCATCACCACGGTCGGCGTGGTCGAGCACGGCCTGTTCCTGAACATGGTGGACCAGGTCATCGTCGGCGATCCGAACGGCCCGCGCGTGATGGACAACCCCAACAAGTGAGATCCTGACAGGCAGGCGTGTCGGCTGGTGTGGAATATACCGGCCGACACCGCCGCGCAGATAGCAAAAATCCCGCGACTCCGAAAGGAATCGCGGGATTTTGTTTGAGCGGACGCTTCACACGCGCCTGAAGACTACTTGCGCTGGTGGCGAGTCTTACGAAGCAGTTTACGATGCTTCTTCTTGCTCATGCGCTTGCGGCGCTTCTTGATGACCGAGCCCATCTCAGCCTCCGTTCCTTAAACTCAAAGGGTAAAAGTTTGCAACTTGCCCAATACTACACTGCTTCGGGGACGAATACGCGCGCAGGCATTCATATGGTGGAAAATCACGTTTCGTTTTCCGCGTGATATTCCATCAGCCGGCCGCGATTCGCCATCGAGACGATTCCGTCGACGTTACAGGGGGAACTGCTGGTAGAAACGCTGGATGTCGTTCTTCGCGCCGGTGGCATAGAAAACCACCGTATCGTTGCGCCACACGGCAACGGCCTTGGTATCGTCGTCCGGATCGGCTTTGGCGCTGTAGGCGCCGGTCGTCTTGCCGGAGACCTTCACGTTGCCGCTTCCCAGCTCCTTGCCGGTCATGGCTTCAGCCAGCGTGTCGTACTGGGATTTCGCCTTGTCGCCGTCGTTCCACTGGCCCACTTCCAGCGTGACGTCCTGTCCTTTCTTGCCGGTGGAATACGTCAACGCGTATTCCTCGACGGGAGAGGTGCTGGACCACGTCGTGCTGACGTCAGCCTTGGTACGCGCGTAATTCAATACGGAATCCGGCATGGCCTTGAGCAGCTCGCTGGCCCCGTCGGGCAATGCCACGGCATCGATCGACGGTTTGGTGGGCTCCGTCTTGTCGCCGTCCGTACCGTTCGAAGTGGAAGCCTGTTGGCTCGTCTGACCGGCCTGTCCGTTCTTGTTCAAGGCCCAACCAGGCCACACAAATGCGGAAATCAGAGCAAGCACAACCACAAGCGCGGCTGCTACGACGGCGGCAATCAATTTGCCATGCGAAGAGGAATTCTGCGTATCAGACATGCTTGTCATTCTTTCACAGCCATAAGACGCGCAACCATCCCCTCAAAGTCATGGAATCCAGTTCCCGAAACGGTTTTCAGCGCAATGTCTGTGCAACGAGTACGCCACCCGCGAACGTCTTGTCCCAAAACCTCCGTATTGTCGGCGATATGGCAAAGACGTCCTCGCAATTCCTCTGTTCCGAATGCGGCTGGAGCGGCCCGAAGTGGCTCGGCCGCTGCCCCGAATGCGGTCAATGGGGCACCATTGAGGAATTCCATGAAGCCCGTCCCGCGGCAGGCTCGCGTACCGCGGCTCCGGGACGGACCTCGCGCACGCAATCGCATCCGGTCGCATCGTCCGCGGCGAGGCCGATCACCGACATAGGCACGGAGAACATCTCCAGAATCGCCACAGGATTTTCGGAATTCGACCGCGTGCTCGGCGGTGGCATCGTGCCGGGATCGGTCACGCTGATCGCAGGAGAGCCGGGCATCGGCAAATCGACATTGCTGCTGGAAACCGCCGGCAATGTGGCGAGGCTGACGGCGTTCGCCACCGAGCGCAATACCGTACTGTATATTTCCGGCGAGGAATCGCAGGCGCAGGTCCGCATGCGCGCGTCGCGCATCGGCGCCATGGAGCCGAATCTACTACTCGCCTCCACCACGGATCTGTCCACGGTGTTGGGGCTTATCGAACAGTTCAAGCCGGCGTTGGCCATCGTCGATTCGGCGCAGACCATCGTCTCGCAGGACGTCGATGGCATCTCCGGCGGATCCACGCAGGTGCGCGAAGTGGCGAGCGCGCTGATTGACACCGCCAAAACCCTTGATATCCCAGTGCTTTTGGTGGGGCATGTCACCAAGGATGGTTCGATCGCAGGTCCGCGTACGTTGGAGCATCTGGTGGATGTGGTCTGTCAGTTCGAAGGCGATGCCGAAACCGCGTTGCGTATGCTGCGTGCAGTGAAGAACCGTTTCGGACCGACCGATGAGGTCGGCTGTTTCGATATGAGCGGCGAGGGCATTGAGGAGGTGACCGATCCGTCCGGCCTGTTCCTATCAACCGGCAATGGTTCTGCGGCGACGCAGGTGGATGGCACGTGCGTGACGTTCACGTTGGATGGGCATCGCAGTCTGCCGATTGAAGTGCAGGCGCTGGTCACCAGGTCGGTGCTGCCGACGCCACGTCGCGCGGCGAACGGTGTGGACTCCAACCGTATCGCCATGCTGGTGGCGGTGTTATATCGTCACGGTGGCATCAATCTGCTGGCCAACGACCTGTACATTTCCACAATCGCCGGCGGTCAGGCGCGTGAGCCGGGTTGCGATCTGGCGATTGTGGCCGCGTTGGCGAGCGCTGCGAAATCGAAACCGATTCCCCGCACGACGTGCGCGATCGGCGAGATTTCGTTGACCGGACAGGTGCGTCCGGTGCCGAGACTGGAATATCGGCTTCGTGAGGCGGCGCGTCTTGGTTTCACCACCGCCGTTGTGCCGACGCTGCGCAAGAACGTCGCCGTGCCGGGAATGGGCGTGGTGCAGGCGGATACGTTGCAGGACGCGTTGGCCGCGATTCTGCGATAGGTCGCCGATGCCCAAACGGCATCGCCATCCGCATTTTGCAACCCGGGAAAGCCCGTTTGGGTAACAAAACACAGATGGCGTCAATGATTCGCGTCAATCGAACCAATCAAATCAATCGAACCGATCCGTCTCAAGCGGTGAGGCGCTTCGTCTCCTCGACGTTGCGTTTCAGCTCGACCACCAGATCGTCGGCCGAATCGAATTTGATCTGCGGGCGCAGGAATCCAGCGAATTCCACGCGCGCCTGATGGCCGTACAGGTCCAACCAGTCATCGGTGATGGCGTAGGCTTCCACCACGCGTTCGGCGTCACCGTCCTCGTTGAACGTCGGCTTGGTGCCGATGGAGATGGCCGCCGGCCAGCGGTGTGGCGACTGCATGGCCACGCGCGCGTTGACGGACGAAGCGTCATACTGCTGCGATACGCCGTCGGCCGGCTTCTCCCCGGCTTCTTCGCCACCGTCGGCGGACTTCTCCCCCAAATCGACCAGCCAGCCGGCGTACACGCCGTCCACCGGCAGGTATCCGGCGACGTTCTCGCTCAGATTGGCGGTCGGGAATCCGATGGTGCGGCCGCGTTCCTCGCCATGCACCACGGTGCCTTCCACGGCATGCGCGTGGCCGAGTATCGCGTCTGCGTCCTTGATACGGCCTTGGCTCAGCAGATAGCGCACATTGGTGGAGCTCCACGTGCGCACTTCCTTGGCCTGATGCTTCTTGCTCCATGCGCGTCGTTCGGCCTTGGAAGCCCCCTCCAGAGGGTCGGAAGGCTCGCCGGGTTCGGACGGCATCACCGGCTTCGCATTGACCGGCACTCGGGTCAGCCCCGGACCGAAATCGTCCACGACCTCCAGCTGGAACACGCCGGTGGCGAGCGCCAGATTCTCAATGGCCTTCACGTTTCCGGCGCGGTTCGCACCCATGGCGGCGTCGGAGCCGAGCACCAGCGTGCGCATGCCGAGTTTGCCGACCATCTGGCCAAGGAAGAAGCGGTATGATTTCGCGGAGAATGCCATGGTGTAGCGCACGATGAGCGTGTAGTCCACGCCGATGGCGTCGATGGCGCGCAGCCGTTCGTCCACACTGGTCAGCGCCTGCGTGTCAGGCGTGCCTGCGGGCGGTTCCTGACCGTCATGTTTGGCGGCGTAAGCGTGCACCAGCGCGGGACGCGGGTCGAACAGCACCACCACGGAGAACGCCTGCTCCTGTTCGGCGAGTTCGGCCACACGGCGGATGACCGCCTGATGTCCCTGATGCATGCCGTCGAATGAGCCGATGGTCACCACGGACTTCTTGTCGTTGCTCAGGGTCGGCCAATCCACCATGCCGCTGGCATCGGGGGTAAGCGTGATCGTCTTCATGTGTCCTTCTTTGCGTATTGTCCGTGTGTTTGTCGTGTTCGTATTGCGTGCCGGCCGGTCTTGATTGTTTCAGTTGAAGACCGCGACCGGCTTGGTCTCGCCACGTTTGGCGCGTTCCACGATCGCCACCAGATCGTTGGTTTCGGGAACGTACGCGGCCATGGTCGTATGGATGTCGTGGGCGATTCTACGGCCGAACCGCAGGTCCGTCGCCTCCTGTTCGGTGACGGGAAGCATGTCCATGGAAACGGCCGCGCTGGCGACCAGGTCGAGTGCGTGGTCAACGGCATGCTCGGCATCGTCAAGCACCGCACGGTTGCGTGTCACTTCGATGCCTTCGCGGTTGGTGAAGGTTTTGGCTTCCGTATGGGCGGTCATGACGTTCGGCATGTCCACCGAGAAACGCCCGACGCGGATGCGGCGCAGCATGGTCAGATGGCCGCCGAGGCCGAGTTCGGAGCCCAGATCGCGGCCGAGTGCGCGGATGTAGGTGCCGGCCGAGCAGGTCACGGTCACGTCGAGTTCCATGACTGGCTGCATGTTCGGTTCGTTTTGCCCGTCGGTTTCGGCATGCCAGGATTCCTCCGGGGCGATTTCGATGGCATCGGCAAGAGGTGATCCCGCGCATGTGGTCGAAGCATAGCCGTATCGCACTGCCGAAACACTGAATTCCGAGATGGTCACCGGACGGGCCTTGAGGTCCACATCCTTGCCTTCTCGGGCCAGATCATAGGCACGCTGGCCGTTGATTTTGATGGCTGAATAGGAGTTCGGCACCTGCTCGATGCGCCCGGTGAAATGATGGGCGATGACGTCTTCAACGGTCTGTCGTGAAGGGAATTCGGCGATAGTTCCCTCCTCCGGCAGCAGTTCGCCGTCGGCGTCGTCCGTGGTGGTGCGCTGGCCGAGTCTGATGGTGGCCAGATAGGTTTTGTCGTGGTCGACGATGTAGTTGAGCAGACGTGTGGCGTTGCCGAAGCCGACCACCAGCACGCCGGTGGCCATCGGGTCGAGCGTGCCGGCATGGCCGACGCGTTTCATGTGCAGGGCGCCACGCACCGCCGCGACCACATCGTGGCTGGTGACGCCCTGCGGCTTGTCGATGACCAGCAGACCGGAGTTGTCAGGCTTCGTCGTCATCGTCCCAATCCTCGACCTCGACATCGTCATCATCGTCGAAGTCGTCATCATCGGGCTCGTCGTGCTTGTACGGATCGGCGTCGCCGGCGTATTGCGCGTTGGCGCGGGACTTGGCGAGTTCTTCGTCGCGCTTGTGTGCGAGCGCGAGGATGTCCTCGATCTCATGGGCCTCGCCCGGCACTTCGTCGAAGATGAATTCCAGTTGCGGGGTGAGTCGCAGTCCGGCCTTGGCGCCTACCAGGGAACGCAGGCGTCCTTTGGCCTGGTTCAGGGCCTGCTGCGCGCGGCGGCGTTCGCCCTGCTCGTGTCCTTCGTGGCCGAGCTGGGTCCAGTAGACTTTCGCGATCTGCAGATCGTTGGTGACGCGCACTTCGGTGATGGTCACGTTGGCCAGTCGCTTGTCGTGCAGCTGCGCCTCCATGGACGATGCGATCACACGCTGAATCAACGCCGCGATGCGCGCGGCGCGGGGATTGGTTCCTGCCATTGCTGTCCTTTTGGTGAAAAGTTCTTGTTGTATCACGGAACGCCCGCAGTCGTGAACCGGCTGTGGGCGTTCCTTACCTGGTTATCGATACGAAGCTCGAAGCACTCGGCTACTTACGCTCGATTTCCTGCATTTCGAAGGTCTCGATGATATCGCCGATCTCGATGTCGTTGAAGGTGCCGAGGTTGATGCCAGCCTCGTAGCCTTCCTTGACGGAGTTGACGTCGTCCTTGAAACGACGCAGCGAGGAGATCTCGAGGTCGTTGACGGTGGCGATGCCGTTGCGCAGGATACGGCACTTCGTACCACGCTTGACTTCGCCGTCCTGAACCATGACGCCGGCGATGTTGCCGAACTTGGAGGAGCGGAAGATCTCGCGGATCTCGGAGT
>ERZ772867.4256-NODE-4256-length-10922-cov-4.499218_pt1 | contig 10922 bp, 14 predicted proteins | sample MGYA00511341_ERZ772867 | MGnify/ENA primary metagenome ERZ772867 (study PRJEB29015, sample SAMEA2737707) | human gut metagenome | biome: human gut; feature: human-associated habitat; material: faeces | place: China | collected 2012 ... | reverse complement strand
TAAAACGGGCAATTAAAAATGAACTGACAACACGAATACTGTTGCCGTCGCAGCTTAAGCTGTGACCGTCTGAACCGGAGAGGCCACAGGCCGGGGAAGGCGTCGTTTATGTGGCGTCCGTGCGGCGGGTAAGAGTTGCCCCGCCCACGCATGATGACTCTACTGAATCACTGTGTCTGCCGCGTGCCACAGTGAGGAGGGAATGTTGAAACGCGGCTGCGCCCGGAGAAAGTCCTGTTAAAGCGCTTTCGGACGCGGGTTCGATTCCCGCCGCCTCCACCAACACAATATTACACAAAACCCTATTTCTATGTCGGCGGCTTTGCCGTCACGGTATGGGGCGTGTAGCAGCAAGGCAGCGTGCTTAGAAAACACGCTGCCTTGCTGTTTATTAAATATGCACTTGAGAAAGCAGTCAAGCCTTTGAGGTTTGGCTGTTTCTTTGTTTTTCAGCAGCTTTTCTCCGTTTATAAGCCTTTTGTGGGTAGCATTCTTCAGAGTTGCAATATTTTTGATTTCTATGCTTTGGAACAAAGAATGCATTGCACATAGGACAAACCCTAAGCTCCAATTCAGCATCATACATCAAATTGGCCAACTGGTAAAATGCTACATCAAAAAGGGAATCCGCAACAACATCAATATGAAGCCCCTTTTCAAATGAAATTCTGCTTCTAAAGTTGATTTTGTCATATTTCTTCTCAAAAATCTTCTTGAATTCTTCCGCTGTAGCCGTCTTGCTATCCTTAGCAATGATTTCTAAATCATCGTAATGCATACCAAATCCAGTCCATTTATCAGAAGATGTAACAAAATGGGCTGGGTTTCTTTTATCCACTTGTCCTTTGATTCCTGTATAGAGATAATAGGCATTTCCAATCTCATTAAGGTGAAATAGAAAATTTTCAAGTGAGAAAGAAAAACGAGCATTTATTGAGTCTGCGTGAAGCGCGGATCTTAATTTCCCGTTTCTGCTTCGATGAATAATTCCCGCTTGCTTATCAAATTCGCCCATAAATGGAAAGCCATTTACTTGACACCACCCTATAATTTTCTCCGCTGTATAGATAAGATTCGGGTTTATCTTGGGCTCCGTCTCCGAGTTTGCTCTGGAATTCTCCTCCGAATCCGCCTCGGACTTCTGCTCTAAATCCTCCTCGGGCTCTTTCTCTGAATCTACCTCATTTTTATTCTTCGTTTTTTTCTTCTTATCGATGAGGATTTTCTTTGTTCCAAAGCGTAAGGTCTGCTCAGAAAACATTTGCTTAGGAAGTCTATATATCAAACTTAGAATCCCCTCAAGCAAGCTTGGCGTGGTTGCCGTTTCAAATGATACAAGCTGAGAGGTTTCTATCATCATATCAACAGGGCAAAAAATCGTGTCCCTTTCATCAAACTCATAGTTTGGAAGGGTGATTTTATTGTAGCAAATCGAAGTAGATAGTCGTTTTAACTCGCCATTCTCTTTTGTCGAACCAATAACCGTGATACGCTTACTCATTATCTGAGGGCCTCTTTTCTTTTAAGTTTATGCAAAAAGCTATTTTATAGCGGTGTTTATCACCATTGATTCTGATACAATACCTCCACAGTCAATCGAGAGGAGGTCGGTAAATATGGAACTATCTGATTTTATTATCAGTGATAAGCAGGCAGAAGAAATTGCCCGTACCATATTTACCGACATTGATGCATTCGTTCTGGCGCATCAAGCGGAGTACGAAGCGTTTCTGGCTGCTGAGCGTGAAGCTATTGCAGATAGCAATAAAAGCGCATAGGAGAATGTGTATAGATGATGAAATCACTTGCCTGCTGGCCCATTCTGCTGCGTGGGCCTCCCCGATTGGGGTTGCCGATATCCGGGTACGCAGCTTTAGAACTTTTGAAAGGAGATAGCAAAATGAACATGAAACAATTGTGTGCTGCGACTGACCGCATCAGTTGGTGGGGAGAGATAAATTTCCGCATGGCTGAAAAGCAGGTTAAAAAGCTACAGCGGCGTATTGCGGCGGCGTTCAGAAACAACGAAATGGGGAAAGTAGCATCTCTACAGGAGCGGCTTATTCATTCGTTTAGCGCAAAAGCACTGGCTGTAAAAATAGTCTCTTCGAATCGCGGAAAAAATACGGCCGGTGTTGACGGTATAGTTTGGAAAACGGACAGCCAAAAGCTCCGAGCTGTATATAGTCTGCGGCGCAGAGGGTATCGCCCTCGCCCACTGCGGCGAATCTATATCCGCAAACCCGGTGGAGGTGCTAGGCCTCTCAGCATACCGACCATGAAGGACAGGGCCATGCTGACTCTGTACAAATTCGCATTGGAGCCAATTGCTGAATTATCCGGCGATCCCGGTTCCTACGGATTCCGATATGATCGGTCTGCTGAAAAGGCTGCCCTGAGGCTCATGGATGAATGTGCTCATGATGATGAATTCGTGTGGGTACTAAAGGCGGATATTCATTCATGCTTTGACTCTATAGCTCATAAGTGGCTGTTAAGTCATATCCCCATGGACAAGCAGATGTTATCAAGATTCCTCTCCTGCGGTTATATAGACAAAAACAGAAAATACCCTCTCCGCCGAGGTATACCACAAGGAGGAAGTCTTTCCAGTCTTCTTTGCAATATGACCTTAGATGGCCTTGAAGACTATCTACACGAGGTTTGCGGAGAAAATATTTTGATGGTCAGATATGCCGATGACATTATTGTTGTTTCTCATACGCAGCAGCTTTTGGTGCAGTCTGTACTTCCCGCTATGAATCGGTTCCTACAGAAACGAGGGCTGCGGTTGTCTCGAAAGAAAACACAGGTAAGACGGATAGAGGACGGCCTTGTTTTTCTTGGGTATCAAATCGAGAAAACAGGTCAAATGGTTTATGCCTTGCCGTCTGAGCGGAGCATATCCACTCTGCGGCAAAAGGTCGAAGTGCTTTCGTCGTGCCTGCGAATCAAACCAATCGATACCCTGCCCGTTCCCGTGCTGCTATATATACGGAACTGCTATAAGTGGATTATAAGGGGGTGGCTAAATTATTTCTGGAAAGTTGTATTGCTGGACAGCTTCGAACCTATACGGCAAGAAATTGCTATCGCTGCTGTTCAGGCGGCGGACGATGTGCGGATTGCAGATATGATAACAAAGATTTTTTATGAAAAGTATAAGGAGGAAAATTATGAAATTAAATAACCTGAGTGACCTGGATGATGAGCTGTTCAATGAAATAGCTCAGTCGTTCGATACGCCAAACTTAATCGAGCTATTGGGAATGGCGAAAAATTGTATTGTGGAGGTACTGGATTCCGGTCTGCCACTGCCAGAGGTGTATATGGGCTGTCAGCTGAATATAGCCTATACCCTACTTAACGAAGTACAGGAGGCGCTTTATGACAACTAAATAATCATCAGACAGCCCCGCCGTTGATTTTGATTCAATGGTGGGGCTGTTTTCTGCTTAGATATAGGGAACCTCTGTCTCTTTCTCTGTGTCTGTGCGAGGTTGTGCGTCACAGATTACATATACATCGTTTCCGACGATAAAATCCAGCGTACCTGTTGCGGCCTCCTTGGCGGAAATATACTGGCCTTGGAGCTGCGTGACCTGCGATAGGAACCTGCAAATCTGACTGGGTGAAAGGCTGTACTTCATATCTAAATCAGCGGGTATACGGTCAGCCGATGCGTAAATGCGCCTGCGTAACTTTTTCATGGGGATAACTCCTTATAATTTTTGATAGGTCAGAACACATCTGTTTTGCGCTTCGGTTAAGCGGTGCCGGGGCCTCTGCGATGCAAAAAGGTCTTTTGCATCGACAGCCGTTCCCGGCGGTTTGGCTGTGTTTTCTGCCTTCAAAAATATACAAGGTCCAAATCCGGCCTACCCGACAGTTTTGCTCTTGGCGGTTCTCTGACGCTCTCAAACAGTTTTCTGCTTCCCCATCACTCTATAGGGGGTATCAAGCAGAATCCCGTCTGCACCAACGCATCAGGCGAACAGCGGCGATTACTCCTCGGAGATACCAAGAAGGATATGAACTGCCTGCCTAATATCCTCTTTTTCCCGATAGGCTTTCAGAACTTTCCGTTCCTGCTCGGTCAGCTCGTCCCCCGTGACCTTGATTCCCAGCAGGAGACTGGGCGACACATCCAGTGCCACACACATTTCAGCCAGAATGTCTGCGTCCGGGCGGTTAAGGCCCTGTTCCCAATTCGACACCCGGCTGTTGCTGACGCCAAGAATCTCTGCCAGCTGTTTCTGGCTTAAATGGCTTGCCTCCCGGTACTTCCGAATTCGGTTTCCAATCTCGTATTTCTTGCTTTCTTTACTTTTCATATATCACGCTGTCACCGCCTTTCCTCTATTATATGGGCAAAATCGGGAAATAGCAATCAAAAAATCAAGATTATCTTGAAATACATCTTGATTTTACAGAATATCAGTGTTATTATAATTGCAGATTCAGAAATTCTGTATTTCAAGAGGTGACGGTGTTGCGGGTATATGAAAAAGTCCGGGCATATATGGATGAGATGGGCTATAAGCAGATCACGATAGCAGAGAAGGCGGGTATTCCAAAGGCAACCTTTAACGCTATCCTCAATGGCAAGCGGGTACTCTACGCCGATGATCTGAAGGCGATTTGTCTGGCACTGAATGTCAGCCCGGAACTATTTATAGAAAGCCCAAAAGCGGCAGACGAAAAGTAGAGGGTGGCCCTATGAAGAATATAGAAGCAGCCGCAAACGCTGTTCAGCGGATGGATGCGCATTTGCGAACAGCGCTGCTGGTAAAGGACGGCACTATTCCGCCACAAAAGCTGTGGGAAAATACATACATCAAAAAGCAGATAGACAGGCGGAAGTCCGGCGGCGCTTTTACGCTGAAAGACCATGTCCGGGGCATGGTTTACTCCATGATAACCTCCGGCGCACCGTGGAGTAGACTGGAAGATTCCATTGATATGGCGACCGGGCAAATTGCCAGCATTGATGAAATCTTCTTTCAGTACGACATAGACACACTGAAAAACACAGACCCGGCGTGTTTGGTGGACAGGCTCTTGGCACAAAAGCTGGGAACGCCATATAGCGATAACCAGATGAATGCGCTGGTTCATGTAAATATCGAAAAGCTCCTGCGGCTTGAAAGGGCATACGGCAGTGTTGACAGCTTCTATCAGAAATTTATCCAAGCTGACCCAAGTATCAAAACGCTTGTAAAAGAACTGTCTGCCTACGGAAAGCCAAACAAGTTTGAGCAGCTGGGAGAAGCGCTGACCGCTGAATATCTCCGCAATGCGGGGTACGATATCGCAAAACCAGACCGACACATACGAAGAATATTAGGCCGTGACGCGCTGGGCTGCTCTGACAGTCAAACTATTCCGATATACGAGGCCTTTGACACTGTATCGGAAATTGCAAAGGCAGCGGGGAAATGTGCTGCCGAGGTCGATTATATTTTATGGTCTTACTGCGCCAAGGGATTTGGCGAAATCTGCACCGCAAGGAATCCCAAATGCCGTCAGTGCGTGGCGAGAAATATATGCAAAAACATAGGAGGGTAAAACGATGTCCAATATCACAGAAGAAACTTTCGCAGCGTACAGCGGGAGTGACAAAGCATTTACCTTGCATGGGAAAACACTGGTTGTACCGGCCAATCTGGATGTGTATATGCACTACCGCCGCCAGTTCAGAGAATTAGCAAAAGCGTGTTCCGATGAAGCCGCAGCGGAATACCGGGAGTCCGTACATGACCTTGACACCTATATGGAGCAGTTTCCCGAGATTTACGAAAAGTACCTGCGGCAGGTGGCTGAGAAAGCGGTGGATGTGCTTGTCTCGGCAGGCGTTTACAGCTTCGATGCAGACAGCTTTGTCAAAGCGCACATGGAAAACTTCAACCTTGCCGCACAAGATTACCAAACGATGTCGGAGAGCATTCGCCTGACAGAGGAACGGAACACTAAAATCGGACAGGGCATGATGAACTCTGTAACTTCGCTGTTTGGTAATCGGGGCAGCTTTATGCAGGGCCTTGTCAATGGAATGACAGAAAGTGCTGTAGAAGATGTAAGAAAAATCAATGCTGAGCAAAAGGTAGAGCTTTTTCAGAGAATTGATCCGAGTAAGCAGCTAAACCGTGTTTATTTGGATTACTGGGATGTCGGAACTACGCTGATGAGCATTCTCAGAAGCAATGGAGCGGACATCTGGCAGGCGGATGGAGCCAATGTCGGTGACATGAATGCTGTTCTTCGGAACATCTCCAACCCCAACTTCCCGCAGGAAAAAGTGCTGGATGTTCTGTTTGATTACATTCTGAAAGCACCCGGCAGCAGTGCACTGTTTAAGGCGATGGAGGAGAAATTTGGCGAAGATGCCAGAGAAATCCTCGATTACTTCATGTACCCCGATTTTAACCAGCTGGCGTTTACAAGTGAGGACTTCCCCCAACAGACTGCGGCAGCCAAAACAGAGGAGGAAAAGGCCTCACAGGACGAAGCAGCCGAGCCGCAGGGCAAGAAGCGCAAGAAGGGTATGTTCTCGGTTTGGGATAAAGTAGTGGATGGTGAGAAAATGAAAAACGGGTTGAAAATCGGCGCCGGGATTCTGGCCGCAAGTGTGATGCTGGCGTCCTCTAAGAGTGGGAATAGCAGCGTCAATGACAGATACAAAGACCTTATGGGAAGCAACGGGTGTATGTACGGAAAAAAGGATGAAAGCGGCTTCAGAATAAGCTGCGACTTCCGGTGCCCTTTGTACAATCATTGTTCCAGACCTACCGGGCATCACTAAGCAGTAAGTTACCCCAAAAAGAAAACATCTCTTTTCCTTTATAGTTTTTCCAACCGTAGACCAGCCGTGATTTTTACCGATCACGGCTGGTTTTCTATAAACATTATTCTAATCACCATTTCTTTTATAGCTCGCCTGCTAAATTATTACGAAATTATTAACGGATTTGATTCCTCTGTTTTGTTATCTTATAATATGCATATCATAAGAAATAGAGAGGTTTTTCGTATGATTTACGGCTATGCAAGGTGTTCAACCAACGAGCGGGAGCAAGATATTAACAGGCAAGTGCGGGAACTGAAACAGCAGGGCGCTACCGATAAAACCATCTATCTGGAATACGAAAGCGGCATGAAAACAAACCGGGCAGAGTTGGCGAAATTGCTGGATGTTGTAAAAGCCGGAGATACCATTCTAACAACGGAGGTCAGCCGCATTACCCGCAGCACTAAGCAGCTTTGCGACATCATCGAACTGGCCAAAGACAAGAAAATCAAATTGGTGCTGGGCAGCCTTGTTGTTGATTGCACGAAAGAGCTTGACCCCATGACGGAGGGAATGCTCAAAATGATGGGCGTGTTCAGCGAGCTGGAGCGCAATATGATAAGCCAGCGAGTAAAAAGCGGCATGGAGAATGCCAAGGCACAAGGAAAAGCCATTGGCCGCCCTGCCGTCACCGCTGACACGATTCCGGCTATCTTCTATAAGCACTATCCGAAATATAAAAAGGGTGAGATCAACAAGGCAGAATTTGCACGGCTATGCAAGCTTTCTTATCCGACGATTTACAAATATCTTCAAATTGTAGAGGAGTAAGATATGAATGTGAAGATTTGCTCCCGCAGAGCGGCAGAAGAATTGCTGGAACAGGGATTCCCGGAACATACTGCTGTAATCAGCTTTTATGACCCGCCCTCCAAACGGAACGCTGTTCAGCCGCTTGACTATATTGGCAAGGCTGAAAGAGTGTTTCCGATTGCGATTCATGATTTGGATTTGACAGCGCTGCCGGAGGTTGCCTTGGACTATGAAACATTCTTTCCGGAAGCTGACAATCTGGCAGCGTTCATTCTGCAAGCGGAAAAAGACCACTTGAATATCATTTGCCAGTGCGAATACGGGCAGAGCCGGAGCGCTGCCTGTGCCGCAGCAATCCGAGAATACTTCTGTGGAGACGGTATTCAGATTTTTGCCGATTATCGCTACTATCCCAATCAAGTGGTTTATCACAAGGTATTTGATGCGCTTACGAAGAAAGGGAAGGTGAAGTAAATGACAGCCGTTATTTATGCCAGATACAGTTCCAGCTCACAGCGGGAGGCCAGTATTGAAGAACAGGTAAAAATCTGCGAGCAGTTTGCAAAACGCCATGACTACATGGTCACCCATGTGTATAAAGACAGCGCTATAACAGGTAAGACAGACAAGCGCCCGGAATTTCAGCGTCTGTTAAAAGACTGCGCAAAAAAGTCATTTGATGCGGTCATTTTTTACTCGATTGACCGCTTCGGGCGAAATTTATTGCAGTCACTGGGAAATGCTTCAAAAATCGAAGAATACGATATTTGCTTGCTTTCTGCGACAGAGGAATTTACAAATACACCCTCCGGGCGGTTTTACAGAAATATGATGATGTGCAACGCCCAGTATTATAGTGATGAATTGGCGCAGAAAATCAAGCGTGGCATGGATTTCAATGGAGAGCGCTGCTTGAGCACCGGCGGAAATATTGCGCTGGGGTTCAAGGTAAATGAGCACAAGCAATTTGAAATCGACCCGGAGAAAGCGCCTCTTGTCCGTATGATATTTGAAATGTACGCCGACGGCAGGAAAGTTACCGAGATTGTAGAGCGCATGAATTCTATGGGTTACAGAACTGCTCATGGTGCACGGTTCAATAAAAATTCTCTGCACACGATTCTGAAAAATAAGCGCTATATTGGCACTTATACATATAAGGGAACAGAAATTCCCAACAGTATGCCCCGGATTATTTCGGACGAGCTGTTTAACAAGGTTGCAGACCGAATGAGTGCCAATAAGAAAGCTCCTGCCAGAGCGAGAGCCAAAGTTGAATACCTGCTGACTACAAAGCTGTTTTGTGGGCGGTGTAAGGAAATGATGACCGGCTTTTCAGCCACAGGGAAACAAGGAAAGGTCTATAATTACTATATCTGCAACGGCAGAAAAGCGAAAAAGTGCGAGAAGGGTATGGTCAAAAAGGACTACATTGAAGATATAGTTGTATCTCAGTGCCGCAAGTTTTTGACCCCAGCCAATATCGCTAAAATTGCTCAGAAGGTTTCTGCCCTCTGTGAAGAAGAGCGAGATACCAGCAATCTGCGTTTTCTGAAAAAGAATTTGGCTGACAACAAGAAGAAACAGGAAAATGCCATTAACGCAGTCACGGAGACGGATAACCCGACCATCCGCAAAGGGCTGTATGACAGGATTGCACAGTTAGAAGCAGCGCAAAATGAAATAGAAGCAGCGATTGCACAGGAGGTGATTCCCTTCCCGTCATTGACCGAACCCAAAATTCGTTTCTTTTTAACGGCGCTGCGAGACGGCAGTGTGAAAGACATCAAGTACCGCAAAATGCTGATTCGGCTATTTGTAAATAGGATTTATCTATATGATGACCACCTGACAACCACCTTTAACACAGGAGAGGACACCGTTGAGATAAATGACAGACTATTAGCAGAGCTGGAAGAAAACAGCGATAAGGAAAGGCTTTTGTTTAAGGGAAAGGATGGTCCACCATAATGTGGAGACAAAAAAGATGTCTCCTGCGAAAAGCCCGAATATATCGGGCTTTTTTGCTACCCAAACGGCGATTTTTCTCTGTGCCAAAATACAGATGCAAAATCGCCGTTTTCCCTTTGTGGATAGACTTGAACTCCCGAAAAGTAAGTATCAGATACACAGGCAGATAGAAATCAAAAATCTATCTGCTTTTTTGTTGCCCGAATAAAGGAGAAAAAACTATGCTTCAAAAAGAATTAGCCAAGCGGCTGCGCGGCCGCTATCATAGCAAGCGGCCGCCCAAAACGGAAACGAATCCTTTGAATAGGGGTAGCGAAAAAGACGATAGGGGAAAGTGCGCGGTCCGGCGCGCGGGCTGTTTTTGGATGCTACGGTTATATGTAATAGTGGAAAACGCGCTGCCAATATCGTTATGCTGTTTTTGCGTTTCAGTAGGGAACCTGACGGCGGTGATACGGTGTAAAACGGGACAGCAAGAGGAAATAAGCGGAAACACAGACCCGATTTTTTACGGATTGTTCATTTTTGAAGGGGAGAGAATAAGGCGCCGGTGTTGACGGTGGAAGGTAATTTGATGTATAATACAGTGATTATTATGCGGAGGTAGGCCCATTATGTGGATTGCAGACGGCTGGAAGGACTATGAACTGCTGGATTGCGGCGGCGGAGAAAAACTGGAACGCTGGGATAAACAAATTCTGGTGCGGCCCGATCCTCAGGCAATCTGGGAAACCGACTACAAAAACCCCGGCTGGAAACAGGCTAACGCGCGATACAGCAGGTCTTCCACCGGCGGAGGACACTGGGACAAGCGAAAGCTGCCGGAGCAGTGGCCGGTCAGCTATAAGGAGCTTTGCTTTCAGGTAAAGCCCATGAACTTCAAACACACGGGCCTTTTTCCGGAGCAGGCGGCCAACTGGGATTTCGCCATGGAAAAAATCAGAAATGCTGGCAGGCCCATCCGGGTGCTGAACCTGTTCGCCTACACCGGCGGGGCCACGGTGGCCTGCGCGGCGGCGGGCGCCAGTGTATGTCATGTGGACGCGGCCAAAGGAATGGTGGCATGGGCCAGGGAGAACGCGCGGGTATCGGGTCTGGCTGAGGCGCCCGTGCGGTGGATTGTGGATGACTGCGCTAAATTTGTAGAGCGGGAAATCCGCCGGGGGAAGACCTATGATGCTATCATTATGGACCCGCCCAGCTATGGCCGCGGCCCGGGAGGCGAGGTGTGGAAGCTGGAGGAAAATCTCTATCCGTTTGTGAAGCTGTGCACCAGAGTCCTGTCGGAAAAACCCCTGTTCGTAATTTTGAATTCCTATACCACGGGGCTGGCGCCGTCGGTGCTGGGGTA
>ERZ772867.4251-NODE-4251-length-10941-cov-7.292945_pt1 | contig 10941 bp, 7 predicted proteins | sample MGYA00511341_ERZ772867 | MGnify/ENA primary metagenome ERZ772867 (study PRJEB29015, sample SAMEA2737707) | human gut metagenome | biome: human gut; feature: human-associated habitat; material: faeces | place: China | collected 2012 ... | reverse complement strand
GTCAACTCACAGTTGCTCATACTTGCTCATGTTTTATCATACTTTTTCATAGATTCTTTTAGAATTGTTGCGATTTTCTTGTTTATCTCAGAAAAAATGATTAGCTTTGCAAAATATATTATTGAGTTTAAATAAACATGGGCAATGATTACAAAGATTAGGTTACAAAATTGGAAGAGCTTTAAGGACTCTACTATATATATCGATTCTTTGGGTATCCTTATCGGAACCAATGCTAGTGGTAAGTCAAATGTGTTAGATGCGTTTGCCTTCCTCCGTGCCGTGGGGGAAGGTAAGAGCCTTCTTGATGCCATCCAGACTGTTAGAGGTGGGGAAGACTGGATTATCCGTAGAGGTGAGGATTTCTTCTGTATCGAGATAGAAATAGAAATTGAAGGAAGTTATTATCTTCTTGATTTGAGAGTGATTAAACGGAATTCAGTTTTCAGTTTTGGTTCTTGTGAAATTCATCGTTTAGGTATAGAAGGCGATAATGTCGTTCCTGGCAAGTTTATTGATTCTGCTCGCAACATGACATGGAAAACGTATGATGTTCCAATACTTCTGGATTTTTGGGCAAAGATATATGCTACTTTTAGAAATATCATCATTCTTGATCCTGTTCCTGCTAAGATGCGTGATTACTGCAAGATTTCCAAAGAGCTGAAGTCTGATGGTAGTAATGTAGCAGGTGTTTTATGTGCGTTGTCTCCAGAGGAAAAGAAGAAGGTGGAAGCACTGGTGTCCAGCTATGTTCGGCCACTTCCTGAACGTGATATAAATAAGGTTATATCTGAGCCTGTTGGTCTGATTAAGTCAGATGCCATGCTTTATTGTTATGAGGATTGGAATCCTGAACAGCCTGTTGATGCAAGAGGTATGAGTGATGGAACGCTTCGTTTTATTGCGATTGTCGTAGCTCTTTTGACGGTTGCACCTCATAGCTTACTGCTTATCGAAGAAGTGGATAATGGCTTGCATCCTTCTCGTGCCAAGGAGTTGGTTGATATGTTGAAGGATTTGTCACGACAGCGCCAGGTTGATGTGCTCTGTACGACGCATAATCCTGTTTTGTTGGATGAGTTGGGAAATAAGATGATTCCGTTTATCAGCTATGTTACCCGTGACGAGCATGGCGATAGCCATGTCAATCTCTTGGAAGAAAAAGAGAATCTTGCCAAATTGATGGCTTCTGGAACAATAGGTAGAATGATGGTTAATGATAAGATATAGAAGTGGAAGGCTACCGTTATAGGAGGGCAAGCTTTAGGCGATGCTTCTATCGTTGAAGTCGTAAAATATTATACTGATTTAGGATATCAGGTTGAAATCTTTACAGGTGATGAAGGATTGAAAGCTTATGAGCCTACGGTTGAAATCCCTAGGAGAAGAAGAAAATGACTCAAGCTTTGCAAGTCCGCTAGGCGTTAGGGAGATACGCAAGTCCGCAGGAACGCCTAACGGACCCTAACGCCATGCAGGGCATAATGAGAAAGTGCTACGGAGCGTAGCACTTTTGTCGTGGTCGCACAATCTGCTACTGCTGAGCAAGGGATTTAATGATGAAGCCACGCTATATTATGCTCAGGAAACTATAACCAAAGGTTGGAATCGTGACTTGTTGCTCAATGCCATCAAACTCAATATGTATGAGACACAGGCATTGGCTGGACTATAAAGTACAGAAAGATTCACAGAACAATGATATCTCCTTTTCCCTGACATACAGATTGTGAACACATGTGTTCACAATCCTTTACGACAACAATCAGTTGTTCGCAGCTAAGTATATGACTTACTGGAACGCCTTGGTTTATCCAATCAAACCAAGAATCGTGAACGTTATATTCTTGAAACCTTACTGATTGTTCATAACGTACTGATAATCAATGCTAATTGGAATGGCAAAATAACGAAAGAAACAAAAAGCTCCAAAACAACCTTTTTCGCTCGTATTTTATGATTATCAATGAAAGGAATAATATTGCGAAATACTCAATTATTTGCATGTTTTCGTAAATGTTTTGAGAATATTTTACCTTTTTCTGAAATTATTTTCGTACTTTTGCAAGCGGATTTCTGATTTGCTGAAAGTTGATGTAAACGATTTGTTGAACAAAGAATGTATCAAAGAATGATGGACGATATATTGAAACAGATAAACGCTGGCGAGGTGTCGGGGGTGCAGTTCAAGGAACGCATTCTCGACAAATATGATATTGCCTGTGAGTTAGTGGCGTTCAGTAATTCACATGGTGGTAAGTTGGTAGTTGGTATAAAGGATAAGACTGGAGAAACCAATGCCTTGTCGTATTCTGAGGTACAAGAAACAACCAACTTGTTGAGTGACATTGCTTCTGAAAACGTAGTGCCATCCATTCTGATAAAGATAGATACTGTTGAGGTCGAGGATGGCAACCTGGTTGTTGCTACTGTGAAGGAAGGACTCAACAAGCCTTATCATGACAACAAGGGAATCGTATGGGTGAAGAATGGTGCCGACAAGCGCAAAGTGTTCGATAATGCTGAACTTGCAGAAATGATGACCGACTGCGGAAGTTTTGCACCAGACGAGGCTGGTGTTAGGGATGCAACTGTCAACGACCTTGATGCAACGACCATCAAGCAGTTTCTTGGCAACCGTTTTGATAGAGTGTTGGAAAACAAAGGCTTGACAGGTGACGCTTTTAATGAAGCATCACTTGATATGATATGCTCTGCCATAGCTAAGGGGCATGACTGTGAGAAGATACTTCGCAATCTGCGATTTATCCGTCCTGATGGTTCACTGACCGTTGCTGCCATGCTTCTGTTTGGCAAATACACCCAACGTTGGTTGCCAATGATGACAGCCAAGTGTATCTGTTTTGCAGGCAACAGCGTCGGCAGCAAGGTTTTTCGTGACAAGGTGAATGATGCAGATATGGAGGGAAATCTGCTTCATCAGTATGACACGATCATGGATTTCTTCACTCGTAATCTGCATAATGTGCAGGTGGGAGAAGAATTCAACAGTATGGGAAAGTTGGAAATACCTTACACAAGCTTGGTTGAGTTCACTGTAAACAGCCTTGTACATCGCTCGTTGAACATGAAAGCCCCTGTTCGCATTTTCATTTTCGACAATCGTGTTGAGATTCACAGTCCTGGGGCATTGCCTAACGGACTCACTATTGATGACATAAAGGCAGGAACTTCCATGCCTCGCAATATGTTCCTTTTTAACAATGCTATATACTTGCTGCCATACACTGGTGTAGGTAGTGGCATCACTCGTGCTCTTGATGAAGATGTTAATGTCACATTTATGAATAATGACAAGGCACAGGAATTTGTCATCACGGTTTGGAGAGAAGAAAGTAACCAAGTCGAAGACCATAACACTGGACTTAGACACTCTGACACTGACTTAGACACCGACCATGACACTTTTGACGAAGACCATGACACTGGACTTAGACACTCTGACACCGACTTAGACACCGACCATGACACTTTTGCCGAAGACCATGACACTATACATAGTTACCATGACACTAAAAGAGTGCCATTGACGAATAAACAGAAGGATATAGTAAACTTCTGTAGCGTGCCAAGAACAAGTAGGGAAATTTTGGAAAGAGCCGGTGTTGTCTATCATACAAAAAATATAGCTAAATACATCACCTCCCTTGTTGCAGCAGGATATTTGCAGATGACCAATCCGGATAATCCTACGGCAAGCAATCAAAAATACAAGAAAATAACAATAAAATAGTAAGAATGATGGACTCATTATATTTCCTTCAGTTCGCATGTTTCATCTTCATGCTCATCAATGCCCTTATCCTCGGCATCACCCACCTGCACATGAAGTGGACCAACCGACGCTACGAGTGGTCACGTTGGCTGATACTTGCAGGTATGATGGGACTTGCCATACAATATCTCTTGCAGATGCGCTTGGGTTTTCGTGCGAAAAGCGATGACTTGGGAGCTATTTTCAACATTCTTGTCTATACCCCATGCATCACCACTATCTCCATGGGCATATACAACATTGAGGCGACCCATGCCAACCGCCGAAAGATGAACATCGTCTGCGCTTGCATTTATGCCGCCATCATAGCAGTTTTCTACATAGGCTACAGCAATAGCGGAAGTCTTAACATTGGCAACTGGCTCTATGCGATGCTCGTATTGTTCGGCGCAAACGTAGCGTATTGCATCTATATGATTATGATTGAGATGCGGAAACGCAAGAAAATGTTAGAGCTGATGACTGGTGGCGACATGTTGCCCTACGTGCGATATGCCCGAGCCAGTGTCTTCGCCCTGTTCTTCTCTACCCTTACCATGCCTTTCGTCATCCTCTCTACCACCTTATTATATATAATAGGTCCGTTGGCTTTGCTTTCAATTCTTTTCTTCAACCTGAGTTTCGTGGCATTGGGCTACAATTACGTTCCTACCGAGGAACTCTTAGATAAGGAGGAAGAAGAAAGCGCAGCCATAGCAGATGAAGAAACAGAAAATGGGGGAGCATCTTTGGAAAGCTCCGATGTGCAGAATGCAGAGTCTGCCGATAGTAAAGAAAACTTACAGTCAATTTCTCAGGAGCGTCAGGCAGCCATCAAGGAGAAGCTCGACAAGTGGTGTGCTGATTTGGGCTACAAAGACACCACAGTAAACATGTTCACCCTGTCACGCTCGCTGAACATTTCCAAGAACGAGCTGTCACGCTACTTCACTGCGTGCCTAAACTCCACCTTCCGCATCTGGCTTGCCGAGGTACGTTTTGAGGCAGCAAAGAAGATGATGCTCGACTATCCCGACTACAACAACGACATCATTTCTGCCGAATGTGGCTTCTCTTCACGCTCCTATCTCTATCGCATATTCAAAGAGAAAGAAGGTTGCTCCCCAACTGTCTGGAGAGCGAAAATACAATAAAATCACGCCTTAGGTGTCTACTTCCCCCACCAAGTAGACACCTATTTTGTAGGAAGTAGACACCTAAGTGGGGCAAGTAGACACCTTTTTTGAAAGAAAAACCCTATATTTGCACCATGGAAAATATAATTCAGACTTTCACGAAAGAAGAACAAGCCATTTTTTTCGTGGCATTGTTTCTTCTGATTTTCGCCCTGGTCATGAGCTATGCCATGGTTCAAGACTACAGGATGTATCTTGATGAGAACTACAAGGCTCGCTACAGCTTCTGTGATTTCATCAAGAGAGAACGCTTTTATATCTATTTGCTGTTTGCATCCATATTTATCAGCCTGACAAATCTCTTGTATTTTCTGGAGTGAGCTTAACAATAAGCAGAAAAATTTAAATAACAAATATAATATTAATTTATGAAAAAATTTACCAATCAATTCAATGGGTCGCATGCCGACCGTATGAACTATGGGGGGGGCAAAGTTCTGTAGATTTGCTCTGTTCCCATTGATGTTGTTCATGTTGTTGCTTCTGCCTGCCAATATGGTGGCGCAGACAGATTACGACACGTCTGTAACGTTCACTGCCTTAGCAGGTGACCCAGATGGTATGTCTGAAGCAGAAAATTTCAAGAAACTCTTTGATGGCAAGGAAAGTAATTCTAGCAAGTGGTGCTGTTGGTTTAGCGGCCGCGCCTATGTCATCTTCAAAGCCAGCAAGGCAGGAGTACCTGTGGGCTACACCATCACTACGGGAAATGACAATGAAACTTGGGGAGGCCGCAATCCGTTGTCATGGAAGCTCTATGGTAACAATACAGGCAAAGATGATGCTTGGGAGCTTATCGATGAGGTAAGCGATGACAAGGTGCTCAAGGATAAGAACTATACTTCGTACGACTTCACCTGCAAATGTTCTACCTCTTATCAATATTTTAAATGGGAAATCTCGGCTATTCATAGTGGACGCACATTGCAGGTAGGTGAGTTTAAACTCAAACTCCAAACCTGTTCTCACAAGAATACCGATGGCTCGGATGCCCTTGGTGATGTAATCAAAAACGTAGAACCAACTTGCACAGAGCACGGCTATACCACACAAGAATGCTCTCTCTGCAATTCTATTGTGAAGGTATATAAGGATGATGTGCTTAAACCACATACACTCACTCATTATGAAGCAAAAGCAGCTACATGTACAGAGGCTGGTAACATAGAATACTGGCAGTGCAGTGTATGCAACAAACTCTTCAGCGATGAAGCCACAACTAAAGAGATTACGGATGCTACCAGCCTCGTGATTCCTGCAAAAGGCCATAAATTCGACCGTGAAGGCAATTGTACTGTCTGTCACTATAAGGATTCTCGCTATGCTTTGTTCAATTTGGAGGGTATAACCGATGTTACCATTACTGACAATGACAGTTATCCTTGGAAGATGTTGGACTTGAACGCAGATGGAATGTCTAATGTCTCTTCCTATTTTACAGCAGAAAGCAAGGGACTGATGTCAAGTAATTATGGGGTGAATGACAGTAGATCTGGAATTATAGTCAAATTCAATGTAGAAAAGCCTATATTATTTTCATTTAAATATCTAATTTCGGCAATGAACTCTAACTATGTCTTTATTACTTTAAATGGAAAACGGCTTGGTGATATTTATGGAACAGATCAAAAAGTGTATAAAAGCATTTTAAACAATGGTGAATATACTTTGAAATTATCATATAATACATACCCTTTTGATGAAGGTAATAAAGGTGCTGACCGCGCATTCATATACGATCTGAACACGGCAACCACTATTTCTGATTATGTAGCAGAGTTGGATGCTACGAATACTACATTGACTTTCAAAAAAATCACTTCTGATAATTTAGAAAGTATTGATTTAAGCCGTTTAGTTATAGTGAATGACGAACCGATGGTGAAAGATATGTACGATATAGAAACTATAAAAATCAAGAATATCGTTTTCGATGAGAGTTTCAAAACATACGCACCTACATCGTTGTTTTCTTTCTTTAAGGATTTAACAGAGTTGGAAACAATTAAAGACTTGAAGTATTTGAATACAGCGAATGTGAAGTATATGTCAGATATGTTTTGGGGCTGTCAAAAACTCTCTTCGCTCGATCTCTCTAAGTTCAATACAGAGAAGGTGACGGATATGAGTGGTATGTTCTATGGTTGTCAAAACCTCTCTTCGCTCGATCTCTCTAAGTTCAATACAGAGAAGGTGGAGGGTATGACAAGCATGTTTGAGGAATGTAAAAACCTCTCTTCGCTCGATCTCTCTAAGTTCAATACAGAGAAGGTGACGGATATGAGAGGTATGTTCTATAATTGCTCCACTCTCACTTCTCTCGACCTCTCTAATTTCAATACAGAGAAGGTGGAGAGTATGATGGGCATGTTCTTTAGTTGCTCAGCTCTCACTTCTCTCGACCTCTCTAATTTCAATACAAAGAAGGTGCGGTTTATGAACAGCATGTTCAATGCATGCTCCGCTCTTACAACCATCTACGCCGGCGATAAGTTTGTTACAACAAAAGTAGAAAATGGTTCTTATATGTTCTCAGACTGCACAAAACTCAAAGGCTTTGATAGTAGCATGATCGACCACAAAAAAGCCAACTGCGGCACGGATGGTTATTTTACTCCTGGATGTGCTTATGCTGAGTTTGACAATGCTACTGGAACTCTTACATTCCGCTACAAGGGAGTAAAGCCTGCAGAAGCTTATGACCTTAATGTGAAATCTAACAATCCGGGGTGGCAGGATCAAAAAGGAAATATCAAGAAGGTGGTCTTCGATGCATCGTTTGCCAATGCAAGACCAACGAGCTGTTGTTTGTGGTTCGCAGATTGCTTTTATCTGACCGAAATTGAAGGTATTGAGAATCTGAATACAGAGAAAGTAACAAACATGGGCTCTATGTTCTCGGGTTGCTATGCGCTTACCTCGCTCGACGTCTCTAACTTCAATACAGAGAAGGTGACGTATATGTCAAGCATGTTTGAGGACTGTCAAGAACTCTCTTCGCTCGATCTCTCAAAGTTCAATACAGCGAATGTGAAGAATATGGAAGACATGTTTAAAGAATGTCGAAAACTCTCTTTGCTCGACCTCTCTAATTTCAATACAGAGCGCGTGGAGAATATGTCCTCTATGTTCTCTGGTTGCTCAACTCTCCAAACTATCTTCGCCAGCGATAAGTTTGTTACGGACCAGTTTTTTGATGGTGTTGGTATGTTCTTTGATTGCAAGAATCTCAAAGGTTTTATAGATTATATCAGTAACACAGACAAAGACAAGGACGATAACAAATACGCCAACTATAAGACTGGCTACTTCACCAAGCTGGTAGGTAAGAATGGTGAGAAAAAGATAGGTGCAACGGGAGAAACTCTTGCTACGGAGAATCTTGTTCTTGACGACGGCAAGGACTTCGTGGCTTATGACCAGTTCGCAGCCAAGAATGCATCTTACAGCCGAGATATCCCTGAAGGTTCTAAATGGGGAACGCTCTGCTTGCCTTTCGCCATTGACCAGAGTCAGGAAACAGAATGTAAGTTCTATAGTCTTACTGGTATTGACAACGTGAATGATTGCATCACCCTTGAGAGTTGCGAAGAGGGCAAAATCCCTGCCGGCACTCCGGTGCTCTTCAAGATGAATGAGAACGAGCAGACACTCAGCATTTCTGTACAAAATGCAGGCATCGTTAAAGAGCCAGTAGCTGGAACAAACGTTACTAAGCCAGAAGCAGAAACTGCCTCAGATGTCAACCTCGTAGGTTCATTCACCAAGATTGGCGGCAAAGACAATAAGGGTCTTGACAAAAACGACTACATCATTGGTAAGGATAAGTTCTGGCGTGTCTATGACTTGAATGATGGCAAGGGCGTGGGTATCAAACCAATGCGTGCATACATCCATCCTGCCTATGAATATCTGGCAAGAGCAGCCATGCTGAGCATCGGAAAGGGTGAAGGCACTACTGCCATTGACAACCTCAACGCTATCAGCAACGATGCCAATGCAGAATACTATGATGCGAATGGTCGTCGTACCAATGGTCTGCAGAAGGGTCTGAACATCGTGAAGCGTGGCAGCAAGACTTATAAAATCATGGTTAAGTAAAGAATTTTAAAATCAAAAGGATATGAAAAAGAAAGAATATACAAAGCCAGAGATGCAGGTGGTAAATATCACTTCTTGCACCCTCCTCGCAGCATCTACTATGGGTCAAGGAGGCATTGACGATGAAAAACCAGAAAAGGTAGAAGACTATTATTGGGGTGAGTAACAGGCATGATAACGCCTAACGGCAAAATACAAGAAGCCCCCGGTGCAATACGCACCGGGGGCTTTAAATAAGCTATGGCTTTTTACTTTTAAAATGAGCAGCCTCGCTGGCTTAACATCCCGCTAGGCTTTTTTTTACCTTTTATTTATAGCACCCATTCCAACCAATTCTCTGGTGTTACGATGGCTTTTTCCTTCACATCGTATGCAGTAAGAAAGGTATTCGGAAATTGAGTGTTGGCTCTCTTGGGATTCCACTTCATCTCAAACAAAGAGAATTGTCCGTCACACTCCTCTATATAATCTATTTCCTGCTGCTGGTTGGTTCGCCAGAAATAACTGTTCACATATCTACCGGCATACTGATTTGCCTTTAACCGCTCACTAATGAAGAAGTTCTCCCACAAGGCACCAACATCCTGGCGAAGCGAAAGTGGAGCAAAATTCTGCAAAATGGCATTGCGGATACCATTGTCATAGAAATAAAACTTCTTAGCCTTCTTTAATTCTGTGCGAAGATTGCGACTGAACCCACTCAACTTAAAGATGATATAACATTTCTCCAGCAAATCAATGTATTTCTCCACCGTCTTGTTATCTGTTCCCACCGTTTGTGCCAACTCATTATAAGAAACCTCGCTCGTTACCTGTAAAGCCAAAGCTGTAAGCAACTTGCCCAGCAATGCTGGACGACGAACGCTTTCTAAATTGAGTAAGTCTTTATAAAGATAACTGTTGGCGAGATTATAAAGCAGCTCCTTCGCATCTGCTGCATGATTAATGACATCAGGATAAGACCCATAAATAAGTCGATTTTCCAACGTCTGCTTAACACCCAACAGTCCCTGGGATTTGAGCAACTCTCCTGTAGAAACGGGGAAGAGATGGTACTCAAACTTACGTCCGGTCAACGGCTCGTTTAGTTTGTTCTGTAATTCAAACGAGGAAGAGCCGGTTACCAGTAGCTGTACATCAGGAAAATTATCAGTGATTCTTTTCAACACCATTCCGATGTTCTCTACCCGTTGTGCTTCATCAATGACTACAATCCGATGATGCCCGATCAGCAGTTTGAGTTCAGCAGAGTTAATCTGCGACAGCATCTGTATCACCTCCGGCTCATCGCAATTCAAAGACAGGGTCGGTTCGTCATGCTTTTCAAGAATCATTTTGAAAAGCGTACTCTTTCCCACCTGTCTCGCTCCAATCAGGATGATAGCCTTTCCGGCAAATATCCGTGACTCTATCACATCTTGCAGTTGACGTTGTATCATATCATTAAACCCTTTCCATTATTAATAAAGTTCTTTGTTTCAATTTCGGCACAAAGATACGAAAAAAATCCTAATCCCAAAATTTATACTGATTTTTGGGATTGTAATCCCAAAATTCTATATAATTTTTGGGATTAGGGCCCAAAAAAGCTCCAGAAGCAGCACGCCCTTTACCTTTGCTTTACTCTTCGGCCAGCGATTTTCAATTCCGCTACGCGGTCGGTGACCGAAGTAGCTTTCTTCATAATTCTTTTCTTTTGATTCTATTTCGCGAAGATACAAAAGAATCCGAATAATCGGATACCATTCCTTCTTTCTTGTTTTGTAAGCAGAACATGGTTTTACAGCTCGTTTTTATACTATTAAACATAAATACCTTAATTCCGCAACACTATAGTTTAACATTATTTATAAGTGCCTGAGCAAC
>ERZ772867.4250-NODE-4250-length-10944-cov-2.892736_pt1 | contig 10944 bp, 9 predicted proteins | sample MGYA00511341_ERZ772867 | MGnify/ENA primary metagenome ERZ772867 (study PRJEB29015, sample SAMEA2737707) | human gut metagenome | biome: human gut; feature: human-associated habitat; material: faeces | place: China | collected 2012 ... | reverse complement strand
CATGGTACAGTTATTTGGTCGAATACTGATCCATGAATAATTCAGGTTTATATTTCCATAAAAAATGATATTTCATTTTTAGTAGGAGGAACCTTGAACCTGTATGAGCATCAGAGTACATACAATCCCAACCTTCCGATTCGGGGGTTGATCTATCTGGCACATTTGTACGAAGGATATATAGAAGACGGGAAAAGACATAGAACCCTGTCTGGAGTGTCAGGTGGTGATGCTGAACATCAATTATGGACATAATCAGGAGCTAATGGAGAAGTGCAGGCGTCTGAGAGAGTACTCGCAGTTTGTTTTCATTGTACGTGAGCAGAAAAAAATGTATGAAGATCCAGAAGAAGCAACTTTGCGGGCAGTAGATATCTGTATCGAACAGGGAGTGCTTGTGGATATTTTGAGAAAGCATAAAGCAGAGGTGATCAGTATGGTATTGTCATCATTTAATCAGGAAGCATATGAAGAGGATATGTATGAGACAGGATATAAAGAAGGGGAACGGAGAATCAATACGCTTTATGAGAAATTACTCAAAGAGCAGCGAATGGACGATATGAAACGGGCAGTGGAGGATGAGGCATATCGGGAGACTCTGTTAAAAGAATATGATTTGTAAAAAGAACTGGTGGTTGAAGCTGAAATCAATCGCCAGTTCTTTTTATATCATTACTTGTCTGAGAGTACCTCTCCAGTCGATCCCCTCTCAATTAATTTTGCATGTAACAGAAGTGTTCCGATGGATACTTGATTCATCAGGCTGTCCAGAGCATAGTAAGCACTTTTGCCAAGCTGGATTCGTTCCTGGCGGATGGTAGTCAGCGGCGGGGAAGTATATGCGCAGATCGGGAGATCATCAAACCCGATGATGCTGATCTCGTCCGGAACTTTGTATCCGAGCTGCTGGCACTGGATCATCGCGGCATTGGCGATCAGATCATAGCTGCAGATAATGCCGGTGATCCCCATGTCTAAAAGCCTGGGCAGATGTTTTTCCATACATTGAGTGATGTAGTAGGAACTTCCTGCGCAGGTCGGATCGGACTTCAGGCCGTTTTGCTTCAAAGCGTGGAAAAATGCTTTGTGGCGGACCTGCATGATATGAGAACCAAGAGCGCTGCTCAAATATCCGATTTTTTTATGTCCCAGTTTTTTTAAATGGGAGACGGCGAGTTCCATGCCTTCGTTGTTGTCGATTCCGACATATGCCATATTCGGATTTGCAATAATATAGTTGTCATACAGAATGGTCGGTGTTCTGCTGGTCTGAAAATCTTTCATCCACGGATCATTCAACGAAAATCCAACGACAAAGGCTCCCAGATACTGGTTCTGCAGCATAAAAACATCGTACGGGGTGCTTTTCTGCAGTTTTTCAGTAGTATCTACAATATCTACGGTATAACCGGCAGGTTCTGCAAGCTGGCGGAAGCCGAGCAGGATTTCATATCCAAATTGATGTGACTCTTTGTAATCTACGTTTTCAATCAGAATACAGAGTTTTTTCTCCGCAGCCTTCTGGCGGCGAATTTTTGTATATCCCATTTCAACAGCTGTTTCCAGTACGGTTTTTTGTAAAGTTTCGCTGATATCAGGTGCACCGTTTAAGGCTTTGGAAACAGTGCCTTTTGAGATATTCAGACGATCAGCGATATCCTGTAATGTAGCCATTGGGGCTCCTTTCTGCGTCCTTTTTTCGTTACTGTCCACAGTAACCTTTTTTCATTATATAGAAAAAAAGTGAAAAATGCAATGAATATCCATGGAAAAAGAGAATGAGTTTCGGGAAGTTTCTTGTTTGCAAAAACATGGATTGTTGAAAGTGAATAAAAATACAGGACAAAAACTATGAAAAACATAGAAAATAAAGAATACCATGCGTTGTTAGGATTGACGAAACAGGAAAGAAATGATATTATCATCATATACGAAACAATACGAAACAGAAAATGGAAGGTGAGGGAACATGAAGAGAAGAGTTTGTGCAATTCTGCTGGCTGCAAGTCTGGCTGTGTGTGGACTGACCGGATGCGGGAATGGATCCCAGAGCAGTGCAGGGCAGGAAAAAGTAAGACTGATGGTTTGGTCTCCGTCAGAGGACCAGTCAAAAGAAAGCGGCGAATGGCTGCAGACGATGTGTGAGTCCTTTGCAGAAGAAAATCCGCAGTGAGATATTACATTTGTGTACGGAGTTGCAGATGAAGCGACGGCAGCGAGTCAGGTATCGCAGGATCCGGAAGCAAGTGCGGATGTATTTATGTATGCAAATGATACGCTGACTACAATGACAGATGCCAATGCGCTGGCGAAATTTGGAGGAAAGTACAGAGAAGAGATTGAAAAAACAAATTCAGAAGAAGTTTTGAAGTCTCTGACAAAGGACGGAGATCTGTACGGAATTCCTTTTACGACAAATACCTGGTTTATGTATTATGATAAAAGCGTTTTTTCAGAGGAGGATGTAAAAAATCTGGATACAATGCTTGAGAAAGGTGTCGTGTCTTTCCCGTTTACAAACTCATGGTATCTGCCGGCGTTTTATGTAGGAAATGGCTGTACATTGTTCGGAGATGGAACGGATGAATCCAAAGGAGTAGATTTCGGCGGAGAAAATGCAGTGGAAGTAACGAATTATCTGATTGATCTTCGAAATAATCCGAATTTTAAGATCGATGCAGACGGTTCCGGGATTGCAGGACTGCGTGACGGAAGCATCAATGCCATGTTTTCTGGTTCCTGGGATGCCAATGCAGTGAAAGAGGCGCTCGGTGATAATATGGGAGTAGCCGCATTACCAACATATACCTTAAACGGAGAAGAAAAACAGATGACGTCCTATGCCGGATCAAAAGCGATTGGAGTCAATCCTTACAGTAAAAACATGGTTCCTGCCGTAGAGCTTGCACTATATCTTGGATCTGCCAAAGCACAGGAAGCACACTATGAGATGAGAAATGTGATCCCATGTAATACGGAATTGCTTGCACAGGAGAACATTGCGGCAGATCCGCTTATTATGGCACAGAATGACACCTTTAACCGGACATCGATCCTGCAGCCGTTTGTATCAAAGATGAATAACTGCTGGGTACCGGTAGAAAACATGGGAAAAGGAATCCGAAATGGAAATATCACGCATGAGAATGCAAAAGAGCAGACGGGATCGATGAACGAGGCAATGAACAGTGATGGAATCTAGAAGAGGTGAAGAAGAGGGGAATAGTTACAAAACGAGTCAATGAATTTCCAACGCCGTATACATGTAGGAATGCGATACAAAAGGGCGGACCGGAGACAAAGTTATCCATGATCTTAATGGGACTTGGAAACTTTGTACACGGACAGAAAATAAAAGGCCTGTTATATCTGGCGGTTGAAGTAGCATATATCGTATTTATGGCAGTGAATGGAATTACATTTTTAAGTATGCTGGGAGGCCTTGGAAGCGTGCCGCAGAAAGAAGTGTGGGACGAAGCGAGTCAGGTTTATCTGTACACAAAAGGGGATCAGTCGATCCTGATCCTGTTATATGGAGTGGCAACCATCCTTGTGAGCGTGCTGATGGTATTTGCCTGGAGAGGTGCGCTTCAGAGTGCATATAAGGCAGAATGTCTTGCAAAAGAAGGAAAACATGTCAATACATTCGGGGAAGATTTAAAATCTCTGCTTCATGAAAATCTGCACAGACTTCTGATGACACCACCGATGATTTTTATTTTCGGCTTTACGATCCTGCCGCTGATCTTCATGATCTGTATGGCATTTACGAATTACAGCAAGATCGACAATCATCTGATGCTGTTTGACTGGGTGGGACTGGATAATTTCAAGGCACTGTTTGATTCCAGCAGTATCCTTGGAAGTACATTCTGGTCTGTTCTCGTATGGACACTGGTATGGGCATTCTTTGCAACCTTTACAAACTATATTTTCGGAATGATCCTTGCAATCATGATCAACCGGAAAGATACAAAGGCAAAGGGATTCTGGAGATTTTGTTTTGTACTTTCCTGTGCAGTGCCGATGTTTGTATCTCTTTTGATCATGCGTACCATGCTGCAGCCGGAAGGTGCGGTCAATGTACTGTTAAGAAACTTAGGGTGGATCGCGCAGGATGCAAGTCTCCCGTTTTTCACAGATCCGACCTGGGCGAGAGTGACTGTGATCGTGGTCAATATCTGGGTAGGTGTTCCGTATACACTGCTTCAGCTGACAGGTGTTCTTCAGAATATCCCGGCAGATCTTTATGAGGCAGCCAGGGTAGACGGGGCAAATTCCATTCAGATTTTCTTCAAGATCACACTGCCTTATATGTTGTATGTGACGACACCGTATCTGATCGCGACATTTACAGGAAATGTGAACAACTTCAATATTATTTATCTGTTGTCCGGAGGAGACCCGATCACGGATCTGTCTTCCACGGCGGGAAGTACAGACCTGCTTGTTACATGGCTGTATAAGCTGACGGTTGACAAACAGTACTATAACATTGGTGCAGTCATTGGTATTCTGACCTTTATCATTCTTGCAGTTGGTGCACTGTTTACATACAGAAGAAGTAAATCTTACAAAGAAGAAGGAGGATTCTAGGCATGGGCGAGAAGAAATTTCATTCAGCAAAAAGAAAACGGATGATTAACAATACGATCGTTCATATTGTTCTGGCTGTGCTTGCGGCAATTTGGATATTCCCGATCATCTGGGTTGTGCTCACAAGCTTCCGTGCGGAAAAAGGTTCTTATGTATCCACCTTCTTCCCACAGTCCTTTACACTGGATAACTATACAAGATTATTTACAGATACTTCGATTTTGAATTTCCCGAAAATGTTTGGCAACACGCTGATCATTGCGGTATGCTCCTGTATTCTGGCCACTTTTTATGTGCTGGCAGTCTCTTACTGTCTGTCCAGACTGCGGTTCAAGCTGCGAAAACCCTACATGAACATGGCAATGATCCTGGGATTGTTCCCTGGATTTATGTCTATGATCGCCGTGTATTTTATTTTAAAGGCGATGGGGCTGACAGAGGGAAATCTGATCCGTCTGGCATTGATCCTGGTGTATTCCGGAGGAGCGGGACTGGGATTTCAGATTGCGAAAGGATTCTTTGATACGATTCCGATCGCCATTGATGAGGCGGCGCTTCTGGACGGATGTACCAGATGGCAGATTTTTACAAAGATCACACTGCCTCTTAGTAAACCGATTATTATCTACACCGTTCTGACATCGTTTATGGGACCGTGGCTCGATTTCATTTTTGCAAAGGTGATCTGCCGGGCAAATTCAGACCAGTATACGATTGCAATCGGACTGTGGAAAATGTTGGAAAAAGAATATATTGACAGCTGGTACACCAGCTTTGCCGCAGGGGCAGTATTGATCTCAATACCGATCGCAATTCTGTTCCTGTGTATGCAGAGATTTTATGTGGACGGTGTTTCCGGTGCAGTCAAAGGATAGATGGAGTAAAAGGATGGGAAAGACAGCAAAGCAATGGAAAGACTTTTACCGAAAAGAAGAATTTCAGAAACAGTATTGTGATCCGGCAGAAAAGCTTGGAATGGAGTGCACAAGTGGGCGGACTTCATTTCGGCTCTGGTCGCCAGTGGCAGAGGAAGTACAGATCTGTTTTTACAAGAACGGAGAGGCCGGAAGTGCATTTGAGATCCATCCGATGCAGCTGCAGGAGCATGGAATATGGAACTATGAGACAAAGCAGTCTCTTCATGGAATCTATTATGATTTTCTACTGAAGATAGAGGGAGAGCAGGTTCAAAGTGCAGACCCTTATGCAAAAGCTTGTGGTGTGAACGGCCTTCGCAGTATGGCGGTGGATTTGAGAAAAACGGATCCTGTGATGTGGGAATCAGATAAAGCGCCGGAAAAAGAAGCAGAGCAAATAATCTATGAGCTGCATGTCAAAGAGTTTTCCTGGGATGCATCCGGCGGATTTCCAGTAGAGGTAAGAGGGAAATATCCGGCATTTTGTTGCAAAGATACTTCTTTGTATGGAGATGGAAAACATCCGACAGGACTTTCTTATCTGAAAAATCTCGGGGTCAATTATGTACAGCTGATGCCGGTGTATGACTATGGATCTGTAGATGAGGCGGGCAGAGCGGATGGATTCAACTGGGGATATGATCCACTGAATTATAATGTGCCGGAAGGTTCTTATTCCACAGATCCATTTCATGGGGAAGTTCGGATCCGGGAGCTGAAAGAAGCGATCCAGGCTCTGCACAGACAGGGATTTCGGGTCATTATGGATGTGGTTTATAACCACACCTATTCGCTGGATTCCTGGCTTCAGAAGACGATGCCGTGGTATTTCTACCGGGTGTGGGAAGACGGCAGTGTTTCCAATGGATCTGCCTGTGGAAATGATGTGGCAAGTGAGCAGGCAATGTGTGCCAAATACATTTTGGAGTCTGTGCTGTACTGGGCCGAAGAGTACCATATGGATGGATTCCGCTTTGACCTGATGGGACTTCTGGATGTGGAGCTGATGAACAGGATTCGAAAGGAACTGGATGCCCGCTATGGAACCGGGGAAAAGCTGGTTTTTGGAGAGCCGTGGAGAGCGGATGAAACGGCTGTGGAAGGAAATGCTCTCCTGGCGGATAAAGCACATATCCATCTTCTGGATGAACAGGTAGGGATGTTTTCGGACGATACGAGAGATGCCATCAAAGGTTCGGTCTTTGAGGCAGAAGAACCGGGATTTGCAAATGGAGGGAAAGATCTGGAAGAGCAGATACTGGCCTCTGTGAAAGCCTGGTGCGGACAAAAGGAGCCGAAAGTGAAAGCACCATCCCAGGTGATCACGTATGTGTCTGCCCATGATAATCATACACTCTGGGATAAACTGTGTGAAACAACAGCGTCAGAAGAATTGAGAAGAAAACAGTACCGTCTGGCAGCGGGAATGTATCTGACCTGTCAGGGAATTCCGTTTTTGTTATCTGGAGAGGAGTTCGCACGGACAAAAGGCGGCAGGGATAACACGTATAATGCACCGATCACCATCAATCGTCTGGATTGGGAACAGGCATACAAGGAACAGGAGCTGGTGGAATATTACCGGGGACTGATCACACTGCGAAAAATGCTGCCGGGATTGTGGGATAAAAGCGCACAGGCGGCAAAACGCATCTTAAAAACGTGGAAAACAGATGGTTGTGTGGGCTTGTATGTGGATAACCAGACAAAAGAAAAAGCAGAACTGTGGAAAACACTCTGTATTGTATATAACGGCAGTGAAAAACAGCAGGAAGTGAAACTTTTGAAAGGGACATGGGAAGTTCTTGCAGACGGAGAGGACAGCTTTTTATGGAAACATCCACAGATTGCAGCGGAACATATGAAAGTTTCTCCGGTCAGTATTTTGATACTTGGAAAAAAGGAAGAGAGCAGGTAAAGTGTGATGAAATGGATGTATGGAAAACAAGACTGGAAAACAAGAGAGCGGGGACTGGAAAACTGTTATTTGATGACCAACGGACTGGGGGGATTTTCCTCCATGACGATGACGGGGGCAGTGTCAAGAAATGACCATGCACTGTTGATGGCCTGTACAACAGCGCCAAACTGCAGATACAATATGATACACCGCTTAAAGGAAGAACTTCTGACAGAAACAGGAGACGTGCTTACACTGTCCACACAGGAGTTTGAGGAGCAGACACCGGAGGATGGATATCTTCATCTGGCGGCATTTTCCTATGAAGATACTCCGATCTGGAGATTCCTTGTAAATGGTGTGGAGATCAAAAAAGAGATTGGAATGCCACAGGAAGAAAATACAGTGGCGCTTCATTATGAAATCAAAAACCGCAGCAGCCGGAATGTGGAATTTGTGCTGACTCCATTTTTCCAGTTCGTACCAAAGGGAGCCGATCTCTTGCCGGATCAGGAAATCGTATTTACAAAAGGAGCCGTGGAAAGTGAAGGAATGACACTGCATCTTCGTACAAACGGAATGATAAAAGAGATCGCAGAGACAGAGGAAGTTTATTTTTACCGCTATGATGTCTGTGACGGACGCAGGGCGTATGGACACGCAAGAGCCAACCATCAGATCCGTCTGCAGGCAGAGGCTGGAAAACAGGTGGTCCTGGAAGTAGTCTATGAGATGGAACCATCAAAAAACAGTGCACAGACGATCATTGAGCAGACGAAAGCAGACAGAAAACAGCTGGAGGAAACAGCCGGATTTACTTCGGAGGCTGGGAAAATGCTTTCAAAAAGTGCCAGACAGTTTGTTTCAAAACGGGAATCCACGGGGGGAGATACGATTTTGGCAGGATATCCGTTTTTTGAAGACTGGGGCAGAGATACGATGATTGCACTTCCGGGAATCTGCATTTCTACCGGACAGTTTGAGACTGCAAAAAGGATTCTGCGCACCTTTGCACAGAATGAGAGAGACGGTCTGATGCCGAATCTGTTTCCAGAGGGAGGAAACGAACCGCTGTACAATACAGTCGATGCGGCACTGTTGTTTATCAATTGCGTGTATTTGTATTATGAAGCAACAAAAGATATGGAGTTTGTCCGGGAAGTGTATCCGGTGATGGAGCGGATCATGGATGGATATCAGAGCGGGACAAAGTTTGGGATCCACATGGATACAGACGGGCTGATCTGTGCAGGGGAAGGTCTTGCTCAGGTGACCTGGATGGACGTACGTGTGGGAGAGATTCTGCCGACTCCAAGACACGGAAAGCCGGTGGAGATCAATGCCTACTGGTACAATGCCTTAAAAATTATGGAAACATTTACAGAAGAAACAGAAACAAGCAGATACTACGCGCAACTGGCAGAAAAGGTAAGGGATTCGTTTACAGAAAAATTCTGGATGTCGCAGAAAAATTGTCTGAAAGACCTGGTTTCCGGAACAGAGGCAGATACCCAGATCCGCTGCAATCAGATCTGGGCACTCTCCATGCCGTTTACGATGCTGGAGCCGGAAAAAGAGCGGAAGATAGTGGAAACTGTTTTTGAAAAGCTGTATACTTTTTATGGGATGCGTACACTGGAAGAAGCAGATCCGGAATTTCATCCATACTATGAAGGAGCGATGGAAAAGCGGGATATGGCATACCATCAGGGCACTGTATGGACGTTCCCACTGGGGGCTTACTATCTGGCGTATCTCAAGGTTCACGCATACAGTGAACGCGCAAAACAGGACGTAAAAGAGCAGCTGGAAGTTCTGGAGTGCGCACTTAAGGAAGGGTGCATTGGACAGCTGCCGGAAATCTACGACGGGAAAAACCCAGTGTCTTCCAAAGGCTGTTTTGCACAGGCATGGAGTGTCGGAGAATTGCTCCGTGTATATGAACAGATTGAAAAAAAGAAGAAATAGAACATGGAATCTGAAAGGAGAATGACAATGGAAAAAGAATTAGAGCAGATGTTACAGACAGTTTGCAGCAAAGGAATAAAAGAGGCATCCAGTGAAGAGATCTACGCAGCGCTTCTTCAGTGGTCCAAAGAAAAAATGAATGGTATGAAACACAACGAGGGAGACAGAAAACTGTACTACATTTCCGCAGAATTTCTGGTAGGGAAACTCTTGTCCAACAACCTGATCAATCTGGGTGTATTTGAAGAAGTCAGAGAAGTGCTGAAAAAACACGGACACGATCTGACAGAGATTGAAGAAGTAGAATTGGAACCATCTCTTGGAAACGGAGGATTGGGACGTCTGGCAGCATGTTTCCTGGATTCCATCGCAACACTCGGACTCAATGGAGACGGTGTGGGACTGAACTATCACGACGGATTATTCCTTCAGAAATTTTCTGATAACAAACAGTGGGAAGAGAAAAATCCATGGATCACAGAAAAGAGCTGGCTGACAAAAACAGATGTGAGTTTTGAGGTTCCGTTTAAAGATTTTACCCTGAAATCTACCATGTATGACATTGACGTACCGGGATATCAGAGCGGCTGCAACAAACTGCACCTGTTTGATCTGGACAGTGTAGATGAGAGCATCATTGGAAATGGAATCCAGTTCGACAAACAGGAGATCCATAAAAACCTGACATTGTTCCTCTATCCGGATGACAGTGATGAAGCAGGACAGCTTCTGCGTATTTATCAGCAGTATTTCATGGTCAGCAATGCAGCACAGCTGATCCTCAAAGAAGCCGAGGATCGTGGGGTGAATCTGTATCACCTGCATGAGCATGTGTGCATCCAGATCAATGATACACATCCGACTATGGTCATTCCGGAACTGATCCGTATCCTGACAGAACAAAAAGGATTTAATATCGATACTGCAGTGGACGTGGTGAGCAAGACTTGTGCGTATACAAACCATACGATCCTGGCAGAGGCGCTGGAAAAATGGCCGATCTCTTATCTGGAGAAAGTGGTACCGCATCTGATGCCGATCATCCGCGAACTGGATCGAAGAGTGAGAAGAGATTTCCACGATCCGAGAGTGTATATCATTGATGAGATGGACCGCGTGCACATGGCACACATTGATATTCATTTCGGATATGCAGTAAACGGTGTGGCAGCGCTTCACACAGAGATTTTAAAAGAATCTGAGCTGAAACCGTTCTACGATATTTATCCGCAGAAGTTCAACAACAAGACCAACGGAATCACATTCCGCAGATGGCTGGTACACTGCAATCACAATCTGGCAGAGTACTTAAAAGAACTGATCGGACCTGGATATATGGAGAATGCAGAAGAACTGGAAAAACTTCTGGCATATCAGGATGATGAGAATGTTCTCGCAAAACTGAAAGAGATTAAAAAAGAAGCAAAAGCAGAATTAAAGAAATATCTCAAGATGACACAGAATGTGGAGATTGATGAAAATTCTGTATTTGATATCCAGATCAAACGTCTCCATGAGTATAAGAGACAGCAGATGAACGCACTGTATGCGATCTACAAA
>ERZ772867.4246-NODE-4246-length-10955-cov-4.074954_pt1 | contig 10955 bp, 8 predicted proteins | sample MGYA00511341_ERZ772867 | MGnify/ENA primary metagenome ERZ772867 (study PRJEB29015, sample SAMEA2737707) | human gut metagenome | biome: human gut; feature: human-associated habitat; material: faeces | place: China | collected 2012 ... | reverse complement strand
CGATGACAGCCTCCAGCTCCTCGCCCACGAAGATCGAGATGATGGCCGGGGGAGCCTCGTTGGCACCCAGACGGTGATCATTGCCCGGGGTGGCAACGGAGGTGCGCAGCAGGTCGGCGTACTCGTCCACAGCCTTGATGACAGCGGCCAGGAATACCAGGAACTGCAGGTTCTCCATGGGCGTGTCGCCCGGGTCCAGCAGGTTCTCCTCGGTGGTGGACAGCGACCAGTTGTTGTGCTTGCCGCTGCCGTTCACACCCTCAAAGGGCTTCTCGTGCTGCAGGCAGACCAGACCGTACTTGGGCGCGATCTTCTTCATCATCTCCATGGTCAGCAGGTTGTGGTCAATGGCAACATTGGTGGTGTCGAAGATGGGGGCCAGCTCATGCTGGCAGGGAGCGACCTCGTTGTGCTTGGTCTTGGCGGGAACGCCCAGCTTCCACAGCTCCTCATCCAGCTCTTTCATGAACGCGGAGACCTCGGGGCGGATGACGCCGAAGTAGTGCTCTTCCAGCTCCTGACCTTTGGCGGAGGGAGCACCAAACAGGGTACGGCCGGTCAGGATCAGGTCCTGGCGTGCCTCGTAGTCCTCTTTTTTAATAAGGAAGTATTCCTGCTCGGGGCCGACAGTCGTGGAAACGTAATCCACGTCCTTGCCAAAGAGCTTCAGGATGCGGATGGCCTGATTGGACAGCGCGTTCATGGAGCGGAGCAGAGGGGTCTTCTTATCCAGAGCCTCGCCGGTGTAGCTGACGAACGCGGTGGGGATGCAGAGCACATCGTCCTTGACGAACGCGTAGCTGGTGGGGTCCCATGCGGTGTAGCCGCGGGCCTCACAGGTGGCACGCAGGCCGCCGGAAGGGAACGAAGAAGCATCGGGCTCGCCGCGCACCAGCTCCTTGCCGGAGAACTCCATGATGGCGGTGCCGTCGCCCACGGGGCTGACGAAGCCATCGTGCTTCTCACTGGTGATGCCGGTCAGCGGCTGGAACCAGTGGGTGTAGTGGGTGGCGCCCAGCTCCATGGCCCAGCGCTTCATCACGCTGGCCACAACGTTTGCCACCTCGATATCCAGGGGTGCGCCCTTGTGCAGGGTGCGCTCCAGGCTCTTGTAAGTAGCGCTCGGCAGACGCTCCTTCATTACATGCTCGTTAAAGACCTTGCTGCCGTAGATTTCCATAACATTTGCTGCCATAAATCCTACTCCTTACTTGATCTTAATTTCCATTCAAATACCGCAAAAACTTTCTCAGGAACGAGAAAATGAGAGCAGTGTTCTGCTGAAACGAAACGGCGCTGCGAGTCAGGAGGTGACTCACAGCGCCGTTGCTGTCTATGCGATGATTATAGCCCACCGGGGGCTAAAACGCAATTGACAAAACTGACGATTTTGCCCAAACCCCAAATTGGTTTTTTGGAGCAAACGCTTTGATTTTGCGAAGTGAGGCCGAATTTTGCTTTATAAGTATTACTTAAATAACCTGGAACAGGAAGAATTTTAAGTAGTTGGTCTCGGGTACGCCCCAGAGGATGGGGTGGTCCGGCGCCTGCTGTCGGACTTCGATCTGGCGCAGCTGACGGTGCGCGTCTTTCGCGGCGGCGCGCAGCATCTTGATGAACAGCTCCTCGGTGGCAAAGTGGGAGCAGCTGGCCGTGGCCAGGTAGCCGCCGCGGGGCAGCAGCTTCATGGCACGGTAATTGATCTCCTTATAGCCCCGCATGGCGTTTTCCACCGTGCGGCGGGCTTTGGTGAACGCGGGCGGGTCCAGGATGATAAAATCGTAGGGGTGGCCCTCTTTTTCCAGCCGGGGCAGCAGCTCAAAGGTATCCTCACAGAGGAAATCCATGTTGGTCAGGCCATTGCGCTGGGCGTTCCGCTGGGCCATGGCAATGGCCTCGGCGCTGATGTCAGCGGCAGTGACCCGGGCAGCCCCGCCCTTGGCGGCGTTCAGCGCAAAGCTGCCGGTGTGGGTAAAGCAGTCCAGCACAGTGTGACCGGCAGCAATGCGGGCCACAGCCCGGCGGTTGTATTTCTGGTCGAGGAAAAAGCCGGTTTTCTGGCCGTTCTCAAAATCGACGTGGTAGAACACGCCGTTCTCGCAGATCTCAGTCTGGGTGCTGTCGGGGTGCGTCTCGCCGGGCAGATCAAACCAGCCCTTGTTCTGTGCCAGGCCCTCCTTGGCCCGCAGAGCCTCGTCGTTGCGCTCGTAGATGCCCTCAATGGTCTGGCCGTCAGCGCGCAGGACTTCCGCCAGCAGGGGGAAGAGGATGGGCTTGAGCTTTTCCATGCCCACGCTCAGGGTCTGGGTGACAAGGATATTGTTGAACCGGTCCACAGTCAGGCCCGGGAACTGGTCAGCCTCGCCAAAGATGACACGGCAGGCGGTCAGGTCGGCGGGCTCCAGCACGGTCTTGCGGTAGGCCCAGGCGTATTCGACACGGCGCTTCCAGAAAGCGGCATCAAAGGTGTCGTTGGCGTTGCGGGAGATGAGCCGCACCCGGATCTTGCTTTTCAGCGAGAGAAAACCGGTGCCAAGATAGGCACCCTTTGTGCTGACCACATCGACCAGCGTGCCGTTTTCAGGCTCTGCTTCCGGGGAACTTAGGATGTCGTTTTCGTACACCCAGGGGTGGCCGCCCACCAGCAGGCCCTCGGCGTGTTTGTTGACGGTGTAAACGGGGTAATTGCGAGAAGATTTCATAGTTGCTCCTGTTATAACTGGCTCGCCCTCTCAGTCAATGCCGTCAGGCATTGACTGAGAGGGTGAGGATGCTAAAATTTCATACTGATATTTATTCTAACATAAAAACGTGCTAGAATAAATACAAAAACGCAGAAACGAGGAAAACACCATGGAGATCGAACGCAAATGGATGGTGAACGGCTGGCCGGAGGGCGAAAACTTCCCGGCTCTGCCGCTCAAGGAAGAGTTTGCTATGCGGCAGGGATATATCAGCGTGCGGCCCACCGTGCGCATCCGGGAGGAGGCGCTCAAAGGCGGCGAGACGGCCTATATCCTCTGCTTCAAGTCCGGAAGCGGGCTTGCACGGGAGGAGATCGAGCGCCCCATCGACAAGAAACTGTTTGATGAACTGGAAACAAAGATCATCGGTAAGCCCCTGATCGGGAAGATCCGCAGAAGCTACGCCCTGCCCGATGGCCTTGTGCTGGAGGTGAACCATGTGGATGAGGGCCAGCCCACTGCGTTCTGGTACGCTGAGGTGGAATACCCCACTGTGGAAGCCGCTCGCAGCTGGAAGCCGGAAGCCTTTGGCCTTGTAGACTATCTGAACGATGATGTCACCGACCAGCCCGGCCAGAGCATGGGAGCCTACTGGGAACAGACCCGGAAATAAAAATGACCCTCTCCGTCGCGCAGATGCGGCCGCCTAGCCTTTGGGGGAAAGACGGCAGTGCAAAGCAATGACAGAGAGGGTCATTATTTTTTACTTCTTGTGGTACATCCGGTCTGCTTCCTCATAGGTGGGCTCGCAGGTCAGATACATGCCCAGCTTCTTCACGGTATCCATATCCACGCTGGACAGGATGACGGTGGAGTGCATATCGCAGCCCTTCAGGTGGGAGAGCTGCTTGAGGGCGGCTGCAGCAGTGGGATTCTGCGCAGCCGAGCTGGACAGGGCAATCAGGATCTCGTCGGTGTGCAGGCGGGGGTTCTTGCTGCCCAGATAGTTGGTCTTGAGGGTCTGGATGGGCTCAATGGAAGCCGCACTCACAAGGTCGGTCTCCTGCGGGATACCGGCCAGCACCTTGAGAGCATTCATCAGAGCAGATGCTGCTGCACCCAGCAGCGGACCGGTCTTGCCGGTAACAACGGTGCCGTCCGGCAGCTCAATGGCGGCAGCAGGGGCCCCGCCGGTGCTCTCGCTGCGGGCATGAGCCTGCTTTTCCACTTCGCGCTGGCCCACGGTCAGGTCGGCCTGATTCATCAGCAGTTCCAGCTTGTAGCGCTCGGTCTCCTTGACCGTGCCGGTGATCTTCTGCTCACACAGGCACTTGAAGTAGCGGCGCAGGATCTCCTTGCGGGAGGCTTCGCGGCAGACCGCATCGTCCACGATGCAGTTGCCTGCCATGTTCACGCCCATGTCCGTGGGGGACTTATACGGGCTTTTGCCGGCGATCAGCTCAAACATGGCGTTCACCACCGGGAAGATCTCAATATCGCGGTTGTAGTTGACGGTGGTCACGCCGTAGGCTTCCAGATGGAACGGGTCGATCATGTTCACATCGTTCAGGTCGGCTGTAGCGGCCTCGTAGGCCAGATTCACCGGGTGCTTGAGGGGAATGTTCCAGATGGGGAAGGTCTCGAACTTGGCGTAACCGGCCTTCACGCCGCGCTTGTACTCGTGGTACAGCTGGGAAAGGCAGGTGGCCATTTTTCCGCTGCCGGGGCCGGGGGCCGTGATGACCACCAGCGGGCGCTGGGTCTCGATGTACTCGTTCTTGCCGTAGCCCTCGTCGCTGACGATGCGGGCCACATCGTTGGGGTAGCCGGGGATCTTGTAGTGGCGGAACGTCCGGATGCCCAGCCCGTTGAGCCGCTGCTCAAACTGCTCCACCTCGGGGGCGGCGGTGTACATGGTGATGCAGACACTGCCCACAAACAGGCCAACGCCCTGGAACGCGTCGATGAGGCGGAGCACGTCCAGATCATAGGTGATGCCGTAATCACCGCGAACCTTGCTGCTGATGATGTCCTCCGCACTGATGACGATGACGATCTCCGCCTGGTCTTTCAGCTGGAGCAGCATCTGCAGCTTGGAATCCGGCTGGAAGCCGGGCAGCACGCGGGAGGCGTGGTAGTCATCAAACAGCTTGCCGCCAAACTCCAGGTAGAGCTTGTTGTCAAACTGGGCAATGCGCTCCCGGATGTGCTGGGACTGCATGAGAAGATATTTATCGTTGTCAAAGCCTTTTTTCATTCGTTGACCCCTCTTCCTGTTTCAATAACACAATGCTAATAGTATACCACACCAATTACGGCTCTGCAATTGGATTCTGCGAGAAAATGACAAAAACCGCAGCCTGCCTGCATAAAACTGCAAGTGGACTGCGGTTTTGAAAATCGGTCAGACGCGCGGCACGGGGGAGGGGATATTCTCCCGCTCACAGACGGTCTGGATGAATGCCCGTACCTGGGGCAGCTCCGTTTCCCGTCTGCGGTAGAGCAGGTAGGTGGAGCGGGTGAGCGGCGTGCCATCCGCAAAGAAGAGCGGCTCGGCAATGCCGTCAAAGTAGGAGAGGCAGATCTCCGGCACGATGCTCCAGCCCAGTCCTGCCTTGACCATGGCCACGCAGGTGGAAAGGCCATCCACATTCAGGATGCTGGAGGGCTCCAGCTTGTGCTCCATCAGCCAGCGGGCTTTCATGCTCTGGTGCTCGGGATTCGCGTCCCGGTCAATGTACCGCAGCTCTTTCAGCGGCGTGTCCGCATTGGTCTTGTTCCGGATGAGACAGACGGATTCCCGCTCCAGCAGGAGTTTGCCCTCGTCCCACTCGCACTCGCCCCGCATGATGGCAATGTGGGGGCGGCCGGTCTGCATCTGCCGCACGCACTCCCGGCTGTGCCCACTGTAGATCTGCAGCTTGACCTCCGGGTAGTGGGTGGTGTATTGCGCCAGCACTTCCGGCAGGCGGTAGGTGGAGTAATCAATGGAAGTAGCGATGCGCAGCGTACCGCTGACGATGCCGCGACCTTTCTGCAGCCGCTCCCGCAGGTCCTCAAAATCCTTGGTGGTGTGCAGGAATGTCTCTCGTGCCGCCTCCCCGGCGGGTGTCAGGGTCACGCCGTGCTTGCTACGCAGGAACAGGGTGGCACCCAGTTCGGACTCCAAGTTCTGTAGCCGCTTGCTCAGGGTAGGTTGTGCCAGATAGAGCTTCTCCGCCGTCCGGGTCAGGTTGCCCGTCTCGGCAAGGGTCAGGAAGATCTGCAGATCTTTTTCATCCATAGCATGTTCCGTCCTTTTTTCGGTCTTTTTTTCAGTATATCGTTTTGTGGACGGATGTGCAAGCCCATGCCGCTCCATCTTACTGGTTGTTGCGGTAGTAGTTGATGAGGCAGCCGTCGGCAATGATCTGGCGCTCAGGCTCGGTCAGGGCACCCGTGGAGACCGGGAACTCAGCGACCGTGCCGTCTGCCTTGATGACGTAAGCGGAGAAGCTGGCCTTATTTTCCAGTACAGCCTGCCGCAGGCCGGGGATGAAGATGTAATCGCCCAGAGCAAAGACTTCCGGGTTTTCCACCAGGAACGGCGTCATGCCCCAGTTGATGCAGTTGGAGCGGTAACGCTTGGTGGCGTACTGCTTTGCAAAGTTGGCGGAAGCGCCCATCACACGCTGGCAGGAAGCGGCCTGCTCACGGGCGGAACCGTCGCCGGGCATGTTGGCGAAGATGGTGGAGCCGATGTCGGTGTGGGCGGGATCGTTCTTCACACCAGCCTTAGTCAGGGCTGCGTAGACATTCAGCACTTCCTCGGGCAGAGCCTTGCCAGCCTCACGGTCGCGCTCGATCTGGCGCATGACCTTGCTGCGGGAAACGTACTGGGGGTCGCGGCGGCTCAGTGCGAACTCAGACAGACGCTCGGGGTTGGAGCGGTAGGAAGAAGTCTCGCCGGAGGGGATGAGCTCGTCGGTGGTAGTGACGGGGTCGGTGATGTAGGAGCAGACCTTGACCAGCAGGTCATCGGTCAGAGCGGGCATCTCGGGCCAGTCCTTGATGTTGGGGCCGAAGCGCAGCTCTGCGTCCGGCTCCGCCTTGCCCCAGCCGTTGTAAACGCGCTTCTCGTACAGAGATGCGTTGTAGTGGTACGCGGGGTTGGTGTACTCGACGTCCAGGTCGGTGGCTGCGGTCAGCTTGCCGCCGTTGGCTGCAGTGGCAGCAATGGAACGGGCGTCCATCAGGGCAACACTGCTCATCTGGCCCTCGCCCGGCTTGGAGCCCTCGCGGTTGGGGAAGTTGCGGGTGGTGTGGCGGATGGAGAACTCGCCGTTGGCCGGGCAGTCGCCTGCACCGAAGCAGGGGCCGCAGAAGCACTCGCGCATGATGGCGCCTGCGCCGACCAGATCGGAAGCGCGGCCGTTGCGGATGAGCTCTGCCAGAGCGGGCATGGAACCGGGATAGATGCTCAGGGTGAAAGCACCGTTGCCGCAGCTCTTGCCGCGCAGGATGTCGGCAGCCGCGCAGATATTATCAAACGTACCACCCGCGCAGCCTGCAATCTCGCCCTGGTCCACCCAGACAGCGCCATCGTGGAACTTGCTGTCGAGGTCCATCTTCGCGCCCTTGATCTGCTTGTTGGCCTCTTCCTGCACCGCATGGAGGATGTCGGCGGCGTTGGCCTGCAGCTCGTGGATGGTGTAGGTGTTGGAGGGATGCATGGGCATGGCGATGGTGGACTCAACGGTGTCAAGGTCGATGTAGACGCAGCCGTCGTAATAAGCCACCTCAGCGGGGTTCAGCTTCTTATAGTCCTCGGGACGGCCATGGACCATGTAGTAGCGCTGGGTCTGCTCGTCGGTCACCCAAATGGAAGACCAGCAGGTGGTCTCGGTGGTCATCACGTCAATGGCGTTGCGGTACTCGATGGGCAGGGAAGCCACGCCAGGGCCGACGAACTCCATGACCTTGTTCTTGACGTAGCCGTTCTTGTAGACTGCGCCGCAGATGCTCAGGGCCACATCGTGGGGGCCGATGCCGGCGCGGGGGGTGCCGGTCAGGTAGATGGCGATGACGCCGGGACGGGCGAAATCGTAGGTGCGGCCCAGCAGCTGCTTGGCCAGCTCGCCGCCGCCCTCACCGACAGCCATGGTGCCCAGAGCGCCGTAGCGGGTGTGGGAGTCAGAGCCGAGGATCATCTTGCCGCCGCCTGCCATGGTCTCGCGGTTGTAGCTGTGGATGTTGGCCATGTTGGTGGGCACATAGATGCCGCCGTACTTGTGAGCGGCAGACAGTGCGAACTTGTGGTCATCCTCGTTGATGGTGCCGCCGACGGCGCACAGGCTGTTGTGGCAGTTGGTCAGGACGTAGGGCAGCGGGAACTGCTTCATGCCGGAAGCGCGGGCGGTCTGGATGATGCCGACATAGGTGATGTCGTGGCTGGTCATGGGGTCGAACTTCAGGCGCAGATTGTCCATGTCATCGCTCTGGTTGTGAGCCTTCAGGATGCCGTAAGCCATGGTGCCCTTGGCGGCCTCTTCCTTGGTGGTATTAATGCCGGACTTCTGAGCGACCTCTTCCGGGCAGGAACAGATGGTTTCACCGTTCACGAGGTAGATGCCGTTGTCATACAGTTTGATCATAGCAGATATTTCCTTTCTAAAACCGGGTGGCATTTATACTCTCTTTCATCCCGTGGGGGATATTCTTTCTGACCATAGAATACCGCACTTTTATCATTCTGTAAAATAGCTGGTTTTTATCGTGAACCATTCTATTTTTAGATGATTCAGCAAATGAAAACAGCCTCGAAATGAAAACAGCCTCGGCAGGGGAGACTGCACGGGGCCGTTTTCACACTCGGTTTCTGTGGCAGCCCGCACCAGAACGATGGGATTGGAGGCATCCAGTATGATATTTGTAGAATACGGAATTTTCATCACATCCATTCCCCGGAAGAATGGATGCAAAAAGGCCGCCCATCCCCCGGCGGGAGGAAAAAAGCGGCCATTTGAAAAATAGATTCAGTTTTTGTGTTCCAGCGTATCGCGGAGAGCCTCGTGCTCCTCGTGCAGTTCCTCTTTCAGCAGGTGGTCGATCTCGCCTGCTTCCTGCCGGATCTCGGCAAGATCCTGCTCAATGGCGGGGTTGGCCTCCAGATCTTCCCGAATGAACATCAGCGCGAAGCAGATGACCAGCAGCAGGCAGGACCACCAGATGGCCCGGGTGGCAAAATGCTCCACGGCCACCCAGCCAAGGCCCGCACCCACGCCAAACAGGAAGATGATGCCCAAATAATGGGAAACTTTGCGCAGGGCTTTGGGGTCGTGCTTGACGATCCAGACAGCCAGAGCCTCCATGCCGCTGCGCATGTTGCCGATGCACATGGTGCTGGCATATGCATAGCCGTTCACCTTGCGGAACGTCTGTACCTGCATGGCGCAGGAGAACGAGACGATGGCGTTGGCCAGCAGGTTCAGCTCCTGCGGGAAAAATCCCACGCTGAACAGGAGCAGGATCTCTGCCAGAACGATCATCTGCCGCCAGTGCAGGGCTTTCAGGCTCTGGAAGTGTTCCCGGAACAGTTCCGCCGCCAGAATGCCGGAAGCGAAAGCGACCAGCGGGATCAGGTAATGAAGCGCTGTGAGAAAATCTCCGGTAAACAGGTGCTGGCTCAGCAACACGATGTTGCCCGTCTGGGCATTGGCGTAAACCTTGCCGCGGAAAAAGTAGGTATATGCGTCCTGTAAGCCGCCTGAAAGGGATAAAAACATGGCCGTGACGAACGATTCCGACATCTGGCCGTGCAGCAGGCGCTTGGACGCCGAGCTGGTCTGCATGGAGTATTCCACCTCTCTTAAATTTCAAAGACTGCCGCCGCAAAAGGCAGCTCCTTTATTATAAGCACATTCGGCAAAAAGCACAAGATAGATTCCGGGGTATGGCTGACATGTGGAAATGATATGCCAACCAAAGACGGACTCTGCATTTTTGCATTCTGGAGCCGGATGTGCTAGAATAAGGCCACACAATTCTGAACAATGCCAAAGGAGAGCATCCTATGCCGAATATCATCGAGATCACCGATTTTCACGCCCCGGAGTTGGACCCCTACGCCCGGCTGACCCAGAACCAGCTGCGCAATCGTCTGGAGCCGGAGAAAGGCATCTTTATTGCCGAGAGCCCCAAAGTTATTTCCCGGGCGCTGGATGCAGGCTATCAGCCGCTCTCCCTTTTGATGGAGCGCAAACAGATCACCGGTCCGGCGGCAGAAATCCTGACCCGCTGCGGGGATGCTCCTGTTTACACGGCGGATCGAGAGCTGCTGGCGGCTCTGACGGGCTTTGAACTTACCCGGGGCGTGCTCTGCGCATTCCGCCGTCCGGCACCCCGTTCCGTGGAAGAACTCTGCAAAAATGCCCGGCGGGTGGCGGTTCTGGAGGGCATTGTGGATTCTACCAACGTGGGGGCCATCTTCCGCAGTGCAGCGGCCCTCAACATGGATGCCGTCCTCATCAACCCCTCCTGCTGTGACCCGCTCTGCCGCCGGGCGGTGCGGGTGAGCATGGGAACTGTCTTTCAGGTGCCCTGGGCGCAGATCGGCCAGACGCCCGCCGACTGGCCGGAAAAGGGAATGGAGCAGCTCCATGCACTGGGCTTCAAAACGGCTGCCATGGCCCTGAGTGACCGTTCTGTCAGCATCGACGACGAACAGCTGGCCAAGGAACCCAAGCTTGCCATCGTGCTGGGCACCGAGGGCGACGGCCTGGCCCGCTCCACCATTGCCGCCTGCGATTACACGGTCAAGATCCCCATGTCCCACGGGGTGGATTCGCTCAATGTGGCGGCAGCCAGCGCCGTGGCGTTCTGGCAGCTGGGCAAACAGTATCACATCTAACAGCATACCATAAAGTCTGCCCATTGTTAAGATTCTTAGCCAAAGTAGAAAAAATAATGAGGCTGTTTGGGGTAAGACAAAAAGCCCCCTGCACCCGTGTGGTCGCAAATGGCCGCTGGGGCAGGGGACGTTCTCTTTGTAAAAATTGCAAAAGGTCAGTTTTTTTCTTCGGTCAATTTGGTAATGAGCATCTGGTAGATCTCGTTACCGTTCAGGATGAACTGCTTTTTGACCAGCTCTGCGCTCAGGCGGTCCGGGGTGCCCAGATCCAGGCAGAACAGCTCCTGGTCCAGTGCCCGGACGGTGCAGCGGACGGAACAGTGCCCATCCTCTTTTTCGGTGATGCGGGCACTGTACTCTGCCTCTTTCCGGGCCCAGGTCTG
>ERZ772867.4243-NODE-4243-length-10959-cov-2.814747_pt1 | contig 10959 bp, 10 predicted proteins | sample MGYA00511341_ERZ772867 | MGnify/ENA primary metagenome ERZ772867 (study PRJEB29015, sample SAMEA2737707) | human gut metagenome | biome: human gut; feature: human-associated habitat; material: faeces | place: China | collected 2012 ... | reverse complement strand
TCAGCGGAGACTGCGCGGACAGCCGTTTCGGCAGCACGGTCGCTGTAAATCACCGCTGTGTCAAAATGTTCGCCGCCCAGTTGCTTCTTTACATAGGCAGCATACCGCCTTGCTTCCGGTGCGCGTAGGAGAAAGCGCAGGATGCGCCAGATCAGGCGACGGAGCTTTGAGGCATGCTGTGGCTCCTCCATAAGGTTGTACATCCGTTTATAATGGTAGCCTTCCCGAAATGTCACCGCATGCTGTCGGTCGGAGACGATCAGACGGCATTTCGGTGTGATGCGGTACGCCATTTCCTGACAATCCCGCAGGATCAGGCAAGTCACGTTGTACCGGTCGTAATCGAGCCGGTTCAGAAGATTCACCAGTGCTGTCTCTATTCCGCCAATCCACAGCGCCTCTGTGATAAAAATGAGCTTCTTTTTCATATCTCAAACCCGCTTTTCTTCGGCAGGATCGTCTCGAATGCGCCGCGCAACTGCGACGACAGTACCTCAAAGTCCACTGGCTTCTCCGGGTCGTTGATGCAAAGCATGTCGTGGCACTGCTCCCGAATGATACGGCACAGCTCGTCCACGGTGTCCCCGTCAGCGCAGGACACGACATTATCCGTGTTGAATGGTGCAAACTGTCCGCTGGCTACCTGCCACCACAGGCACACCCACTGATTCAGATCCTCCGCACTGCGGAAGCGGTGCAAGGTTGTCCGCGCCAGCAGTTCCGGTTCCGCGTCCCAGACGGCGGCAAAGGTGCTCTTTGTATACGCCGCTGGGGCATGCAGGTTTTTAAAGCCGGTGAAATAGTTGGGAAACAGCTTTTCCACCGCCTTGGTGCGAAGGTTGTCCTGCCAGCGGTAGGCGCGGTTGGCATATTTGCCGCCGTATTTCTTTACCTGCGTGCACTTGTTGAAGTGCGCGTTGATCACACCGAGATCATTCACCGCCGCGTGCTGCCAGATACCGATCTCGCCCACCAACTCAATGGGATATTCTCCGCCATAGGTGCATGGCAGTCCATCTCGGAAAAACGCAGTCTCCGGAACCGAGCGAATCAAAAACATATCGTCGTTGAAGTATACAAAATGCTCCGCCAGCCCCGGAATGCGGTGTAGGTTCATCTCAATGGCATGAGAGCTGAAGGTCGGCAGTACCTCCGGCGGGAGAAAACCCTCATGCTTCACATGGTGCAACTTCGGATGCGCCAGATTAAGAAACGCCGGAACATGCCCGCAGGTGACAAAGTGGATTTTCCGCACCCACGGCGCAAATTTCTCCACTGCGCGAAACCAGTAGGGCATCAGCCCCCAGTCACGAAAACGGTTCGGCGCATTGCTATCGTCCAACGTTTTGCCTTGATATTTTGCTTTTTCTGCCTGCCAGACGGGGTCACTCCCGTCCACCCACAGAACGACAAAGTCGATGTCCATATTCGCACCTCAAGTAATCTTTTCCCCGACAAATGGGATTTTCCGGATAAGCCAAGTCAGTACAAGGCTGAGAAGATAAATTGCCGCCATGAGTGCAAACAATATGATATATGGATGCGCAACAGGCTGTGCAATAGGAATGAGCGCCAGCATTTCGTTTACAAGCGCATGCAGTATGTAAACGCCGAAACTCAGCTCCGTCAGCTTTCCCCAGGCTTTTGCTGCTTTTTCTGAAAAGTTAATTTGAGACACTCGTTTCACAAAGAATACATAGATAGCCGTTGAAAACAGAATGACATTGGGCTTCAGGTACTGTTTGACAAAATCTGCTTCCTGAAGCTCCGGTGAAATTTGCCCTTCAAGCAGAATTGTTGCTACAAGGCAAATTGCTCCTATGATATAGATTGCCAGTTCGATTCTTCGGCCTATTGCATTCCTATAGTGAAAAACGCAGTAGCCAAGCACATAATATCCAATATATCCTGCGACGTTGCCAAGCAAAAGTTTATCGTATATCCCACAAAAGATACTGCTCAATTTAGGAAGGTAAACAAGATATTCCCCGATAATGTTGGCTACAGCATACAGTGCAAGAAAATACAACATTACTTTCTCATTTTCTGTAATTTTTCTAAGTAGTGGCGTAAACGCATATAAGCCAATAATCGCATACAGATACCAAAAATGATAGGGTCCTTCTATCCATTGCGTGAATATGCCCCAAATGTTGAGCCCATCATAGGCGCCACTTTTTATGTAATATAGAGCATATATACTTGACCAAGCAACAAACACCACAATGATGCGGCGTATATGTTTATTCCATATCTTTTTAATCGTAACATGTCTTTGAGGGTCAAGGAAAAATCGCCCTGAAATCAGGAAAAACACCGGAACGCACCACACGATAGCCGCAACAAACATTGAATGCTGCCGGGGGTCAAAATTGCTGCTCAAATATGCGTTTCCACCTGCGTGCATGGCGATAACAGCAAGTATTGCCAGCAGCCGCAAAACATCAAACTCGGTTTGCCGTTTCGTTTCGGGCATCAGAAAGCTCCTTTCTTCTTTTCCCAACCAGCGCTGGGCAAACGTGGTTCACAGCGAGAATCAGAACCGCTTCTACGGCGATGATCAGGCAGGTTACACCGAGCATCCAAAGCGGGTTGCTGTTTCCCGGAACGGTATACAGCACGAGCTGGTGCGTTCCCATGATGGTCAGCGCGTTTTCGCCAATCTTTGTTGGCCATTTCCAGGAGATCAACCGGGCAATGCCCATCACAAAATACAGTCCGCACACGCCGCTGATAAGATACAGAGCCGGCGTACGCAAAACAGCATCATAAAAGCTATTTCCCAGCGAGAATTTCAGGTAAATCACCGATGTGACCACCGTTATCAGGAAAGCGGTGACGATTTTGCACCATTTAAATTCCGTCAGCGGCTTTTTCAACAGATTTCCGGCCAGCATGAAGACAAAGCCCAAAATACCGCGGAACAATAGCGCTTGCAAATGTCCCCCCTTTGTGGACATCAAAAACCGAAGCCCCAGTAGCAGCACCGTACCTCCCACGCCCCACGCGATCTTGCGCGGGAAGCGAATGTACAGATAGTAAAGTACACACGCCAGAAACATCGCTGGCAAAAACCAGTCCGCACTAACATTGCAGCGCATGGTCAGCATCAGACGGAGCCCCTCTGCAAAAGAAACAGAATGCAGTACGAAATGCTTGTAGAGGAGAGCAAGGCACTCAAAAAACAGGTACGGAATCAGAAGTGTTCTTGCCTTATGGACAAAATACGCGCCTATAGGGCGGCTGCACCACTTTTCGCCGTCGGTCAGCAGTCCGGACAGCAGGAAGAACGCAGGCATGTGAAAGGCGTTTATAAATTCCTGCGCTAGGGTGTACGGGATGATATTGTACTGCGGATTGGCGTAGTTCAAAACATGCCCCAGTACCACCAACGTGATCAAAATCGCACGTGTAGTATCAATGTATGTCAAACGCCTGATCATTGCGCTAGCCTCACCTCATGTTTTATGTTTTTGATACAGGCAGCTACTTTTGACAGCGACGGCAACCCTGTGCCGTAGTTGCGTTTTTCGATTGTGAAGATAGATTTCCAACGGGCTTCCCATCTCTAAAAAAGCGTATTTACTTTGTTTTTGCTCCGCAAGAACCCTGCGAATTTGACACAGCGGCGCATAATAGAGTTTTTGCCGCAGTAGCATTTCGTAAAGGTTCTCGGCTTCCTGCGGAGAAATGCCGAGTGTGCCCAAACCGGCTTCAAGCGGCTGCATATACCCGGCCAAATCAGAAATTCTCTGCAATCGTCGATAGGCACCCTTTTCATCCTCTGCCTGACGGTAGCGGTAAATTGCCTCCGGCAAAGAGTAAATGTTCTTGCAATACGGCAGCAGCTCCAGCACAAACAGAAAGTCCTCCATCAGAATCATATCTTCGTGGAAGCGCACGCCGGAATTCAACAGGAGTTTTCGTCGATAGAATTTATTCCAGACGGGCGTCAACGCGTTACAATTGTAGAACTCCTGAAAGCTCTCCTTTAGCTGTTCCAATGACAGGCTCCCTGCACAAGGTGGAATCAGCTCGTCCCTTCGGTACAATTTACCATGATGGTAATAGTCAAAGCTCATGCCAAACAGCAGCATATCCGGTTGTTGCCGGGCAATCGTATCCGCCGCGCGAGACAGTGCTCCGTCATCTACCGTGTCATCTGCATCCACAAACCAGAGATACTCTCCCTGCGCCTCGTTAATGCCACGATTGCGTGCAGCGGAAACACCTGCATTTTTCTGATGGACACACCGAAGTTCCGGATATCGGACACACAGCGTGTCGCATAGTTTTGCTGTGCCATCCGAAGAGCCGTCATCGACGAGCAGAATTTCGTAGTCCGTCAGTCCGCAGGCACGAATGCTGTTCACCGTGGCCTCCAGCGTTTTCACGCAGTTATAGCAGGGAATGATGACGCTGAAGGTCATTGCTGCACCTCCCAGCTGAAGCGATAGTTCAGGTAATTATCTACTTCGTATTCTATTGTGTGATTGAGGTTTGTCGTGTAATAATAAAGTCCTGCCAATAGCGCCACACACAGCAGTGCAGCGACCCGCTGTTGGCGCGAAAGCACCAACCTCCGGCTCGGCCGGAGCGCGTCATCCTTCTCTGGATAAAACATCACAGGCAAATACAGAATGACAAACTGAAAATAGTAGTCTGTCAGGCGCGTGAACACATTGTCGAATCCAGAGAACATCTGCAATATTGCGGCAATAACTATTAGGTTAAACAGCTTTGAGAAGTTCTTACCTGAGAAGCCCCGAAGCGCAACTCCTGCAATTAGGAGAGCAACGATCATTATAAATCGGCCACCAAGTCGGTCGTTGACCATATAGGAGGCTTCTTCATAATAAAATTCGCTGACAAAAGTAACGATTTGTGTGCGGAACAAGAAAATAAGTCCAGCGCTCGCAATATAGATCAGCAGTTTGTGCATACTTAACTTACTTTTAGCAAACCAGTAAGCCGGCAGGAAAACAAATGCAGGCGTATGAATACACCCTGCCAGCACCGTCCAAAGGAAAAATTTTCTCGGACGTTCCTCCATGATGCCGGTAAACGCAAACATCAACAAACCCATGGCTAATGCCTGCTTAATTGCACTGAATCCAAAGATATAAAAGCCGAAACAATCCCATAGCAAATAGCTTAACCACGGTGTTGGGGAGTAACGATAGATGATAACCGCAACGGCAATCTCTGTGACGACCGCAATCACGATTAAAAGTATCTGAAAGTTGCCATTTGAAATCAGGGATAGCAGCTTTGACAGCCATGCAAAGCCAAAGTTTCGTCCGCCATTAAACACCTGCTCGCTGAACCATCCATTGACAGGATATATTCGTGTGTACTGCCCGGAATATTTCAAGAGATCACCCGTCAAGTACATATATCTCCAGCCGCAGACAAAAGCGTGTAGAACAGCCATGAGCGCGATATATACTTTCTTTTGTCTGCCATGCTGCGGGAGCAAGACGCCAAAGCCCAGCACCGCTGCGACCATATAGTAATAGACCCTTACGCCCATTTACTTTCCTCGTTTCTTCCGTAGTTCTCTCTCAAAAAACGCTTCCGTATCCTTCGCCAGTTTCTCGCACTTGAAATCTCTGCCACGAATCTTAGCCTGTTCTGCGTAGTGCTCCAGAAGTCTCGGCTCTGTGAGCATCCGCTTGACGCCTTCATAGAATGCTTCATCATCATTCGCAGTGATAAGCCCATATTCGCTGTCACCCAGCAGTTCCTGCATGCCAGAAACGTCAGTGGTGACGATGGGTTTTCCCAAAATCAAGCCTTCCGTGACAAAGGTGCTGAAACCCTCAAATATAGACGAGCATACCAAAATGTCGGCTGCCTGCATCAGGTTATACGGATTCTCACGGAAACCCAGCAGTTTTGCCGATACTTCCAAATGGTTCTCCTGAATATACGCTTCCAGTCGAGAGCGTTCCTCGCCCTCTCCGATGATCCACAAGTCATGGTCAAGGCCATCCTCCAGCATGCGCTTGTGCGCAGTCAGCGCGCGTATAAAATGTTTCGGCGCAGACAATCTGCCTACGGTTGCAATGGTCAGCTTTCTCTTGGATACGTCCGGCGGCAGCGCCTCAGCAGATTTTCTCAGTATCTCGCCGTCATCTATCGTGTTGTACACCGTGACTGCCGGAACCGTATCGCCATATAGCTTTTCAAAGTTTTTGAGGACATTTTCAGAAACGCACACGGCAAAATCATAGCGTGCGTAATACTTTTTTGTCGCTGCCGCGAAATCGTCCGGATTTGCCCAGTTTTGTAGGTCGGAATGCACCCATGCAAGCTTCAGTGCCTTTTGATTGGTAGAACTTGCCATGATTTTGGTGGAGCCACATTCCAGATAGGCGGCCTCGATATCGTAATCGCCCTTGATGTGCAGCGGATAGGTCAGTCCAGCCGCCGCTTCGGCGCGCATCCGAAGCTCGTTGATGCGATTCTTCGCCGGATAGCAATACCTGTAACGAATCCCCGGCGCGAGATATTTTCCCGCATCATCCGGATACAGCGTCTGTACAGTGATGCAGAACTTCGTCTGATCCATCGCATTCACCAGATTGCGCAGGACCTTTTCCGCTCCGCCACCAGAGAGGGATTCGATGAAGAAAAGAATGTTAATCACATTGCCGCCCTTTCTCATAAATCGCATAGACTTTTTGCATTGCTGTATCTGTATCAAATCCGGACTGCCGCATTTGCGCGGCATATTTTTCGGGCGCTTCTCGTTTCGCACCACAGATTGTGTCCACCCACGCCGATCGATCGTTCAGAGGCAGCGGTCGGAGCAGGTCTGTCAGAAATACATCCTTGGGCACCTGATCGGATATCACACACGGCAGCCCGTTAGACTGCACCTCAATAATGGACAGAGGCATCCCCTCATAAAGCGACGGGAATGCGAAAACGTCCATCGTGTTCAGGTAATCCGGCACATTGCGAACATTTCCTGTCATGCGGACATAATCTTCCAAGTGTAGTTCGTGGATTTTCTGTTCCAGCATAGGGCGATTCTCACCTTCGCCCAGCAGCAGGAGATATGCCTGCGGCTGCCTTTTCAGGATTTCCGGCATTAAGCTCAGCAGGAACGACTGATTTTTGACCGCGGCAAGATGTCCGGCATGACCAATGATGAACTTGTTATCCAAGCCAAGCTCTTTTCGGAACGCATTGCGCCGCTGTTCATCGAACGCAAAACCTTGCGTATCAATTCCGTTCAGGATCAGGGTTCCTTTTTTCCCAAATACTTTCCTGCCGTATAACCGTTGTCCGGCTTTCACACTGCAGGCGATGTAATCGGTAGCACAGGTAAGGATCAGAAACCGCATAGCCGATTCGTACAGGCGCACTTTCAAGCTCCGGTGTTCTTCCAATGCTGAATGTGCATGAGAAATACGCACAGGCACGCCATACAGTTTTCCTGCGAACATGACCCAGCCAATATTGAACATGGTGTGAGCGTGGATCGCATCATAGTGATATGTGTGGATCAGCCTTTTCAAGCCGCTCAGGTAAGCACGGTAGCTATCGGATGGCGAAGGAAGGTGGAATATTTTGCAGCCGCATGCTTCTAACTCCGGCTCATATGCACCGATTTCATCACCGAACACAACGTAATGAACGATGTACTTTTGTGGGTCAGCGCGAAGCCCGATATCCGCCGCAACTTTTTCCGCTCCGCCGATGCGAAGCGACGCGACAATTGAAAGTACTTTAATTCTTTTCATTGCTGTTTCTTTGCTTGGCATCTTGCTTTATGGCGGACGTCCATCGTGCCAGCGTTAATAAAAACTTTGATCAAATCTGCACTCACTTTCTCTCTTCCTTGTAAACACAAGATGCACTTTACGTTAATTCAAAATCTTGTTAAAGATGCACTCTTCTGTTGCATGCTCCTTCGGGATAATCCTACCCGGGTTTCCGATCACTATGCTGTGTGACGGTACATCAAAATTCACATATGCATTCGGCGCGATTAAAACATCATCGCCTATTGTAACCGCCCCTATTACAGATGCATTGATACCCACAAAAACGTTGCTGCCAAGGCGTGGTGCGCCAATCCGTGCCCCGCGATAGTCCACACCAAGGGTGCAGCCCTTATATAGGCAGCAGTTTTTTCCGAGGACTGCTCCATTTCCTACTGTAATGTTATACGGATGACACAAATACAAGCCACCGTCTATTTCAGCATTCGTACTGAACTCAAGCCCATATTTTCTGGACATCCTGTACAGCGCAAATCTGAAAAGCAACCTGCCAAACGGTGTCCTTGCTTCTGTGTACTTCCTGAACCAGAGCAAAAAGCGAATATTATGCCTGAACAATATATCCAGCAGGAGCGGGGAGTTTTTACCCCCCCGCAGGCGGTAGTAGTCTTCGCAGAATTTACTTCTTTTCATTGCTCTTTATCACCGTTCTCTGCTTTTTATCAGCCAATTTATAGCCCCGCTCCATCCAAGCTGCACTGGTAGGGCAATGATCCGGCATTTCCAACCGACAGGTCTCACGTGCTCAGCACGGTACAGCTTGCAGATTTTCCTGATCTCCTGCCGCCGTTGCTTTGCGGAAAGATCAAATTTCAACAGCTCTTTGCAACTGGAATAGACGCTGCGGTATGTCATCCAGGAGAGCGCCGCTTCGTAATGCTTCGCCGCTTCCGGCGCATGCGGGACAGCCTGATACGCCGCATACATCCGGCGATTGACTTCCATCAGTTGCTCTGTCAGATAGGGGCGTGCCTTACGGGAAAGAGAGTTCCCGTCGCTGACATCTACGTTGTATAGATGGTCTTCGATAGAGCCAATCGAGCGAATGTGCATAGCATAGGTAAAGATGAACGCCTGATCCTCTCCGATTACTAAATCGTTTCCAAAACGCATATTGTACTGCTCGATGATTTGTTTTTTGAACACTTTGCTCAAAAGTGAGCTGAAGAGATACTGCTGCATAGCAGAAGAAATTCGTTCGGCAACGCCAACCTCTTCATTTTCGTAGAATTCCCCTGTGTCCCATTCTGTGGACACGCCGCCAAAGTTGCTGTATCCAAACATCAACAGGTCTGCTGTATCATTTTTCAGTGCGGAAGAAAGCGTTGCAAAATAATCAGCCGACACATAGTCATCGCTGTCCACAAACAAGATGTATTCGCCTTTTGCTTGCTCAAGCCCCAGGTTTCGCGCTGAAGACACACCGCCATTTTCTTTTGCAAAATACCGAACACAAGAATATGTACTGGCGTACTCACGACAGAGAGCATCGCTGCCATCGGTGGAGCCGTCATTGATGAGCAGCAGCTCATAATTCGAAAACTGCTGTCCTACAAGGCTATCCAAGCAACGCTGCAGCGTCCCTTTGGCATTATAAACAGGAATAATAACAGAATACCGCATCAACTTACTCCAAACCCGTAGATGTGTGCCAGTTCTTGCTGCACGCTAACATCCGTATAAAGCTGTACTTTCTTATACCCAGCCTGCCCCAGTTCCTTTTGACTGGTGTCATTATGGAGTTGAACAAGCCTTTCTGCCAAGGCACGGCTATCGCCGATAGGCACCAGATATCCGGTCACACAATTCTCAATTAACTCACGATGCCCGCGGTTTTCCACAGCAATGACCGTTTTTCCGCACAGCATACCCTCAATCAAGTTTAGGCCAAGCCCCTCGCGATGGCTGCATGATACAATCACGTCAGCCGCCGGGACAACTCGTTCCAAATCCGTTCGATAACCCAGCAGTCGAATATAGCCCTCTGCATGATTTCCTGAGATCTGCTCCCGCAGGGTAGATTCCAGCGGCCCGTTTCCGGCCAGCAGGACCTTCAGCTCAGGAATCCTGTCACGGCAAAGTACTGCCGCGTCGATCAGTGTCCGCTGATCTTTATTTGCGTTCAGCTCGCCCGTGCAAAGCACGACGAAATCCTGCGCTGACAGTGATTCTTCTTTCCGAAGCACTTCTTCCTCTTCCGCAGAATGCGGATGGTAGCGCGATACCGATACACCCACGCCGTGAATATGGCAGGTCTCGACCGGGAATTTACTCCGCGCAAGCTGATAGTCCTCTTCATTGATGGTGATGAGCTTGTCCGTATGGCGGCACATAAACTTCTCCACCGGATACCAGATGAGCCAGTTTTTCTTCGGCGCACCCTTATAAAAGTGGAAGCCGTGAGCGGTATAGAACACCTTTGTGCTGTGTTTGCGTGCTTTTCGTGCGGCCAGTCGTCCTAGCACGCCGCCGACCGGTGTGTTGCAGTGGATCACATCGTAACTGCCCTCATCAATGATCTTTTTGAGCTGTTTGTAGGCTCCAAGATTTTTCGGTGAAAACGGTGACCGCTGGAACGGCACGTCAAAGACCTGTTCCACAAAGTCCAGCTTCAGGCCGTTCTTCTCGGCAAGATTGTTTCGCGCCGCCACATGGACTTCACAGCCGTGCTCGTGCAGCATCGCAACAAGCGGCTTGTGAAACTGGCAGATATGCGATTGTACAGTGGCAATAAGTAAAATTTTCTTATCGCGCTCCACCGTGTCTCCTTCTATTTTGAATTTCTTTAATTCTCTCATAAATTCCTTCTTGCTTCGTCGATTGGCACGACAAATCATGTCCTGGAGCCTCATTAGCTTCAATAATTACAACCTTGTCTTGAAGGATGGCGCAGTCCCATCCGATATACTCGACATCAGGGAATAGTTTTGCTGCCTTGCAAACCATTTCTTCCAGTTCATTCCAGTTCGGTATTTCAACACCTATAAGACGTGCACCGCTTGTAGGATGGAACGCATATTCATTAAGGCCAATGTCATAAAACAGAGAATCTGTTAGACCATACTGCATGTTAATATTACCATACATCCCCTGTGAACACATATTATCCACCACCGCGCCACCTCTTCCAACTTTAAGGACGCATGATAGAAGTTCACCGTGA
>ERZ772867.4237-NODE-4237-length-10972-cov-5.103050_pt1 | contig 10972 bp, 6 predicted proteins | sample MGYA00511341_ERZ772867 | MGnify/ENA primary metagenome ERZ772867 (study PRJEB29015, sample SAMEA2737707) | human gut metagenome | biome: human gut; feature: human-associated habitat; material: faeces | place: China | collected 2012 ... | reverse complement strand
GTTGGATGTTTTTCTGCTCTTTACTTTTTAGAATATTATCTCGAACTCGCGTTATTATCAGGCAACCGCAGATGAGTAATCCGATAGATAGGATACTTGCTTGGGAAGAATAGAGGAATCGGGTAAATTTTGCAATTTTATATTCCTTATACAACATCCATAACAAGAAAAGCCATAGCGCTGCAAAAATAAGATTGAGCGGAAAGGCGAAAAAGGAAACCGGAAAATTTCCCGTAAGTAGTTGCATCGCAACTGCCAGTGAAATATATACCATTACGTAGACGTAGTGCATATTCGTGCTTTTGTTCTGTTATTTTTTGCAAAGTAAACAAATAAAAATGAATATACATATAAAATCTATGTAAAATTGTAATCATTACAATTGAATGATAGAGCTGATGTGATTATAAGGAGAAAATCACATAAAGTAGATGTAGGAAAGGAGAGGAGGGGTTTAAAAAAATAAAGAAAGGAAGCCGGAAGCTTCCTTTCTTTATTAGAATTTGAAACGAAATCTTTTATTTCTTCATCTTAGGCATCATCTTACCCATTTTGCTGCTGGTTACCATTTTCATCATTTTACGAGTCTGGTCGAATTGTTTCAACAGGCGGTTTACTTCCTGAATCGTTGTACCGCTACCTTTCGCGATACGTGTGCGGCGTGAACCGTTCAGGATTTCCGGGTTGGAACGCTCTGCCGGAGTCATGGAGTAGATGATAGCTTCGATACTCTTGAAAGCATTGTCGTCGATATCAATGTCTTTGATTGCTTTTCCTACTCCCGGAATCATGGAAGCAAGGTCTTTCAAATTACCCATTTTCTTGATTTGTGCAATCTGGCTGAGGAAGTCGTTGAAGTCGAATTGATTCTTGGCAATCTTCTTCTGTAAACGTTTAGCTTCTTCTTCGTCGTATTGTTCCTGCGCACGTTCTACCAACGAAACGATATCACCCATACCGAGGATACGGTCTGCCATACGGGCAGGGTGGAACTGGTCGATCGCGTCCAACTTTTCGCCTGTACCTACAAACTTAATCGGCTTGTTGACTACCGAACGGATAGAAAGCGCCGCACCACCACGGGTATCACCGTCGAGCTTGGTCAGTACCACACCGTTGAAGTCCAGACGTTCATTAAATTCTTTGGCCGTATTCACAGCGTCCTGTCCGGTCATGGAATCAACCACAAACAGAATTTCGTTCGGATTGATTGCTTCCTTGATAGCGGCAATCTCGTTCATCATCTGTTCGTCTACTGCCAGACGTCCGGCTGTATCGACGATTACGAGGTCGTATCCTTTGGCTTTAGCTTCCTGGATAGCGTGTTGCGCGATTTCTACCGGGTTCTTGCTTTCCAGTTCGCAGTACATCGGTACGTCAATTTGCTCTGCCAACACACGCAACTGTTCGATAGCTGCCGGACGGTAAACGTCACAAGCTACCAGTAATGGCTTGCGGTTCTTCTTGGTTTTCAGCATCCGGGCCAGCTTACCGGAGAAGGTAGTCTTACCGGAACCTTGCAAACCTGACATCAGGATTACTGCCGGGCGGGCATCAATATCAACTTCGACAGTCTCGCCACCCATTAACTGGGTCAGTTCGTCGTGCACGATTTTCACCATCAACTGGCTTGGTTTCACTGCTGTAAGTACGTTCTGTCCAAGAGCTTTTTCTTTCACGGTATCTGTGAAATTCTTTGCTACCTTGTAGTTTACGTCGGCATCAAGAAGTGCCTTGCGTACATCTTTCAGCGTTTCCGCCACGTTAATTTCGGTGATTTTGCCTTCACCTTTCAGAATCTTGAATGACCGTTCTAGTCTTTCACTTAAATTATCGAACATAGTTGTTTAATTACGAATTAATATTTGAGCCTGCAAATGTACAAAAATCTCTTGTATTTATATCTTTTTATTCTGCCATTTTGCTTTTTTGAGATAAATATAACTCGTTATCAATAACAAGGTATAGTACACAATCTCAATGGTAAAGCAGATTTCAATCGGTGCTTTGAGCCACATCCCGATGAAAATGATATACGAGCCGTAAATGATAATTGTAATTGTTTCGAGCAGTAAGGCAGCTTGTGTGTTTCCTGTGCCCGAAATACCGTTGAACACAACATTGGCTACCGATGCGATGAGCATGGCGATACAAATCACATAGACTGAAGGGACGGATTCTGCAATCAGTGCTGCCTCACTGGTATAGACGGACAGCAGTAGTTGCGGGAATAGTGCTGTGACTGCTACCAGCCCCAGCATAATAAAGAACGAGAATCTCGCAATTTTATTAATAAGCGGCATTACGTGCTTGATACCTCCCGCACCGATAGCATTACTGACAAGACTGTTTGTGGTGGTTGCCAGTGAATTGACCGGAATCAGCAATACGACGTAGATACTCCGGACTATGTTGGCAATCGCCAGTTCCCGTTGTCCCAGCCGTTCTACGGCAACAAAGAATACGAACCATGTAGCCATTGACAGGAAGTATTGGAGCATGGTGAAGCAGGAAATGCTGAGAATCCGCATCAACAGTGTAGGGTCGAACGAACGCAGACGGTTCAGTCCGTATTTCTTTAAGTCGATAGTGACATATGTGTAGATGAGGAAGAATAGGATAGAGGAGGCTTCGGCCAGTACGGAAGCAATGGCGGCTCCCTTGATACCCATTTCGGGCAGACCGAATTTCCCGAAGATCAGTGCATAGTCCAGCACGACATTGGTCAATGCCATGACGACTGCGTTAATGGTCAGCACTTTAGTACGTGTGATTCCGATATACAATGCCCGGAACATAACATTGACGAATGAGAAGAAGAATCCGTAGATACGCCAGTCCAGAAACTCCATTGTCCCTTTGTAGATTGATTCCGAGGAAACCAGCAACCGCATGATGTTGCCGCCGAAAGCCTTGGTGAAACCGAAGAGTAGTAATGCCATTACAAATAGGAACATAACTCCCTGAATCATCACCGGACCTACATCTGTGTAGCGTCCTTCGCCGTTACGTCTCGCAATGACGATTTGCGAACCGGTACTGAATCCGAATGCGATGGTGAATACACATATATAGAATAGTCCGCCCATAGCAGAAGCTCCCAAGGCAACTTCACTTACGTGACCCAGGAACGCCGTATCGGTGACATTGATGACATTTTGTGCCAGCAAGCTGAGTAGTATCGGGTAACTGACACTCCAAATCTGTTTGTTGGTATACATATTAAGCGTTTAAGTTTACATTTTGCAAAGATAGCGCTTTATTCCGAATCGGAAGCGATCGGGTAGGTGAAAACAATTTCCGGACCCTCCGGGGTTTGGGTATTGATTTGATAGGTTCCTCCGAAATGTGTCAGCAATAATTGGTTGATTTCGTGCCGGATGACAGTTTCCTGTGAGACAAAGGTAGTATCCGCCAACGGCGAATTAATGATTTGGAAATGAAGCATTTCATCTTTCCGGCTGAGTATGAAACGGATGACGCGTTCCTGTTTTTGGTCTTGCTGGTATTCATGCGGGTAAACCAGTGTGCTAAGTATCATCTGTGTCAGGCGGGCGGTATCTGTGCGGACGGGCTGTGACTTCGTTTCTGTGTAGAATCGGACTTGGATGCCTGTCGTTTCATTCTTCATACGTGCCATATAACATGCTTCGTTGCATAGTTCGACAGCATCGTAAACTTGTATCTGGAATTTCATCATTTGAGCTTCCAGGCGTGATAAGTCGAGCACATCGTTGACAAGTCTCATTAACTTTTCAGAGCTTTGGTGGATTATGTTCGAATATTCCTTCCTTGTTCCTTCATCAATATTCGGTTCACACGCTATGAGTTGCGAGAATCCTACTACGTTATTGAGCGGAGTGCGGATGTTATAACTCATGTTCGAAAGAAAGCGGTTCTTTATTTCATTCGTTTCCCGAACGGTTGCGGCGGCTTTGCGGATTTCGTTTTCCGAACGTTTCAATGCCTTTCGTACCATAGCCAGACGGAACATGAAAATGAATAATACAAATAAAACAACGATAATCACAGCCAGAAAGATGAGGCGAATCCGGTTGTTGTGCCGTTGTTGTTCCATATTGATTTTATCCAGTTGATAACTGCTCTTTATTTGTTCCATTTGATTGTTTGCAAGCGACATGGAGGCGGAATCTTTAATGGCAAGTGCCTTCTGATATAGTGGAACGGCCTTTTCGCTATCGCCGGCCTTTACCCATATTTTAGCTTTCACCAATAACTGTTCGGCATAGTCGCTGGCATAGTTGTCTTTTAGCATGACTAATGTGGTGTCGATATAATCTGAGGCTTTTTGATATTCACCGATATATTTGTAATATCTGGCGTAGGTGTCGAAATAAAGTACCTGATACATGAAATAGTTGTTTTCGTTCTGATATTCCTTAGCTTTCACCAGATGTTCATAGGCTCTTTGCGGCTGTTGGGTATTCAGGTAATAATAAGCATAGAACAATTCGTTGAACAGAAATACGTCAGAGAAACCGTCTTTAAGAGAAGGATTTTCCTTGATATGTTTATAGAGTGTGCTTTCGAGTTCTTGCAGGTATTTAAACAGCTTGCTGTTATTCTTCATTTCTTTGGTGACAGATACCAATTGCGACAGTACCGAGATGCGAACTACCGGATTAGCGTCCGGAGCAAGTAGCTTGTAGGCTTCTTCCAGTGCTTTGATGCCTTCCTCCCAACGTTGACTGCCGATGTAGGCATTGCTCAGACACTGATGAGCGGCTACCAGTCCCCGATGATTGTTTTTTTCGAAAGCTTGTTGCTTCATCTTGTTTGCCTCGCTAATGGCACGCTCGTATTCTTCGTTGTAAGTGTACAAGTCGATCTGGAAACGTTTGGCGTCGAAGAAATAATCCCATATACCGGATTTGTGGACGTGTGGTTCCATTTGTGTAATCCATTTCGCTACGCTGTCTGTTTTGTTGTGGTTATAATAGTACAATAGGTGATAATAGGCTGCCAGTCCTGCGTATTTATCATCCTTCTGAAACAATGCTTCTTTCATTAAAGTGTCCGAGAACTGGATGCATTTAGGATTGTTCTGTTCTATTCTTATAATGTTGTTTAAAGCTACAAGACGGGTTGAGTCATGAGGCAGGTTTTGAAACACCTGTATCAAACTGTCCGTGTTCATTTCATAATCGGCTTTTCCGACAAGAAAGCAGCAACAGACTATGTGCAGTAGTATTAATCGTTTCATCTTGTTTCCTCCTTTCCTTGGTCGCTTTTGTCAATAGGATGTGTAAACAAGAAACGTGAACCTTCTTCGTAATCGGGGTCGATCCAGATACTACCTCCCAGTTGTTCGATGATGAGTTGGCAAATCGATAGTCCGAGCCCCGTACCTTGGGCATTTTCATTGAGCTTCTCGAAACGGTTGAATATCTTTTTCTGTTTTTCTTTAGGGATTCCTGTGCCGGTATCGGTGACAGAGAAAAGTGCCGTATCTTCCGTTTGTTGCTCAAGTTGCAGAGTGATAGAGCCTTGTGAGGTGAATTTAGTTGCATTGATAAGCAGGTTGATCAGTACCTGTTGCAGGCGGGCACTATCTGTCAGTAGTTCCAAGGAATCGAGAGGAGTGGAGAAGCGGACGTCTGCATGGGTCTGCTTTATCTTTTCCACCATATCAATGACGTTTCTGCATAGTCCTACTGCATCGCATATTTTGAACTTGAATGTCATCTTTCCAATTTCAAGGCTGGATAAGTCAATCACGTCATTAATCAACTTTAGCAACAGTTCCGAATTTTGCTGGATAATATCATTGCACTGTTTTCTCGTTTCTTCATCAATGGATTCTTCCGTCAGAATGGTGGAAAAGCCGGATAAGGCGTTGAGCGGAGTACGAATCTCATGACTCATGTTAGAGAGAAAAAGGCTTTTAGTGCGAATCGAATTTTCTGCCTGTTTCTTTACTTTTTCTTGTTCTTGTTGCGATTGGATCAGACGTTTGTTGTTCCTTTTGATGCGGAAGATGAAGAATATAATTAAGGAGAGGACAGACAGGATAATAAACCAGCTCCAGTATAAGATTTTCTTTTGCCTGTTTATGTTGTTTAATTCATTCTTGTCAATCTGATAGAGAGTATGCAATTCATTGATCTGGCGCAGATAGCTATTGGCGTCAAGTGAGTCTTTGCGTGCGTTAATCACTTCATATTCCTCACATGCTTCTTCGATACGTCCCATTAATGAAAGAACTTTTGCCCGTTCTTGTGATATCTGTATGTCTTTGTACGAACCGGATTCTTTGACGTATGGCAGTAATTCATCATACGATTGCAATGCCTGGGTATATTCTTTTGCGGCGATATGGTAGGAAGCATATAAGTATTTGATTAACAGAAGAAAATATGGATACGGATGTTTGGCATAGATTCGCTCCATTTTTTGCAGATGTTCCAATGCCGAAGGGAGTTTGTCTGACTGTATCTCATAAAACGCACGGCAACAGGGAAGATAAAAATAGCAAGGTGAATCGGGCCTTTTGTCGCAAAGAGCTTCCAGGTAGTTGATATCTTTCTCAATACCTGCCATTTGCCGGTTATTGAGCTTAATAAGTATCATTTGAGATAATGCGTTTTTTAAATAGATGTCGGCTTCGGGTATCTGTTGCATAATCTCTATTGCTTCTTCATAAGAACCTATGGCAACTTGTGGTGTTGATGAGCTTAAATATGTATTTCCGATTGCACGTAGTGCAAGAGCTGTTCCTAGCGGGTAGTCTATCTCTTTAGCTTTCTTATACATTGAATTGGCGTTGTCAATAGCCAGGCTGATATTTCCTTCTGTTATTGATGACTGAACCGCCATTGCTTTGAGCTGGAATAAGATGTCGTATCGTTGCTGCTTTTCAAGTTCAGGTGTTAACAGCTTCTCCCATAAGATAATACTGTCTGTGGTGACGCCGGTGTTAAAAGCAAGGTCATACTGAATGAGCGGCTGTAATAAAGACAGACGTTCTGCATTAGTATGTGCAGCGTACAATGTTACCGATATGAATACCGTTATAATTGTAATAATTATGTGGTGTAAGTTTCTATTCACCGGATGTTTGTTTGCAAGGTTTTATGCAAAAGAAACAAAAAGAGCGAAGACTGACAAGAATCTTCGCTCTTTTTTTCTAATTTATTTTCTTTTGATAATATCACGTGCGCTAGGGCCTTCGTGGTTGGGGTAGCCGGGAGTATGATTTCTGCATCTCGGGTCGGCGTCTACTTTCAGACTGCGGTAATTATCTTTTGACCGGGTGATGTAGTCGTCGAGCATGGCACGGTGTTCTGCAAGAACCTTGGCATATTTGGGATTCTTGGCGAGGTTCTTACGTTCACCCGGGTCGTTCTTCATGTCATAGAGTTCTTCTCCGTTGCCTTCCAAATAATGGGTGTACTTGTATCTGGGGCCACGTACCATACGTCCGGGAGTAACTGTGTATTCATATTCACTATGCCATTCGGATACAACATATGGATGAGTCTTCTTTTGTTTTTCTCCTTTTAATGTCGGTGCGAGGCTGATTCCTGCCTTTTCTGCGGGAACAGGAATGCCGGCCAGGTCACAGAGGGTTGGCAATAAGTCTAGTGTAGGCTGCGTGAGTAAGTGGTCTACCGGTTTTTTCTGATGCTTGATACCGGGACCTGCAAAGATAAATGGTACGTTTGTCATTTCATCATAGAAACTGATGTGCTTGGTCACCATACGGTGTGAAGTCATTCCGTCACCATGGTCGGCAAGGATAACAACGATTGTGTTCTTTCCTGCGGGAGTGGAGTATAATGCTTTCAAAACACTTTCTACTTGTTTGGATACCATTTTTGTATAGTGCTGGAAAGCGGCGATGTAATGGCGGTAATTTTCCTCACTCCAATGGGAGGCTTGCGTCATACGCCGGTGGCTGCAACAGATGTATTGCACCGGGGTAGGTATGTTGTTCCAGTCTTCTACATCGAAATTGTCGGGCAGTTCCGGAAGTGTGCCGCTGACAGGTCGGTCAGTATGTACTCCTTCATTTTCTCCTACGAATCCGCAGATATTATGGGGATTCTGAAAATCGGCAATGCATATGAAAGGTTTTTCCGAAGGATTGCTTAAATAGGAAACAACGTCCTCGCAGGTTCCTACGTCCAGAAAACTATCATTATTGACCGGAAATTCCGGGTCGGTAAATGGCTTTGCTACCGGCTCTTTATGTTTGAATCCTCTTAATGAACCCATATCGTGCGTTTTTCCGAAGTGTACAGCTTCGTAACCGTTTTCCGAAAAAAGGCTTCCTAATGTCGGAACGTTTTCCGGTATAGGTGTATTGATCGGTTCGCTGGAGTTGGAGCGTACGTTAGTTTGATGAGGCATCATGCCACTCCATAAAGCGGCGCGTGACGGTTGGCTGAGGGGGCAGCCTACATAAGCATTGGAAAAGATAACTCCTCTTGAAGCTACTTCGTCAATAGGAAGGGTGCAACCTTGTGTATGACCGTAGGCGCCAACGACGCGTTGTGTAAGATGGTCGCATTGGATAATCAGAAAATTGGGCTTTTCTTGTGCTTGGGCTGCTATGCCGCAAAGAGCCAATCCCATGAAAGGATAAATTGTTTTCATTCTTGGTTAGAATTAAGTGATACTTGATTTTGAAGCAAAAGTAGGAAAAAAGGGAAAGCAAAAAAGGGGGGAATACTTGTTTTGGACGCAAGTGAAAGTTTTTTGTACAAAATTGGAATAAATGACGGGTGATAAAACTATAAACGGTGAACAAACTGCGATTATAACGCATTCTGTTCACCGTTCATTATTTATTGTTTACTGCTAATTAGCTGTTCATGCTCATCAGGAATTCATCGTTGTCTCTGGTTTTTTCCAGACGGTCTTTTACGAAGTCCATTGCTTCGATCGGATTCATGTCGGCAAGATATTTACGGAGAATCCACATACGGTCGAGAGTTGTCTTATCAAGTAACAGATCGTCACGACGAGTACTGGATGCGGTAATGTTGACTGCCGGGAAGATACGTTTGTTGGACAGGTTGCGGTCGAGTTGCAACTCCATGTTACCTGTACCTTTGAATTCTTCGAAGATAACTTCGTCCATTTTAGAACCGGTATCAATCAATGCAGTTGCGATGATTGTCAGTGAACCACCGTTCTCGATGTTACGGGCAGCACCAAAGAAACGTTTCGGCTTATGAAGTGCGTTTGCATCCACACCACCGGAAAGTACTTTGCCCGATGCAGGAGATACTGTGTTGTATGCACGTGCCAGACGAGTAATAGAATCAAGGAATATAACTACGTCGTGGCCGCATTCTACCAGCCTTTTTGCTTTTTCCAATACGATACCTGCGATTTTCACGTGGCGCTCTGCCGGTTCATCAAAGGTAGAAGCGATAACTTCGGCATTGACGCTGCGCGCCATATCTGTTACTTCTTCCGGACGTTCGTCGATAAGCAACATAATCATGTATACTTCCGGATGATTGGCTGCAATGGCATTTGCAATGTCTTTCATTAAAATTGTCTTACCGGTTTTAGGCTGGGCTACGATTAAAGCACGTTGACCTTTACCGATTGGAGCGAAAAGATCTACTACGCGGGCAGACATGGAATCCGAATAACCGCCTTTGCAGAGTTTGAACTTTTCATCCGGGAAGAGCGGCGTCAGGTGTTCGAAAGGAACACGGTCGCGAACGAAAGCGGCGTCACGTCCGTTAATCTTCGATACCTTTACTAACGGGAAATATTTCTCTCCTTCTTTGGGCGGGCGGATAACTCCTTCTACCACGTCACCGGTTTTCAGGCCAAATAACTTGATTTGCGACTGTGATACATAGATATCGTCAGGAGAAGAAAGGTAATTATAATCGGAAGAACGGAGGAATCCGTATCCATCCTGCATAATTTCCAGTACGCCTACTCCATTAAGGATGTCATCGAATTCGTAAGGCTTTTCACGCTCAATAACTTTACGTTCCTGCTGCTGTTGTGGTACCGGAAGATTTTCGTTCGCGTTGTTTGGCTGGGCAGGACGCGGCATCGGTACACGCTGCTGGTTCTGATTTTGGTTATTAAGTCCGGGAAGAGTCCCGTACTGATTGCGGTTCTGGTTCGAAGTAATCGGCCGTTGCGCCGATGCGACACAAATGTTCAGAACAAAAACCGTCCCGAATAACACTTTTAACGCATACCCTTTTGATATTCCAAACATCAGTCGCAGGCAATTACCTCCCGAAATAACGGCAAAGGTAGCAAAAATATTACACATGCAAATTTCATGCAATCCGAAGACGGTCGCTTACCACTGCGTCCGGAACGCATACACCGATACGGAAACGACGATATAAGCCAGAATGATAAACGGAATCGCCGCAATCCCCGCTGCGCACAGAGCCGCCAACGAACACAGTGCGAATACGTAGCGCACCCGGTTGCCGGCGAAACGGTAATGGGTGAATTTAAGGGCGAACATCGGCACGTTGCATACCAGCAGACCCGCAAAAACGACTGCGGCGGCGATCATCACCCAGGCCGGAGCCGTAAAAGCCCCCGCCTGCATCAGATAGCCGGCCGACACGAAAAACAAGGCGCAGGCGGGCGTCGGCAGGCCGATGAACTGGGTGGTCTGATTCTCGTCCAGGTTGAACTTCGCCAGACGCAGGGCCGAAAAGGCCGCCACGACGAACACGGCGAAACCCCAGACGTCGCTGCCGCCGGTCATCGCATACATCGTATACAATACGGCAGCGGGAGCGAACCCGAAACTCACCATATCGGCCAGCGAATCGAGTTCCTTGCCGATCGCCGAATGGGATTTCAAAAGACGCGCCACGAAACCGTCCAGAAAATCGAACACGGCCGCGACAACCACGCACCAGAAAGCCCACTGCAGGTCGTTCACGCACAGCGCGAAAACCGCCGCGGCACATCCCGACAGCAAATTACAAAGCGTCAGGATATTGGG
>ERZ772867.4233-NODE-4233-length-10985-cov-5.493504_pt1 | contig 10985 bp, 15 predicted proteins | sample MGYA00511341_ERZ772867 | MGnify/ENA primary metagenome ERZ772867 (study PRJEB29015, sample SAMEA2737707) | human gut metagenome | biome: human gut; feature: human-associated habitat; material: faeces | place: China | collected 2012 ... | reverse complement strand
TGGATAAAGCTGTCACCTACATTCAGAACCGCCGCTCCTATCTGTCCACCTATCTAGAAGATGGCCGCTGCAGTTTTTCTAATAATCTCAGCGAAAATGCGATCCGTCCATTTACAGTAGGCCGTAAAAACTGGTTGTTCTGTGACACACCAAATGGAGCCCAGGCCAGTGCTGTTGTGTACACTATGGTAGAAATGGCAAAAGCCAATGGAGTAAACGTCTATCACTATCTTACTTATCTGCTGGAAAAAGTGCCTAATGATAGGATGAGCGATGATGAATTAGAACTTCTGGCTCCATGGAACGAAACTGTCAAAGCTGAAATCGAACATCGTGTAAACGAATCAAATCAATTATATGTGAACTGTCAAGGTGCTCCGGCTACTGAAAAGTAGTCGGGGATTTTTTCTATCATACCTAAAAATTAAGCGCTTACATACAATTAACAAGATCCAATACAAAGAAAGGGATATAAAATGAACAAATATGAAGCATTTAGAAGCTGTCATTCAATGTGTAAGGAAGATATACTTTTGGATATAGACGAAACTATCGGAAAGATTTTAAAACATGCAGAGACAGATCCTGATCATTCTTATGCATATTATACAACTTTAAAAAAACTTTTGGATAAGTTTAAAGAAGCTATAAAGACACTTGTTTTTATGGAAAAATTAGACGATGGATGGTGTTATGATTGGGGAGTTACGTATGCAGGTGCAGAACTACAACTTTTGCATTACGATGTATATGATGGATATCCAGAAGAACATCAATTTCTTAATATGGATCAGATGTATATTATATACACAGTCCCAACAAGTCTTTTAACCGTGGAAGAGTTTGCATCATTACATGGTGTTGAAGTTGTTACTGTACGACAATGGATTCGAAGGGGAAAGATTCGTACAGCTAAAAAATGTGGAAATGAGTGGAGAATTCCTGCATTAACTGATACACCCAAAAGAGGATATACTTCCGCATTTTATAAGTGGTCAGATACTTTAACAGGATTACCTTCGGAATTAGAATATTTGAATAACTACAAAGAAGCAAGCTTTATGCAAGATGATGATGATAAAAAATTATATTATGTACGTTTCTTTGATGAAGAAGTTAAAGAGGGAGTTCGAGAAGCAAAAAAAACTCTTGAATGTAATTCCGCTGAAAGAGAAAAGATAGAACTGGCAATCATTTCCCAGCCTTCAGTTGTATACCTTTCAAATTTTAGAGATAATATTTGCATTGATCTTATGCATATTTGTGAAGAGGAGATAGAAGAAAATGATTTATAGAATACCAATTTATAATCAGGATATTGTAAAGTCGAGACGAGTTTTTGATGTTGAAGCTGACGAAACAGGTCGTATACTTGGATTTTATATGCAGAATATTCGGGGAGCTGTTTACGTTGGAGAAATTGAGGTAGAACGCCAGATAAGAGAATATTTAGAAAAAAGATAATATTAGATTGAGCTACCGAGCAACCGGATCCGATATACTGAGTTACCGACCGCCGGAGTCATATTCCAATATGTGTAGTAGAAAAATTTACTATGCGTAGTTGGAGTTTGACTCCGGCTTTTTCTGTTTATGGGTTTGCAAAATCCCGTTGTTTTTCTTTTTTAAAAGAGAAGTGGAGATTAGAGGTTAAAATCCAGTCTTTTTATTCGACTGTGCAATGAGGAGACACCTGTTTTAGCAGTTCTCATATATGGTCCCGCATGACCCTAAACTGCAGGTACATTTACAACATTATATTCAAATGCCTTACGGCGCGCGACGTTTGGCGAGGATATGCATACAGCTTTTTACAGGAACCGGAGAGTTCCTATTAGGTTGTATGTTTCCCCGCTTTATTGTCGTGCGCTTTTTACGTTTTAACGGAGTGGGTTGTCCTCGCCAAATGGCAGTAGCCAAGGCGGAAAGGGCAACATTATGAAATTAAAAATCCGTTACGAAAACGAAGTCCAGATTATCGAGCTGGATGCAAAGGCAACCGAAGAAATGTGGGTCAGTCTGTCCCTTGAAGGTGAAGGACTTTCCCAAGCAGAACGTGAAGAACTGATTCAGAAGGAATGGAATGAGCAGTTCAATAAGGACGATTACAACAACTGGCACAAGTTCAATCGTCACCGTGGATACAGCAAAGCAGTTCCGGACGAGGAAACTGACGAAGTGGACTGCTCAGAACCACTTATGTCAGAGGTAAAAGATCCTCGAATTTTTTGTCGACAGGAACTGGAAAAGGACAAGCAGTATGACTATGAGGCTTGCTGCGACAGAATCCGTGCAGCAGTGAAACCGGCACAGGCAGATATGCTGATTGCAATCATTTTAGATGGTATGACTGTGGCAGAGTATGCCGACCTGATTGGCGATTCTCCAAACAATGTTTCTCACAGATATCGCAGAGTGATCAATAATTTCAAAAAAGTTTTCTAAAACATCCTTTTGTATTGCCTCCTGTGGCTACCTGGTAGGAGGCAATGCCTCTAATAAGGATTTGGGAGGTAGTTCACATGGAATTACAAAAAGAGAAAAAGGCAGAGTTTATTTCTGCACAACTAATACGCATTGGATTGGAGGGATAGATATGGGGATTCGAAATGTAGAAGGCTATATGGATGTAGTTCCATATCAGGCGATTACAAATATAGAACGTGAGATGAAAGCAAGAGCTGGTTTTCGTCCGTTGGTTTATATTTGTGCTCCGTTTTCAGGAGAGATTGAAGCAAATAAAAAGAAGGCTACAGCATTTGCGGAGTATGCATACCAGAATGGCTGCATTCCGGTTACGCCGCATCTGTTGTTTCCATTTATGAATGATGAAAGCAAACAGGAACGTGAATTGGCACTTCATATGGATTTGGTTCTAATGGGGAAATGCCAGGAGGTGTGGGTTCTGTCAGAACGCATTACTGCGGGTATGAGTGCTGAAATTGAGAAGGCGCAGCGACGCAGACAGATAGTGCGCTATTTTACAAATGATTTTACGGAGGTGGAATGCTTATGAGAACACTGGCAATCGCATATGGGAATAACCGACAGGCAAAGACCTGGACGAATAAAACGATTACCTTTGAGGAATTGAAGGAACGCCTGAAAGTAACGATTCGCACACCGGAATCTGTCGAAGAATATGCAAAGTTCAATAAATCCAAGCGTGACACAGTGAAAGACCATGGTGGTTTTGTCGCAGGAGCTTTGAAAGGCGGCAGAAGAAAAATCGATACTGTGGAGTTTCGTTCCATGGTTGCTCTGGATGGTGACAGAATTGACAAAACATTTTTAGAAAACTATGAATCGATTGCACCATATACCTCTCTGCTTTATACCACACACAGCAGCACAGAAGAAAATCCAAGAGTGCGTTTGCTGTATCCACTGACTCGTGATGTGACACCGGAGGAGTTTGTTGCTGTTTCCAGATATCTTGCACAGATGCTTGGTATTGATTATTTCGATGAATGTTCCTATCAGCCGAATCAGTTAATGTACTGGCCATCCACACCATCAAACGGAGTGTATGTGTTTAAGGATGTGGAGAAAGAGTGGATGAATCCGGATGATATTTTGTCTGCCCATCCGGAATGGACAGATCCGACTAGACTTCCTACATCTTCCAGGGAAAGCCGTGCCAATACGACGCGAACAGCGGAAGTGAAAGATCCACTTAGCAAGGATGGCACAGTGGGATTATTCAACCGTACTTATTTCCCAATTAATCGAGCCATTGAGAAGTTTCTTTCTGATGTATATGAACCAACGGATAACGAAAACAGATACCATTACATTCAGTCTTCCAGTATGGCAGGTGTGGAAATTATTGAGGAAGGCAAGTTTGCATACTCCCATCATGCAAAGGATCCTGCTTATCTGAAACTTTGTAATGCCTTTGACTTGGTTCGTGTCCATAAGTTTGGGGACGATGACAGTAAGAAATCCTTTCATGCTATGTGCGAACTGGCAATGGAGGATGACGAGGTGAAACGTCTGGCAATGGAAGAAAAATTATTGCAGGCTGAGATGGACTTTGCGGATTCCGACAGTGACTGGATGACAAAGCTTAAGTATCAGCCAAGAACGGGGCTTTTGGAGAACAGCGTTTACAATTTGAATCTTATCCTTAATAATGATCCGGATTTTCAGAACTTTGCTTTTAATGAGCTAGCAAATCGTATCCAAATTACAGGTCCGCTTCCATGGGAGCGTCCGGAAGGAAACTCTTTCTGGCGAGATGCAGACACAGCCCAGCTAAAGTCTATCATTGATATCCGATATTTGGCATTTTCCAGCCGAAACCATGATGTTGCATTTACAAAAGCGGCAGATGACAGACATTTCCATCCGGTTCGTGACTACTTAAACAGTCTTCCAGAGTGGGATGGCGTGAAGAGAGTGGAAGATTTGTTCATTAAATATCTGCAGGCAGAGGATACAGAGTATGTCCGAACGGTTACCAGAAAGACTTTTGCGGCAGCAGTTGCAAGAATCTATGTACCGGGAATCAAGTTTGACTGCGTTCCGGTTCTTGATGGTGATCAGGGAATCGGTAAGTCCACGATAGTAAAGGATTTGGTATCTCCGGAATATTATTCGGAAACTTTGTCTCTTACGGATATGGATGATAAGTCCGGTGCAGAAAAACTGCAGGGATTCTGGGCGGTGGAAATTGGTGAACTTGCTGGAATGAAAAAAAGCGGACATTGAAAAGGTGAAAGCATTTCTTTCCACCTGCGATGACAAGTACCGACCATCCTACGGACGAGTGGTGGAATCGCACCCACGCCAGTGCATTATTATTGCAACGGTTAACGGGGAGCGAGGATATCTGCGTGATATCACAGGAAATCGCCGTTTTTGGATTATCAAGCTCCATCAGAAGAAGCAGAAAAAGACCTGGAATTTTACGCCGGAGTTTCGTGCACAGTTTTGGGCAGAAGCCAAAGAAATCTGGAAGTCTGGAGAGAAGCTGTACTTAGAAGGGGATGTTCTTGCAGAAGCAGAAAAGATGCAGCAGTCTGCCATGGAAGTGGACGAGCGTGTGGGTATGGTGGAGGAATATCTGAATACTATGATTCCAGACGATTGGGATAGTATGGATCTGTTCCAAAGAAGAAATTACCTAAATGGCAGTGAATTTGGTTCGCCAGCCCATGAAGCTAAAGAGCTTCGTACAGAGGTCAGCAATGCTGAAATCTGGTGTGAGTGTTTTGGCAAGTCTTTGCAGGAGTTAAAGCCGACAGACAGCTACAGCATTGCAGCACTCATGAGTCAGATTGATGGTTGGGAACGAACTGCTGTGATCAAGCGTCAGCCGATTTATGGCAGGCAGCGACTTTACAAATTTGGAGGTTAGGAACACAAGAATGCGTCACAACACAACTATTTCCCTTATATTCAAAATCGAATTTATTTCTATATAGAAAAGATTTGTGCCCGCATACACGCGTAAGATATATAGGAAATAGTTGTGAAGATGTGTTTCTTGTGTCAATGAAAGATATGAGAGAACGATTTATAGAAAGAAAATTTGTGGAGGCAGTCAAGAAAAAAGGCGGTTTCGCACCAAAGTTTGTAAGTCCGGGCTTAGATGGTATGCCTGATCGAATCGTACTGTTTCCAATTGGTAAGATAGCTTTTGTGGAATTAAAGGCACCCGGAGAAAGGATGCGGCCACTGCAGGTAAGACGAAAAAAACAGTTGGAAAAACTCGGCTTTCCGGTTTACTGCGTAGATGATGTTTCACAGATTGATGGTGTGCTGAAAGAGATTGGAGGTGATGCCAGATGAAGTTCGTACCACATGATTATCAGCAGTATGCAATTGATTTTATAAAGAACAATGAGATAGCTGCAGTCTTTTTGGATATGGGCTTGGGTTAATGGTAAGACAGCGATTACCCTGACTGCACTTAATGACCTTATTTTTGACAGCTTTGAAGTATCCAAAGTTTTAGTGATCGCACCGCTGAGAGTGGCAAGGGATACTTGGCCTGCAGAACTGAAGAAATGGGATCACCTGAAGAATTTGCGATACTCCGTAGTAGTTGGAACAGAAGCAGAAAGAAAAACAGCACTAATGGCAGAAGCAGAAATTTATATCATCAATCGTGAAAATGTAGATTGGCTTGTGAATAAAAGCGATATTCCTTTTCACTTCGATATGGTGGTGATTGATGAGCTTTCTTCCTTTAAGAGCCACCAGTCCAAACGATTTAAGAGTCTTCTGAAAGTAAGACCTTTTATAAAAAGAATAGTTGGTTTGACCGGCACTCCTTCCAGTAATGGCCTTATGGATCTATGGGCGCAGTTTCGTATTCTTGATTTTGGAAAAAGACTTGGCAGGTACATTACTCACTACCGCAATGCGTTCTTTCTTCCGGACAAGAGAAATGGTGAACGTATTTTTACTTACAAACCTGCGCCGGGTGCGGAAGAACTGATTTATAAAAGAATATCGGACATCACAATCAGTATGAAGTCCTGTGATTATCTGACACTTCCGGAATGTGTAATGAATGAAGTTCCTGTTTTTATGAATGCGAAGGAAATTCAAATCTATGAAACCTTTCGTGAAGATATGGTGGCCAAGGTTAGGGAGGAAGAGATAGATGCTGCCAATGCTGCAGTTCTTTCCGGGAAACTTCTGCAGATGGCTAATGGCTGCATCTACGATGAAGAAAAAAGAGCATGGCCAATTCACGACAGGAAACTGGATGCACTGGAGGATCTGATTGAAAGTGCAAACGGAAAACCGGTGCTTGTTGCTTATTGGTTTCAGCATGACCTTGCGAGAATAAAAGCACGATTTTCTGTTCGTGAGATTAAAACATCGAAGGATATTGTGGATTGGAATACAGGCAAGATCCCTGTTGCGGTAATTCATCCTGCATCTGCCGGTCATGGAATAAATCTTCAGGCAGGAGGTTCTACTTTGATATGGTTTGGACTTACCTGGTCTTTAGAACTTTATCAGCAGTGCAATGCTAGACTTCACAGACAGGGACAAACGGATACGGTAGTAATTCATCACATTATTGCCAAAGGTACCATTGATGAAGATGTAATGGCAGCACTTGCAAGAAAAGAAAGAACCCAGAATGCTCTGATCAATGCGGTAAAGGCAAAGCTGGGGGTGAGTGCATAATGGATGCTTATGAGAAACTGGCCAACGCCATCATCCTGCAGGCAGTAAAGGACTGGAGAGGTGCACGAAGAAAGCTGAAAAGAAAGTCCCAAAACGAAAGTGCAAGGATTGAATTGGAAAGTTGTGAAAGCTTCTTTCGTTCCGCTTGGTTTACGACACTGACAGATGTGGATGGAGAAGTGGTTCTCCGAAAACTTTATGAGGAGGATGGCAGATGACGGCGAAAGAATATTTAAAACAGGCGTATCGCCTTGATCATAGGATAGATTCTGACATTGAAGAATTGGGAAGACTGCGAGAGATGTCTGTAAGTATTTCTGCTCCCACAATGGGAGATAAGGTTCAGACAAACCGCAGCACTGATGCACCTTTTGTAAAGTGTCTGGAAAGAATCTATGAGCAGGAAGAAAAGATAAATGCAGAGATTGATATGCTGGTTGATCTTAAAAATGAAATCAGGAATGTAATTGATACTGTTGGTAATACAGATGAGCGAATGGTTCTTCGTTACCGATACATTCACAATTATACATGGGAGCGGATAGGAGATGAACTGGGAGCGGACTCTCGCACTGTGAGAAGATGGCACGGAAAAGCACTGACCCATGTGGAACTTCCGGAAAATCCGATTCAAATATAAAACGCCCGAAATGTCCACATTTGTCCTAAAATGTCCATCTCCACTATGTGATATAGTAAAATCAGCAAAATGTATAATAAAGCAATGCCTTGTGGAAGTTCAAAAAAATTTCTGCAGGGCTTTTCTTATGCAGTGAAACAGGGAGGTGAATGAGACATGCCAAGAAAACCGAAAAGACCGTGCAGTTATCCAGGATGTCCTGAGCTAACTGACAGAAGGTTTTGTGAAAAGCACGAGAAGGAAGAGAATAAACGCTACGAGAAGTACGACAGAGATCCTGCTGTACGCCGTAGATACGGCAGAGCTTGGAAACGTATCCGAGACAAATTTGTAAGCGAACATCCTTTTTGTGAAATCTGTTATGGAAAAGGAATTCTTGTGGAGACGGAGGAAGTACATCATAAGATTCCGCTATCAAAAGGTGGAACTCATGAACGAAGCAATCTGATTGCTCTTTGTAAGTCCTGCCATGCAAGAGTCCATGCTGAAAACGGTGACCGTTGGCACAACCGGTAGGGGTGGTCAAATCTCTACAACTTAAGCCTTAGGGAAACGGGGCGGGGGTCACACGCGCAAAAAGCAGAAATCAAACAGGGTATTAACCCCTAACGGAAAGGATGGTGTATAAAATGGCGAAAGATGGTACGAACCGAGGCGGTGCCAGAGTTGGCTCCGGCAGAAAATCGAAGGCTCTGGTAGATAAGATAAAAGATGGAAATGCTGCACAGGTAATTGAACTGCCAACACCGACCACATTTGAAGGTGCAGATGTTCCGCCGATCAAGGAATATCTGAAAGCAAAGCAGAAGATGGGAAAAGACCTGTGTGCAGAGGAAGTATATAAAGAAACATGGCTCTGGCTGAAAGAACGAGGCTGTGAAAGATTAGTAAATCAACAGCTTATTGAGCAATATGCTATGAGCGTTTCCAGATGGATTCAGTGTGAGCAATGTATTTCTGAGTATGGATTTTTAGCAAAGCATCCGACTACGGGAAATGCAATTGCAAGTCCATATGTGGCGATGAGCCAGACATACATGAAACAGGTGAATCAGGTATGGTATCAGATTTTCCAAGTGGTGAAAGAAAATTGTTCTGTGGAATGGCAGGGAAGTACACCACAGGATGATGTGATGGAACGTTTGCTCCGAACCAGAAAGGAACTGTGATATGGAATTGAATATTTTTATGAAGAAATTAAAGGATTCGAAAGAAAAGCTGACGCTGCAGCAGTACCGAACGCTGAAAGGTCAGGCACTGGCAGGAAATGTGATGGCTGCAGATAAAGGACTTACACGATTATTGGGGAGAGGTAAGAAATATGCTGATTAAGAAAAAGAATGTGGCAGATCTTCTGCCAGCAGAGTATAACCCGCGCAAAGATTTAAAGCCGGGAGATGCTGAGTATGAAAAATTGAAACGCTCTATTACAGAATTTGGATATGTAGAACCGGTAATCTGGAATCAGACTACGGGACGTGTTGTTGGCGGACATCAGCGATTGAAGGTTTTGCAGGAAATGGGCATGACAGAAATTGATTGTGTGATCATTGAGGTGTCCGAAGAAAAAGAGAAAGCACTGAATATTGCGCTGAATAAAATTAGTGGTGATTGGGATACTGATAAGCTGGCATTGCTCATTACAGATTTACAGGGAAGTGATTTGGATGTTTCCCTCACTGGTTTTGAGCCGGCTGAAATCGATGCCTTATTTAAAGATGACATCAAAGATGGAGTGAAGGATGATGACTTTGATGTGGAGGAGGAATTAAAGAAGCCGACCATTACGAAATCTGGAGATATCTGGACATTGGGAAATCACCGACTGATTTGCGGTGACAGCACGAAAGCAGAAACCTTAGAGCTTCTAATGTGCGGAAAGAAGGCAAACCTTGTGGTAACAGATCCTCCATACAATGTTAATTATGAAGGCTCTGCCGGAAAAATCAAAAATGACAATATGGAGAATACTGCTTTTTATGAATTCCTGCTTGCGGCATTTCAGAATGCAGAACAGGCTATGGCAGAAGATGCAAGCATTTATGTGTTCCATGCAGATACGGAAGGACTGAATTTCCGTAAAGCCTTTGTGGATGCTGGATTTTATCTTTCCGGTACCTGCATCTGGAAGAAGCAGTCTCTTGTTCTTGGTAGAAGCCCATATCAGTGGCAACACGAGCCGGTCTTGTTCGGTTGGAAGAAGAAAGGAAAACATCAGTGGTATACGGGCAGAAAGGAATCTACCATTTGGGAATTCGATAAGCCGAAGAAGAACGGTGATCATCCTACCATGAAGCCGATACCCCTCATTGCATATCCGATTATGAATTCCAGTATGAGCAATTGTATTGTGTTGGATTTATTTGGTGGAAGTGGTTCTACATTGATTGCCTGTGAGCAGACGAATCGTGTTTGCAGGATGGTGGAACTGGATGAGAAATTTTGTGATGTCATTGTAAAAAGATATATTGAGCAGGTCGGCAGCTCTGAGCATGTGGTGGTTCAGCGAGACGGATTGACTTATCGTTATGATGAAGTCTTTATGGAGCAGGAAGAATAATTTGGAATAAAAATATGTACAGTTTATACAAAGATAATTTGTAGAGTATTCAGAAGGATATTGCTTGCTATTTTGCTCCTTTAGAGCGAATATGTGTACTACCAAAACGAAGGAGGTACATAGCATATGGAAGTAATATTTAATGTAACAGGAAATGAGAGAAAAGAACTGGTGACAGCGATTGCAGAAATCACTGGAGAAAAGCCGAGATATAAGGGAGTTCCGAGTTGTGCATATCAAATTGGCTGCTTCACAGTAGACAGAGTGGGTACACTCACTTGTGAGAATGAAGCAGAAGATGCTGAACTGGGAAAGCTTCTAACAAATCTTGCAGATAAGGGGTACACTGGTACAGTTCCAGGTAATATGGTTGCAGCAGTCGAAGAACAGCCGGAAGCATCTTTGATAGAGCCAGAAAATAATCTTCAATCAAACGAGATAGGACTTACGGTATCCATGCCAGCAGGTTATTTTACAGAGGAGGCACTTGCAAGACTGGAAAAACTGATAGCAGCAAAGGGAACATTGATAAAAAAGGCCTTGGGAATTGATGAGCTTCCAATTGAAAAGACGGAAGATAGAGTTACATTTCCTTGGTTCAAAAAGATGATAGAGGATGCGGATGCAGCTAAT
>ERZ772867.4231-NODE-4231-length-10987-cov-3.730150_pt1 | contig 10987 bp, 9 predicted proteins | sample MGYA00511341_ERZ772867 | MGnify/ENA primary metagenome ERZ772867 (study PRJEB29015, sample SAMEA2737707) | human gut metagenome | biome: human gut; feature: human-associated habitat; material: faeces | place: China | collected 2012 ... | reverse complement strand
TAATACTAAAGATCGTATTTTGATTACTCAGTCAGCATCACCACAATCTGACGCCAAACAATTCTACTACAAGGCTGACTAGACTTTAGGCTTAAAAGTAAGTCTCAAAAAAGCAGTTTTATAATCTAAAAGTTGAGATAAAATTGTCTCAACTTTTTATGTTACATTTGTAACTTTAATTTAATAGTCAACCTTCCTTGTATAAATAAGCGGATTATTAGGGAGGCGAAGGCTTTCTTATAAAATTAATTATTGTGAAAACTTACAAAAAGCTATATAATGAGTAGTGTTGTAAAAAGGGCTTCCTAGGGGATTTTTGAGGAAGTTTCTTAAATCAGATTAGAGGGAGAGGGGGAAAAGAATGACTTCTATTATTGAATCGCTACTTGCTGTTTTTAAAGATTTTCATTGGCTGGTATCTATAGACACGCTCTTGATTTTCTTTGTCAATTATCTGATGTTTCATGCAGCTGGTAGGGTCAAGATTTCTTGGTGGCTACTTTTATTAGGTGGCCTTTTATCAGTTGTTTTGACTCCCCTTCTTCCTATGGGATTCAAATTTTTACTTAATCCGGATATTCGCTTGTGATTCCAAAATATTCTTCAAGTGAAATCCAATTGCCATTGTTGTAAAGCTTTTCAGCAAGATCTTTGCCGACATATCTTAAATGCCATGATTCATACTGATAGCCTGTGTATGCATCCTTACCCTTAGGAAAACGTATGCAGAAGCCGTATTTATAACAGTTGTCATTGACCCATCTGCCCTCTGCGGTATCGCCGAAGCTGTCATCTATAGAATTGAGGTCAAAACAGAGCCCTGTCTGATGTTCTGAATTACCGGGTCTTGATGAATATGTATCTGCGGCAGCTTTTCCATCTCTTGCTACATAGGAATTATATAGATTTACCTGATAACTGTATGAACGGTAAGCACTTGCAATATAGATATTAAGTCCCTGTGAAGAAGCATCAGCCTGCATCGTACGCCATGCACTCATAAGTGTTCTGTCAAGACTTGTTGTGCTTCGCTGGCTTGTTACAGGAACCTCAGGGTCCTGAGGAATAAAATCACTTGGAAGAGAGTAAGTTTTATTGGCGATAAGCACCCCATCAACATATGTTATTCCATTGATAGTCTGGATTGAAAATCCTTTGGATGAGACAGACTGCGAATCAGCATACTGGCTTCCTGAATAATCAGAGCTGTTATTATCATTACCTGAATTGTTATCAGAGCCTCCATTAGAATTATTATCAGCATTGTTATCTGATGATGTGGAAGCATCCTGGTCCTCCTCAGATTTTATGTTTTCGCTGTTGTTTTCTGTTGTTGTTTTATTGTCATCAGTAGTAGTCTCAGTATTAGCCGGGACTGTTTTGTCGTTATTCTTTTTTTTACTGTTACAGCCTTTAAATGCTAGTACGAATATAATTACTAAAATTAAAACTGCAATGCCTGCTGCAAGTGTGATTTTTTGTCGTCTGACTACAGCTGCACGCTGTTTTCTTGTTAATCTGTTGTTTGCCATAGTTAATCTCCATTCTGATTTTGCCGTTGTAGTGTGGCAGTTCATAAAACAAACTCATTATTGCATTTACAAAAGAAAATATCAAGTGTTGACGTTTCAATTAAAATAAATATATTGAAATATTATGTTTTGAGTGGTATATTATTAATACATTTAAAAGAGCGAAAAATTACAATTATTTTAAATATGAATGGAGAAATACAATGCATATATCAAAAAATGCTGCGATGCAGATAGTTGATGAAATATCGCAGCTTGTAAAACAAAATATTAATCTTATGGATGAGACGGGGCATATAATTGCAAGCTGTGATAAATCAAGAATAGGCGATTTTCACTATGGAGCATACAAAATCATTACGGAATGTCTTGATGAATATTATCTTAAGAAAGATGATAAGGAAAGGGGAATGAAACAGGGAATTAACCTTCCGCTTGAACTTGATGGTGAAATTGTTGGTGTTGTCGGAATTACCGGAAGTCACGATGAGGTAATAACAGCCGGACGTCTGATAAAAAAGATGACCGAAATTCTGCTTATGGAACGCCGTGTCAGTTATCATCAGCTCATGGATAAGCGTGTAAAAAATGCTTTTTTTGAAGAATGGCTCATAAATGACGGATATAAAAACTTTGATGACCTGAGAGAACGAGGGAAATCTCTTGGGATAGATATAGACAAGCCGGGAAGAATTATTATTGTAAGTATTGATGAACTTGATGAGTATAAAGATAATCAGGAAGGTCAGTCTGTAATTGCCAAATTTGAAAATAATGTTGCCGCATTTCTTAACAGAAATGGTTACAAGGCACATTTCAGAAATGCGTCAAGACAGATAATTCTTATAGATGATATGACAACAGAAAAGGTAATAGAATTTTCAAATGAACTTGCAGATTATATATATGAAAAGCAGAAACTGAATCTTAATATAGGGATTGCAGGGAAAAGTGATGATATGCATGAGGCATACATCCAGGCACATAGGGCGTGGAATGCAGCAGCAGCTGAACATGAAAAGATTATCTGCTATGAGGATATGAGTCTGGAACTGCTTGTTAACTGTATTCCTGCCAAAATTAAGCTTGAATATATTACCAAGCTTTTCAAGAATTCATCTGTTGATGAAGTAAAAGAATATATGTCACTCCTGAAGGCTTATTATAAAGAGCAGGGATCTATTCAGGCGGTATCTGATAGTCTTTATATACATAAGAATACATTGCAGTACAGGATTGGCAAATTGAAGGAACTGACCGGATATGATGTCAGAAAACCATCCGAAAATCCGGCATTATATATGGCATATCTTATTATGCAGGATATAGAAATGGAAAAAAGTGAAACATATGCTTTGTTACATGAAACAAAATAATTTGAATAATTATGTTATGTGTAACATGTGAAAAGATTTGCTTCCGTGATATGATTGCACCATAGACAGTACGAGCTATTGTACAAATTGTATAAAAAATAACGAAAAGGGGTGTTTATTATGTCAGGAATAGCATTAATTATTGTCTTTATTTTAGCTATCATAGTCATGATAGTAGCAATTTCAAAGTTTAAGGTTCATCCTTTCCTTGCTATCATGGCTGTATCACTTATTCTTGCTATAATTGCAGGAATTCCATTTGTTGATACAGTCACGGCAGACGGAAAGAAGATTTCCGGAATTCCAACAGTAATCGGAGCAGGATTTTCGGGAACATTCAGCAGCATCGGTATTGTAATTATTCTTGGTGCACTTATCGGTTCAGTTCTCGAAAAGACAGGTGCAGCATTAAAGCTTGCAGATATGGTAATTAAAGTTGTTGGTAAGAAGAGACCTGAACTTGCTATTGAACTTATGGGATGGGTTGTTTCAATCCCTGTTTTCTGTGATAGCGGTTTTGTTATTTTGAATCCAATCAGAAAGGCTCTTGTAAAGAGAACAGCAGTATCAAGTGTAGCTATGACAGTTGCTTTGTCAGCAGGTCTTTATATTTCACATGTATTTATTCCACCAACACCTGGTCCGATTGCAGCGGCAAGTACACTTGGTGTAGGTGATAATCTTTTACTTGTAATGGGACTTGGTGTTGTATGTTCTATATTCCCTCTTATTGCAGGTCTTATTTATGCAAAGTTTATCGGCAAGAAAGTAAAGAGTGCAGACGAGACAGGCGATAATGCAGAAGCAGCAAAAACATATGAAGAACTTGTTGCAGAATATGGCAAACTTCCTAATGGATTTAATGCACTTGCTCCAATTCTTGTTCCAATTATACTTATGGCACTTGGCTCAATTTCATCTATGGCCGGCTGGACAGGAGCACTTGATATCGCCTGCCAGTTCTTAGGAAAGCCAATTATTGCCCTTGCAGTTGGTACAATATTTGCAGTAATCCAGCTTGCAACTGCTCATAAGATGAGTGATTTTTATAACATTACTAATGAGACATTAAAAACTGTTGGTCCTATTCTTTTTGTAACAGCAGCAGGTGGTGTTCTTGGTAAAGTTATTTCTTCAACATCAATGGTAAGCTACATAACACAGCATGCAGAAGTGCTTTCGGCAGTAGGTATATTCTTCCCGTTCATACTTGCAGCAATATTAAAGAGTGCACAGGGTTCATCAACAGTTGCTATTACAACAACAGCAGGTATACTTGCTCCGCTTCTTCCTGTACTCGGACTTGCAACACCTGTAAAGTCAGTACTTTGTGTAATGGCTATTGGTGCCGGTGCCATGACAGTATCACATGCTAACGATTCATATTTCTGGGTTGTTACTAACTTTGGTGATATGACACCTGAACAGGGATATAAGACGCAGACAGTATGTACATTAATCATGGGTATTGCATCTATGGTTGAGATATTCATACTTTCATTATTCTTATAATTAAAATGCTGTTAAAATGATATAAAATCAGGAGGATTTATATGGTTATTGGGTTTATCGGACTTGGAATAATGGGGAAACCAATGGCGAAGAATCTTTGTAAAGCAGGATATTCATTAATTGTTAATGACCATCATATAGAAAATATTAATGAACTTGAAAAATGTGGTGCAGAAAGCGGAACATTAGAATATATTGCGAAAAACAGTGATGTTGTTATTACAATGCTTCCAAACAGCCCACAGGTAAAAGAAGTAATTCTTGGTGAAAATGGTGTAGCCCGGTATATGAAATCAGGTACATGTTTTATAGATATGAGTTCAATAAATCCGGTTGACAGCAGATATATTGGAAAAATTTTGAAAGAGAAAGAAATTGAAATGCTTGATGCTCCCGTATCCGGTGGAGAACCAAAAGCCATAGATGGAACAGTTGCATTTATGGTTGGCGGAGATGAGAATACATTTGAAAAATATAAAGAAATACTTTTTAAAATGGGTTCATCTGTAACCAGATGCGGTGAGCTTGGAGCAGGAAATACAACTAAACTTGCTAATCAGATAATTGTAGCAGGTAATATACAGGCAGTGTCAGAAGCATTTATTCTGGCAAAAAAGGCCGGTGTTAATCCTGAGTGTGTCTTTGAGGCAATAAAAGGCGGACTTGCTGGTTCTACAGTAATGAATGCAAAAGTGCCTATGATGATTAATGATGATGTAAAGCCGGGATTCAGGGTTGATTTACACATCAAAGATTTGAATAATGCTTTGGAATGTGCACACAGTGTTGGGGCTGTTGTTCCAATGACATCACAGATTCAGGAGATAATGCAATATCTTCATAATAATGGAGACGGAAGCAGTGACCACAGTGCAATAATTCATTATTATGAGAAACTGGCAGATATCAAACTTTAATATTTGTATTTCGATAAAAACCAGAAAAGTCTGGTATATAATAGAAGATCAGACGGAAAGGGGAAACATATGAATTATGAATTAAAAAAGGTTGCAGATAATATAATAGATGCAGCAATAAAAGCTGTTCTGCCGGATAAAGCAGTAATAAGAGCACTTGAGAATAAAGAATTTCCCGGCAGGGTAATTCTTGTTTCAGTAGGAAAAGCAGCATGGCAGATGGCAAATGCTGCATCAGAATATTTGGGCGATAGAATAGATAAAGGTATTGTTATAACAAAATATGGACATGTCAAAGGTGAGATAGAAAATGTGACATGTTTTGAAGCAGGACATCCTGTGCCTGATGACAATTCCTTTAAGGCAACACAGAAAGTCCTTGATATGGTTTCTGATTTAAAAAGTAATGATACAGTTCTTTTTCTCCTTTCAGGAGGTGGAAGTGCATTGTTTGAAAAACCACAGATTTCAGGTGATGAGCTCTCAGACATAACTAACCAGCTTCTTTCCTGTGGTGCAGACATTGTGGAGATAAATACTATAAGAAAACGTTTATCTATGGTAAAAGGCGGAAGATTTGCAAAAATATGCGAACCGGCACATGTATATTTAATTGTGCTTTCAGACATACTTGGGCGCGGCTTTATAAGGCAATTGCTTCCGAGGCCGGCGTGTCCTGATTCTACTACATGTGAGGATGCAAAAAAAATTGTAAATAAATATAACCTGAAGCTTTCACCGGATGCTGAAAAGCTTATGGAGGTTGAAACACCAAAAAAACTGGATAATGTTACGACATTGATTAATGGTAGTGTAAGAGAACTTTGCAATGCAGCGGCAAAAGAATGTGAAAAACATGGTTTTGAGTCAGTAATTCTTACAGACCAGCTTTGCTGTCAGGCGAAGGAAGCAGGAAGTTTTCTTGCCTCTATAGCAAAAACACATTGCCATGGTAATAAAAAGACAGCCTATATTGCCGGTGGCGAGACAGTTGTTAATCTCACCGGACATGGCAAAGGCGGAAGAAATCAGGAGATTGCACTGTCAGCAGCCAGTGGAATTGAAGGTATTAAAAATGCTGCCATATTCAGTATCGGAAGCGACGGAACTGATGGTCCGACAGATGCCGCTGGAGGATATGCTGATGCTGATACTGCGGGAGAACTCAGAAAGAAAGGCATTAATATATTTGATGTTCTCAGACAAAATGATGCATATAATGCGTTAAAAGAAACAGGCGGACTTATTATAACTGGTCCGACCGGAACAAATGTTAATGATGTTGCTGTGCTTCTTATTGATTGCGATTGATAGTTAATAAGAAGAATCCGGTAATATTCATATAAAAGTACCTTCCATCCTATTTGCAGGACTGCCACACTAAGTGATTGGTTTGGCAGTCCTTTTTTATTTACGCGTGTAACGAGCCAAAGTCCGTGCTTGCACGAGACCTTGGCGACTGCCGCGATAACTTGAGAAACTCGCGGAGCGTGTTTCTCATAGTTTATTAGGAGCGAAGTATATAATTGAATTTAATATGTGTAAAAATGCCAACATGATTTGCTTTTAAAAAATTATCGGGATATAATTAAATAAAATTAACGTGAATATAAATATTGATTTATAGAGGAGGTACAATTTTATGGTGAAAAATTTTGGACAGTTATCATCAGGGGAAACAGCACATCTTTACAGTTTAATGACAGATATGTTAAGGATTTGTGTCACTGATTTTGGCGGAACACTTGTGAGTGTGGAAGTTAAGGATAAATCAGGCAAATTTGTTGACATAACGCTTGGTTATGATGATGTTGCAGGTTATGAAAATGACAATGACTGTTTTGGATTTAATATCGGAAGAAATGCAAACAGAATTTCCAATGCACAATTTACCTTAAATAATATTAAATATGTACTTGCAAAAAATGATGGGGAAAATAATCTGCATAGCGGGCCACATCTTTTTTCAAAAAGAATGTGGCATGTAACAGAATACAGGGATGATTCAATTATATTTGAAATTGAGAGCCTGCATCTTGACCAGGGATTTCCCGGAAATGCAAAGTTTTATATTATATACAGAATAACAGGCAGTAATTCATTTGAGATTGAGTATAATGCAGTTTCTGATATGGATACAGTAATTAATATGACAAATCACAGTTATTTTAATCTTAATGGAGAGGGAAGTGGAAGTATTGTTAATCATAAGACCGTTATACATGCAGTTTCTTTTACACCATTAAAAGCCGGTGCAATTCCTACAGGAGAAGTTCGTGCAGTTGATAAAACACCTATGGATTTTAGAAAAATAAAAAGAATAGGTGATGATATTAATTCAGAATATGAGCAGATTAAGATTGCGGGAGGTTACGACCATAACTGGGTGATTGACCACCATGATTCACAGAATCTGGCTGAATGTGTGGAAGTTTACGGAGACAAAACCGGTATTGCTATGAAGATAAGCTCGGATTATCCTGGAATTCAGATGTATACAGGCAATTATATTGGAAATGTAAAAGGAAAACACGGACACATATACGCACCCCGTGACGGGGTATGTTTTGAGCCGCAGTATTTTCCGGACGCAGTCAACAGACCGGAGTTTGAAAGTTCTGTATGTAAGGCGGGTCAGAAATTTGATAAAAAAATAAAGTATGTTTTTTTTAATGAGAAATATTGCTAATATTTGTATTTTGAATTATATTGTTCATTGAAAGATTTATTAATAAATGGAGGATTTATGAAAAAAATTAGCGAACTTATGCCGGAGGCATATGATTTTAATGGAAAGCTTCCATTGAAGCAGGCAATACCACTTGGACTTCAGCATGTTATGGCGATGTTTGTTGGTAATCTTACACCGCTTCTTATTATAACCGGTGCATGCGGGATTGGTGCAGGAAGTGAATATGCATCTGTTCAGGTTGCACTTTTACAGAATGCGATGATTATAGCCGGTATTGTAACACTTATTCAGTTATTTGCAATTGGACCAATAGGTGGAAAAGTACCTATTATTATGGGTACAAGTTCCGGATTTATAGGAGTATTCAGCAGTGTAACTAAAATTATGGGCGGTGGAGTATTAGCTTATGGAGCACTGATGGGGGCATCTATTATAGGAGGCTTGTTTGAGACTGTACTTGGAGCATTTATTAAACCTTTGAGAAGATTTTTTCCATCAGTAGTGACAGGAACTGTAGTTTTATCTATAGGTTTGTCACTTATATCAGTTGGTATTAATTCTTTTGGAGGTGGAAATTCAGCTAAAGATTTTGGCTCTTTGGAAAATCTTTTTCTGGCTTTTGTTGTCCTTGTAGTGATATTGTTTTTTAAACATTGGACGAAAGGATATATTAGTTCATCAGCTATACTTATTGGAATTATAGTTGGTTATATTGTTGCATTTATTATGGGATTAGTTCTTCCACATACAGCAGTTTCTGCTGATGGAGTAGAATATACAAAGTCATGGGTGCTTAACTGGAACAAAGTTGCAGAGGCAAAATGGATTGCAATTCCAAAGTTTATGCCGATAAAACCTGTATTTGACCTGAGAGCAATTTTGCCGGTGCTTGTTATGTTTGTTGTTACAGCGGTAGAAACAGTTGGTGATATTTCGGGTGTTATGGAAGGTGGAATGCAAAGAGAAGCAACAGACAAGGAACTTTCAGGCGGTGTTATGTGTGATGGTATCGGTTCAACACTGGCAGCATTGTTTGGCGTTCTTCCTAATACATCATTTAGCCAGAATGTTGGTCTTGTTGCAATGACAAAGGTTGTTAACAGAATAGCACTTGCTTCAGGAGCTGTTTTTCTTATACTCTGTGGACTTATTCCAAAACTAGGTGCATTAATTTCAATTATGCCTCAATCTGTACTTGGAGGTGCTGCAGTTATGATGTTCTCATCAATTATAGTAAGCGGTATTCAGCTTATAACTAAAGAACCTCTAAATGCAAGAAGACTTTCTATAGTTTCAGTTGCGCTTGGAGTAGGTTATGGTATGGGAGTCAGTCCGGCAATTCTTTCACATACACCACAGGTAGTCCAGCTTATATTTGGTGAATCTGGTATTGTTCCGGCAGCATTTGTTGCAATAATACTTAATGTGATATTGCCGAAAGACGAATAATATCATCCGGTGTGTCAATATCATATAATTCATATTTATCCTGTGCAGGAACAGCAATGACCTGTGCAGGATATTTTTTAATAAGAAATCCGCCACCTTTGTGTTCTGGGAGATTTAAAAGTTCGTTAAAATAATGAGATGGAAATATACATGGAGAGCCGGCATTTCCGTTAAAACTAAGTCTGCATATTTTATCATTATGATAAACAAATAAAAGACAAAGAAGTTGTAGACTTGTTCTTTTTATTAATGGTTGATCTGCTGGCAGAAATAAAATTCCACCAGAATATGAATTATTAATAATATGTGTCACGCCGATACGTATCATGTCATTTCTGTATGGCATATCATGTTTTATAAAATGTATATTTTCATGTCTGCATATATCGGCTACATCATTGTGGCGTGTCACAACAATACGGTCTTTAAAATTTACAAAGCGGCTTTCTGATATAGCATTTTCAATAAGCGTTTTTCCATTAAAGTCAGCAGTCAGCTTATTATGACCAAATCTTTTTGACATGCCTGAGGCCATGATAATGCATGAGAGGTTATTGAATATAGTGTCTATATCTATAAGAAGTACATCTTTTCGTGAACGTATTTTGTCAAGAAAAGATGTTGACTGTTTCCTTATTACAGCTAATACATGTGAACTGTTCAGAAGTTCAAATATAGAAGTCTGGAATTGAATGCAGGAACTTTCAAGATATCCGAGTTCATCAATAACAAAAAATTTATTATTTGAATTGTCAATGTGTGAACGGATAGCCAGTATGGCACATTTAAGAAAACCTTCTTGTACGGCTTTCATGTTATTGCCTTTTGATAAAGAATCAGGGTTTGCGGTTAGTGGAGTGCCTATTGTATATACACGTGCATTTTCAATAAGATTAGATTTTATAACTACTTCAGGTTTCATGGTTTTGTAACTTCGCAAAAAATCAAAATTTTCATTTAAAAGTACGCATAAATTATTTAAAAGAGTTGATTTGCCACTGCCCTTGCAACCTGTAATAAAAAGATGTTTCTTGCCGGTTATATTGTAAAAATTAAGGACCGCTGAAGCATCCATATAAAAATTATTCATAATAATCCCATCCTTTATAATGAAAGAACTGTTTTGTGTAATCTACCGTTAGCATCGGCACATTCAACTACATTAATATTACTATATAAAAATGACATTTTTTCATTGATTTCTGTAATATCTGCTGTATGGACATCAATATCAGATATGATTTTTCCGTTTTTCATAAGAAATATTACATCGCTGTATTCAAGTGCCAGTTCAGGACTGTGGATACACATTATTACACATTTATTATTTTTTGAAATACGAGTTACATGCTTCATAAGCATATGTCGATTTGCAAAATCAAGAGCACTGTCGGGTTCATCAAGAAGCAGAAGAGGAGTGTCTTCTATAAGCGTTCTTGCAAGTATGCATAACTGTTTCTGCCCTTCACTTAAAGTTAAAAAATCAGTGTTGTATAAACCGGCAAGTCC
>ERZ772867.4227-NODE-4227-length-11001-cov-3.189932_pt1 | contig 11001 bp, 8 predicted proteins | sample MGYA00511341_ERZ772867 | MGnify/ENA primary metagenome ERZ772867 (study PRJEB29015, sample SAMEA2737707) | human gut metagenome | biome: human gut; feature: human-associated habitat; material: faeces | place: China | collected 2012 ... | reverse complement strand
GTTCTTCTCCCAACTCGACACCCTTATCACCCTTCATCAGCGTAAGCTTGAAAAACTTAAAAATATCAAAAAATCTTGCCTTGAAAAGATGTTTGTGTAAGGAAAATCGATTAAATTGAAGATGCATACGACAATATTGATCGCATGATAGAAAATAAAAAAGAAAAGCAGTAATTATGCTGCATAAGGGAGTGACTACTAATGGGATTTGACAGTGAGACAGCGTTTGAAAGTGCCTTGATAAAATGTCTTGTGGAAGAAAAGGGCTGGAAAGACGGCGTAATAAAATATCCTACCGAAAAAGATTTGCTTGATAACTGGGCAAAAATCATCTTTGAAAACAACAGAGATATTGACCGTTTGGGCGATTTCCCGATGACAGATGGTGAAATGGCACAGATTATGGGGCAGATAGCCAAGCTTCGCACGCCTTTGAATCTAAACGGATTTATTAATGGCGGAACTGTGCAGATTATCCGTGACAACGAAAATGACACGCACAATTTCAAGAAGACGATATCGCTCAAAATCTTTGACCGCAATGAAATAGCCGCAGGCAGAACTCGTTATCAGATTGCACAGCAGCCGAAATTCAAGGCGAAGAACAGCATTTATCCCAATCGCCGCGGCGATTTCTGTCTGCTGATTAACGGAATGCCTGTCATTCACGTTGAACTGAAAAAAAGCAACGTACCTGTCAGTGAAGCACAGTATCAGATTCGTAAATATCTCTACGAAGGTGTGTTTACGGGGCTGTTTTCACTTGTGCAGGTGTTTGTTGCAATGAATCCCGAAGAATGTACCTATTTTGCCAACCCAGGAAGTGATGATAAGTTCAGAAAAACTTTCTGCTTTCATTGGGCAGATAAATATAACAATCCGATTAATGATTGGAATATGATTGCCGAGCGGCTTTTGTCAATTCCTATGGCGCACGAGATGATAGGTTTCTATACGGTTGCAGATCAGACCGACAACACACTTAAAGTTATGAGAAGCTATCAGTATTATGCTGCAAGTAAGATTTCCCGTCGTGTCAGTGAGATGAAGTGGGACGATAAAAGCATTTACGGCGGTTATGTATGGCACACAACCGGTTCGGGTAAGACCATGACAAGTTTCAAATCCGCACAGCTTATTGCAAATTCCAAGGATGCCGACAAGGTAGTTTTCCTTATGGACAGAATTGAACTTGGAATGCAGTCGCTGCGTGAATACAGAGGTTTTGCCGATGAAACAGATGACGTTCAGTCAACTGAAAATACTGAAGTGCTGATTTCCAAGCTGAAAAGTGATAATGTAGGCGACACTCTGATTGTAACCTCTATTCAGAAAATGAGCCGTATCAAGGCAGAAGACGGAATAAACAATGATGATATTGAAAAAATTAATAACAAGCGTATTGTTTTCATCGTTGACGAGTGCCACAGAAGTGTATTCGGCCGTATGCTTTCATCTATAAAATACACATTCCCACGCGCGATTTTCATAGGTTTTTCGGGCACTCCGATTCTTGAAATCAACAAGAAAAAGGATTCCACCACAGCTGATGTATTCGGCGATGAACTTGAGGGCACAAGGTATACGGTTGCCGACGGTATGCGTGACGGCAATGTCCTCGGATTTGACAGCGTTCCTCAGCCTACATATAAAGACAAAGACCTGCGAAAAGCGGTTGCACTTGAAAAGGCAAAAGCACAGGATGAAACCGAAGTCTTTGCCAATGACAGCAAGAAAAAAATTTATATGCATTGGATGTATGACGTACCTATGGGAGAACAGCTTGATGATGACGGCGATTCGCTAGAAAGTATCGAGGGATGTCTTACAGATGCACAGTATAACCGTGATGAACACAGAAAAGCAGTAATTGATGATATTCTAGATAATTGGGTGAGCCAGAGCCACAACGGAAAGTTTCATGCAATACTCGCAACAAGCAGCATCCCCGAGGCAATCAAGTATTACAAATTGTTTGCCCAGCGTGACTGCGGTTTGAAAACAACTGCCGTTTTTGATCCCAGCGATGGAAACAACGAAAGCTCTATCGAAAAAATTGATGGTATAGCCCAGATGCTCGAAGACTATAACAGTCTATTCGGTACGTGCTTTAATATCTCGGGATACGCCTCATTTAAGCGTGACGTGTGTGCAAGATTGGCACATAAAACACCCTATACCGCTGTAGAAAATGAGCCGTCTAAGTGTCTTGACATTCTCATTGTTGTAGATCAGATGCTTACGGGTTACGATTCCAAGTGGCTTAACACGTTGTATATGGATAAGTTTTATAAGTGGTCAAATATCGAAATGATTATTCAGGCATTTTCGAGAACAAACCGTGTGTTCAATGATGATAAGCCCCATGGAATCATTCGTTACTATCGCAGACCATACACTATGAAAAATATTATAGAATATGCTTTCGAGCAATATTCGGGACAAAAGCCTTACGGCATTTTCGTAGCAAAGCTCATACAAAATCTTGAAAATATGAATGCTGCTTTTTCGGATATCAATGATATATTCAAGATTGCAGGAATCCCTGATTTTTTCAAGACTTCCCGATGATGTGACGGAGAAAAGAAAGTTTTCAAAACTGTTTAAGGAGCTCAACAAATTCCTTGAATCGGCAAGGGTTCAGGGCTTTGTTTGGGAGAAACGTGACTATGAATTTGAAGACGATAACGGAAACAAGGACATTGTAACGCTTTTATTTGATGAGAACATTTATAACATTCTTCTGAGGCGTTACAAAGAGCTGCGCACGGGTGGATCGGGCGGTTCCGACGATGAGCCGTATGATATTGAACCTTATCTGATGTCGCTTTCTACGGATAAAATTGATGCCGAATATATGAATTCCCGTTTCAGAAAGTATATCAAGATGATGGGTGACGGCACTGATGAACAAACACGAAATGTCATGTTAAACGAGCTGCATAAATCATTTGCCAACCTATCGCAAGATCAGCAGAAGTATGCCAACATTCTTTTGAAGGATATTCAGAATGCTGAGCTTGTTATTGATGATGACAAAACAATTCTTGATTACATCACCGAATATCAGTCAAGAGCAAAAAGTGACCAGTTCTGTAATTTTGCAAGAAACCTGGGCATTAACGAAACTGCTTTGAAGAAGTTCATGTCATTGCACGTTACGGAAGAGGATATAAATGCTTTCGGTAGATATGATAAGCTTGTTGAGCAGGTTAATATTGATGTGGCAAAAGAATATTTCGAGAAAGCAGAGAAAACCGAAATCCCCAAGCGAAAGGTTCGCTCAAAGCTGGATAAACTTTTAAGAGAGTTCATCCTGAGCGGCGGCTTTGAAATTTCAACTAATGAATAATAACATAATGTGAGCCGTATGGAGTCAAGATTCATTCTTGGCTCCTGTTTTTTTGCTTACGCTGATGAAGGGTGATAAGGGAGTCGATGTTGCGGAAATAGTCTCCGATTTTCTGTTGCTCTGATACACAAGGGAGCGTTATCGGAGTTTCTTCAAGTTGAGTAATTGTATAATGTGCGATTGTTCCAACATGAGAGACACTATTAAGATAATCTGAAAAAGCAGGTGAAAAGAAGAACGTATAAATAAAATACGGAACTAATTTCTCATTGTTTTTTACCCATAATAAGTCAGCATCTTTTGTATATAAAGGCTCGTTATTTGGCACTATATAAGGCTTTCCAACAGAACCACCGCCAGTTACAAGTATATCTCCCTTTTCTAATTTACCGGATACGGCTGACAGTTTTTCATATAGTTCTTCTGAGATAAATGCCTTTTCATTTTCTGTTCCATTTAATGCAGCCATAACATCACTTGACCTATAAAATGGTACTCCGCTTGACTGCCATTCTTCTTTATGAACTCTTGAAGCAGACCTAATTTCAGTCAATTCCGAGAACTTACGCTGTTCCCAAGCGTCAGTAAAATCCTTAAAACGAATTTCGGGATATAGACTACCATTTTTCGGAAACATTTTTTCAAGCATAGCCTTTTTGACTTTAGTCAATTTGTCATACTTACGCTGATGAAGGGTGATAAGGTGGTCGAGTTGCTTGAAAAAAGCTCCGATATGTTCTTCCTCATCAAGTTGCCGAGGAAATGCCACTTCATATTTTGCGAGTTGCGGTACAGTTAATTGTGGCACGCCAGTTGACTCAATAACAATTTTCAAAGTATTGATGACATTCTCTAAAAAGAAAACATCGTGTTCTGATTTCACTGATAAAAGCCTTACAACTGGCGTAAAATTAACCAATCTTGCTTTTGCGTGTCCAACATCTCCACGACCAGTAACCGTAACAGCCGGAGCATTAACTCTATATTCTTTATCATAATACCCGACAATTCCATCGCCAGTGAGGGCATTAGCGATTACTGGGTACTGACCTTCAGCAAGAATTAAGTCTTTGTCGATGTCGCCTCCTGCAACCATATCAGAAGCAATATCTCCTAGCTTACGCTGTTCCCAAGTATCAGTAAAACCCGAAAATCTTATCTGAGGTATGACTTTTTCTTTAGTCATTTTGCACACCTCCCAACAGTTTCTTGAACTCACCAAGACCTTTCATATCAAATTCATTTCCGCACAGATCGTCAATCATAGAACACAGCTCTTTTTCCGTTTCTGATACCTCAGTTTCAATATCAAAATATGTGTTATCATATTTTTTAGCAAGAGCCGTGATCTTAGAAACAAGGCCGTTAACGATCGTCGAAGGGATAGAATAAAGGTTATCGACAAGGCTCTTTATCCATTTTATCTCAAGCAGTGTTTTGACCTGCTCGTCAGAAAGCCCCTCGATAGTGGTTTTGGTTTTTGCGTGAAGTTCCGCAGTTTCGGTCTTTATCTGCGATTTCAACGCCTTTTCTTCTTTAGAAAAAGCCTCGACCTTTGAAAGCTTTTCAATCAGTGCAAGAGTTTCATCTGACTTAGGTTCGCTCTTCAAAGCCTTTATCTTTTTAGAAATTTCCTTGATGATAAATGCACTATTGTCCTCAGTCAGCTGTTCTTTGCAGGTCTCTTTTTCATCTTCCGTCATATCCTCAATAATTTGTTCATACTCTGACGGGATCTCAGCAAGGCAGCGTTCCTTGGCTTTAAGAGCGTTATACTCCTCGCACAATAGTGTTGTCTGAACAAGTTCAAAAGGAATAACGTGTCCTACCCAACCTTCTTGCGTTTCCTGTTCCTTGCCGTCTTTTTTCTTTATCACAATGTTCGGGTCAACCTTTCTGGTTGCCTCAAAGCCCTCTGTTTGGATTATTTCAAGGTCAACGGCTATTTTTCCCCATTCATCATCAAGAAGCTGATATGCCTCATACTTATCGACTAACTGAATGTCTGCAAGTCGTGCAAAGATATTCTCGCTTATTGCGGTTTCCTCTTTTGATACCTCAACAGTCTCAGCATTTTCAATAAGCTCTTTACGCAGATGATCTTCAAATCCGTTAAATGCCTGCTCATATGCCTGCTCATATTTTATTACATCATTGTTATTGCAAATAGCTGATTTGATATCATCACAGGCAAGCTGAAGATATGGTGTATCGCTCGTCTTGAATAGTTCAGCTCTTAAATTCGGAAAAGCGTTCCAATATTCTGCAAGGCTGTCAACTTCATTCACTGGGATACCGCCAAACATAGAGGCGTAAATATCCCAAGTCTCCGCACTTTCAGAAGAGTCAACATATCTTGGAATATTGAGATTGTAGTCATTTTGTCTTATCTCATCACGAGAAACGACCTTTGAGAACTTCGGTACGCTTATTCTTGCAGACACCGTATCAACAATACGTTTGATATCAGACGCTCTAAGCTTATTGTTCTTGCCGTCTTTCACAAATCCTTTGGAGGCGTCTATAATAAGCACGTCGTTATTATCACGCATTTGTTTCAGTATCATAATAATTGTCGGTATTCCATTTCAAAAAAATATATTTGCCGGAAGTCCGATAATAGTGTCAATATGATTATTCTCAATCAAATTTTTTCTGATTATGCCTTCCTCTCCGCCTCTGAACAGCACCCCGTGAGGAAGAACGATAGTCATAATACCCTCAGGACGAATATGATAAAGATCGTGCAGCAAGAACGCATAATCGGCTTTACCCTTTGGGGCTAGACCAAACCTTGCATAACGAGGGTCTGCCTCTTTCCCTGACGGATCCCAAGGCTGTGAATAAGGCGGATTTGAGACGACTGCATCTACATAAAGAGGCTCGTAAGTTTCCGACGGATTGCTGTCATCAAAATAAGGCCAATCCTCCTCAAGTGTATCTCCGCAGCGTGTTGTGATGTTTGACGGCTTGATACCTCTCATAACAAGGTTCATACGGGTAAGGTTGTAAGTATTCTCTTTAAGCTCCTGCGCATAGTATTTGATATTATCCGAATTTGTAACATACTTAGAAACGCTCTTGCCGATATTTATAAGCAAAGAACCTGAACCGCTTGTTGGGTCATATATTTTTATCTCGTCCTTGCCCTTAAGATGATTAGCAACTATCTCAGACATAAGCACAGACACTTCGTGAGGCGTATAGAACTCGCCTGCCTTTTTACCCGCATTTGAGGCGAATTTTTCAATCAAATATTCATATACAAAGCCAAGAACATCATAGTCCTGTTTTCCGTCCATAGGAATATCTTTGATAAGCTGTAAAAGCCCGCTGATAGCCTTAGTTCTTGCACCTGAAGTATCTCCAAGCTTTGAAAGACCCGTTTCAAGAGTATCAAATACTTTATCAAAGACCTTTTTGTGAGTGCTTGAAATCAGTCTGCTAAATGCTGATAGGGCGGTAGTAACATTATCTACGCTAAAGTCCTTGCCCATATCGAGCCACGTTGAAAAAAGATCATTATAGCCAATAAAATATCCAATATTCTTTTGAATATACTCGACCGTTTCCTCATCTTCCTCAGTAACGGTTTTGAGCAATTCATCATCATACCCCTCGTCTTTCAAGAATTTTACTTCCTTATCGGACAGGTACTTGTAAAAAATGAAACCTAAAATATAGTCTTTATATTCATTTGCCTCTATTTTTGAACGCATTTTATTAGCGGATTCCCAAATTTTATTTGCCAGCTGTTGTTTGTTCATATATAACTTCTCCTAAATATTCTTGCTTGATTATGACTTACACTTGAAACCTGTGTAAACTCCCGCAAGGAATATTATACTACAATTTGTACAAAATTTCAATACTACACAGCTAAAAATCTAAAAATAAACAAGAATTTTGAAATATACACTATGTTAGTCTATATTTACTTTTAAACATACTTGGGAACAGCGTAAGTTGTCTGATATGGTCGAGAGAGTGACGAGAAAGAACGAAAACCGTGAATCAGAGCTGCCACTTACTATATCAGCACAGTATGGCTTGATAGATCAAAACGAGTTCTTCGATAAGCGTATAGCAAGCCGAGATGTAAGCGGTTACTACCTGTTGAAGAAAGGTGAATTTGCCTACAATAAGAGTACATCATCTGATGCTCCGTGGGGTGCAGTTAAGAGACTTGATAGGTACGAAATGGGCGTATTATCGACACTTTACATTGTTTTCGCTTTGAAAGAGAACGGAAATATTGACTCTAATTTTCTTGTTTCGTATTATGATACCGACTGTTGGCATAAGGGAGTTCAAGCTATTGCTGCCGAGGGTGCAAGAAATCATGGACTACTCAATATCACTCCTGCCGATTACTTTGAAACAGTCCTTACAGTACCGTCCGACGTAAAGGAACAGCACCAAATCGGATCTTTCTTTGCAAAGCTCGACACCCTTATTACCCTTCATCAGCGTATGTAAATCCCAACGTAAATAAAACCAATTATTACACACCACTTCAGCGTAAGTTAAAAATAATTACAAAAAATACAAGCTATTGACAACCACATCGTTATATGTTATAATACACAAGGAAAAGTTTTAAAATATAACGATCTGCCTACCACATACATAAAAAACATAATCAACCACTTAGAGCTATAAGCTCGTACATATTATCAGGCACGATTTAAAACAACAGGATAACTATATCCTGTTGCCAAATCGTGAATCTGAAATATGTGCGAGCTTTTTTGTTTGCATAAATTACATATATAATAACGGCAACTTGAAAATAGAATAGGAGGTCTGGTAGCGTGAAAAAACTCATCACTCGATCCTGCGAAGAAATAATGACAACTGTGTACAAGCCAATAGAGTTCGTTATAGACGGCTTGATCGCACAAGGTCTGTATATCTTAGCAGGTGCACCAAAGGTCGGAAAGTCTTGGCTGGCACTGGATATGTGCCTGTCAATAGCGAAAGGAGAAAAAATTTTAGGTCTAAAAACTTCACAAGGAACTGCTCTGTATCTGTGTTTAGAGGACAGCTACGCAAGAATACAAAACAGACTCTATGAGCTGACCGATGAACCAACTGAAATGCTTTACTTCTCTGTTATGTCTGACCCGATAGGAGGCGGTCTTGAAGAACAGATCGAAGGCTTTGTGAGTGAACATCGTGATTTGAAAATCGTTTTTATCGACACGCTGCAAATGGTTCGTGGTTCAACAGATTCAGGCTATGGTTCAGATTATAAAGAGCTCTCTGTGCTGAAAGCACTTGCGGACAAGCTTGAAATCGCAATAATAGTTGTACATCACACTAGAAAATGCAAAGATATCGACCCGTTCAATATGATTTCGGGAAGTACAGGAATCAGCGGTTGTGTTGACGGAAGTTTGGTGCTTATTGAAAACAAGCGTGGCAGTCGCAATGCTAAACTATTCTGTGTCGGTCGTGACATTGAAAACGCAGAAATTAATTTGCAGTTCGATAGTGATTTGAAAAAGTGGGTCGTTACCGATGAGCCGTCCGCTCCAAAAAGTAAGGACAACATTTTTCTTGCGGCATTGTATGTTTACATCAAAAAGAAAGTTGATTTTTCAGGTACGGCGTCAGAACTTGTAAGTGAACTAAAAGAAGTCACGCAAGAACAATTCTATCCAAACAGAGTTACAAGAGATCTGGTTCAGAACGGCTACACACTCAGAAAGTACGGGATAGATTTTCAGTACAAGCGAACTAGAAACGGCAGGCTGATAATTCTTCATTACGACCGTGAGCGTGACAGTAGTGACGGTAAAAACACTATCGAAGTTACTGTCAACAAGCTGATTCAAAAAGTCTGAAAAACCTTGTAAAATCTTAATTTACAGAGTGTGACGGTAAAATTCAAATAAAAGTTTTACTGTCAACCCAAATCAGCGAACACGGGGCGATTTGTGGGCCGCTGTGAGCGATATTTTAAATAAGGTTAGCTTGTGCAAGTCGAACTCAACGATTTGAGCAATTATGTACTTTTCACAATTCAGCAGCTAGAGCTATAACCACCAAAGCTAAATATTTCATTGCAAGTTAAAGTTTCGGGGTCGCAGCCCCCGAAACACTCACAGCGGACGAGCAAAGCTCGCCGCAAAAGTGCCGAAAATACGCAGTTTTAGAAAAGCCTTTGTGCATATTTTTTATGGGGTCAAGATACGGCTTTCAAAGAAAATTAGGGGTCGCAAGTTACAGAAATCGCACTCAAATGGCGTGAATACGAACTTTGCAATAGGAGTCACAGGGCAGTCAATTTAAAGCACGGACAATAAAACCATATAGAAACGAGGCGATAAAGCAAAATGTGCAAACTGATTAACACTATACAAAAAAGGCAAAAATCGTAATAAGGAGTGTTGCTTTTGCAGATAATAAAGAACGAAAAATCAGGCATCGCTCAGATCTGGCTGAGCAATGCAGAACAACAAAATGAGAGAGTTATGAACTTGGTTGAGTGCAAGATAAAGGAGCTTAGCGGCGAAAAATTTAAAGTTGCCGTGTTCCGCTCAGGCTCTAAAGATCTATATGAATGTACTGAAAATCTTCTCCACCATAATCTTACTCTCTGACAGCGAGTGCACCTATGGTGCACTTTACATACACTCCACCATTATTTTTATATTCTTTACCTATTGCCTTTTGGGCAAAGATGTGATACAATATTATTCAATAAAAAATATGATATTAAATTATACGTTGCACTCTGTTATGGTAATAGTACTTCGGTTAGTACTGAATAAAAAATCATAAAGAGATTTATGATTTCATTCAATAAACTTTAACCCAAAATAAATGTAAAAAAGGAGATATAAACGAAAGTGAAAAAATATGTTACCCCGGTTGTTGCAGTTGCAGGTGTTTTAATCACAGCTACATCCATTGTAATAAAAAAGAAATTCGGTTATGACAAGGACGGATACAATTCGTCTGGATTTGACAAAAATGGATATGATAGAGAAGGCTATGATGAAAATGGTTATAATCAATCAGGCTTTGATAAAAATGGATATGATAAAGAAGGTTATGATGAAAGAGGTTATAACCAATCCGGTTTTGATAAAAATGGTTATGATAGAGAGGGTTATGATGAAAGCGGTTATGACCAATCAGGCTTTGATAAAAATGGTTTAGACGAGTACGGCTGCGATAAAACCGGATATGACAAAAATGGATATAATAAATATGGGTTTGATAAATACGGATTTGACAAAGCAGGATACGACCAGCGTGGCAACGGAAGAGACTATTATACATGTGAATATGACAAAATTCTTAGTTTTATGAAAAAAGCAAAGAATCAAATGAAACAAGGTGAATTCGGTTACGCTTCACATGATATCAGAATTGGTCTAGAAATAGGGGTAAAATGTGTTATTGCACATTTTAACAGAGATTATGATTTAGAGCAAACTTTAGATAAAAATATCAGCTATTGTAAATATCACGAGTTATTTGACGAAGATTTTATAGAGCAGCTATACGACGCAAAAAATCATTGTAACCCACTTCAACATGATAATGACGAAGAAAAAAACTACGGTCAATTACATTTCAGCTACAAAACACTTGAACGTCTATCTGAATATGTGTTTCCACTCACGGCTATTATT
>ERZ772867.4206-NODE-4206-length-11057-cov-2.684694_pt1 | contig 11057 bp, 9 predicted proteins | sample MGYA00511341_ERZ772867 | MGnify/ENA primary metagenome ERZ772867 (study PRJEB29015, sample SAMEA2737707) | human gut metagenome | biome: human gut; feature: human-associated habitat; material: faeces | place: China | collected 2012 ... | reverse complement strand
TGGGTGGGGGAGATTTGCCGAGGTATGATCCTCCAATGTTGGGAACCAATACCGCTGTGGTCGCACCACTGATGTATGTAACCGGCAACTATCGGACAGCAGAGAAAGCGGAGAGGAGCATTGATTTCTCTTCGGGCGGAGTCCTTAAAGGTGAATATACGCTTGAGCAAGCAGGAGAAGCTTTGCTTGAGAAGATCATCAGTGTTGCAAGCGGAGAATACGCCAAAGGTGAGACGATTCGTTATCAGGATCAGATTGAGCCCTATTTTCTTGGACCGGTGTTTTAAGGAGAATGCATGAAAACAGCAACATTTTGCAAGGACGGCAAGCCAGTTCTGGGCATTGTTTTGGGCGACCGGATTTACGACGCGGCGCAGGCAGCGCAAGCGGCAGGTATTCCGGGAGACTTCTCTTCTCTTCGCTGTGTTCTGGAGCGTCCGGACGGGCTTGAGCAGTTGAAGCAGGTAGAGAAACGGATTGGTGATTTGCAGCTTTCAGCCGCAGCGATGCAAGAAGTACAGCTGGAGGCCCCTATCATGAATCCGCCGAAAGTGCTTGGTGTAGCGCTCAATTATCGTGATTTTTGTTCGAGAGGAAATCTGCTCTTGCCGGATAAGCTCAAAGTCTTTGGAAAATATGGGACGTCAGTCAACCGCCACTTGGGGGAAATCGACATTCAGGGACGCAGCGTAACCTATGAAGGCGAGTTGGCGATTGTGATGGGCAAAACGTGTCGCGATGCCAATCGTGAAAATGCTCTTTCATTTGTCGCTGGATATACAGCGGTCAATGATTGTACAGCAAATGATTATGTGAAAGAGGACGTACAACTGCTGCGCGGTAAGAATCTGGACGGATTCTTGCCGATGGGACCTGTGTTCGTTACTGCGGATGAAGTAGGCGATCCCGGTCGACTGACGATTCGGACAGAGGTGGATGGCGAAGTCCGTCAGAACGCCTCGACAGATCAAATGGTTTTCGATATCCAGGATATCATATGCTATTTTTCTTCGTTTATGACGCTTGAACCGGGCGATGTGATAGCCAGTGGTACACCGGCTGGAACGGCGCTCCAGTTCAATCCACCCCGCTTTTTGAAACCCGGACAAACCGTCTGCGTGACGGTTGAGAAGATCGGGACTCTGAAAAACACCGTGATTACGTCTGTATAATAGCCGGGAGCGCTATTTACAAGAAAAAGAATGGAGGAAAACACAATGAAAAAGAACCTGGTAGCTATCGTGCTGGCGCTTGCACTCCTTATGACCTGCGTCGGAGCAGTGGCAGACGGCGTATGGCCGAAGGACGTTGTCATCTACGGTGGAACCACGGGAGGTTCCTGGAACATCTTCACAACGGTCGTTGGAGAGTTCCTTCCCAAACATATCGAGAACATTCGCTGTACGGTTTCGCCTGGCGCAGCGCTGAGCAACGTACAGGGTGTGAACGACGGAACTATCACGCTCGCTGTATCTAAGTTGCCCACAACGATTGACGGCTACAATGCAAAGGCGCCGTTCAGTGCGCCTACCGACAAAGTGATGAATATGGGTTTCCTTTACAATGAGCATACCCATATTATCGTCAATGCGGATTCCGATATTTACAGTGTCGAGGATCTCAAGGGCAAAAATTGCACCACCTTCGCAAAAGGTAATACAGCAGAGGTTATTTTCCGGGATATTCTCTCTGTGTATGGAATGACCTATGCTGATCTGGGAAGCATCAATTATTCCAACTTGAACGACATGGGTGAGCAGTTTAAGGATGGCCTGACCGACTGCCTGTGCTTTGCCTCCGCTCTGCCGGTTTCTGTGGTTCTGGATATCGCCAGCAGCAGAGATATCCGCCTCATCAGCATTCCTGACGACAAGATGGAAGCGCTGCGCGAGGCGTCTCCTGCCTACATGCGCCAGGTTATCCCGGCGGGAACCTATGAGGGCGTGGATGAGGACTGCCTGACCATTGGCAATGCGCAGCATATGATCGTTTCTGCAGATCTGGACGAGGAATTTGTTTATCAGATGACGAAGGCAATCGTTGAAGAACTCGACGTAATTGGTCAGGGTCACGCAGTGTATGCCAATCTGACGGTTGAGGATATGGCGCAGGATCTGGGTATCCCCATGCATCCCGGTGCGGAGCGCTATTACAGGGAGATTGGTGCAATCAAGTGATCTTCAGCAGGATCTGATCGGACAAAAGGGCTCTGTAGGTGTGTTGGATTAGCGATCCAATGCACCTGCAGAATTTATGAGGGCGTCGATGAAAATTCCGCTCTTGAGTAAGAGGAGGATTTCCGTGAATAATACATACACACCGGAACCGGTTGACGAGCGCAGGACTGCGGAAGGGACGAAGACGCCGGAGACGAGGCCCAGCGAGGCGATGCCCCATCGGGCGAAAGACTGGATTATCTGGATTGTGGCGTTGGCCTTTGCTTGTTTCCATCTTTATACAGCTATGACCGGGTCTTTGCTTGCACTGTATCAGCGTTCAATTCACTTTGCTTTTGCGGGTATCCTGGTTTTCTTGACTTGCCCATCTCAGTGGAAGCATCCGAGGCTGCGCGCTGCGGGTCAGGTATGGGATATCCTTCTAGTGATTTGCGCCGTTGTACCGGTGCTCTATATGCTGCTCAATCAGGAAGGGATCATTAACCGGTTTTACTACATTCAAAAGCTGGAGTGGTATGAATATCTGTTCTGCGGCATGCTGATTCTCGCAATTCTTGAGGGTACGCGCAGAAAAATGGGAATGGCATTGCCGATTATCGCCTGCGTCGCCATGGGCTACATGCTCTTTGGTAAATATCTGCCGGGCTTTCTGGGCAACGGCGGTTTCTCGATGATTGCTTTTGTCGATACGCTCTATCTGACCACGGAAGGCCCGTTTGGCATTGCCTTGGGCGCATCTGCGACGTTCGTAGTGCTGTTTGTCATCTTTGGTGCATTTTTGGAACAATCGGGAGTGGGCGAGTACTTCATCCGTGTAGCGAGAACGCTGACCAAGACATCTGTCGGTGGACCGGCAAAGGCGGCTGTTATCTCCAGTTGCCTGTTTGGCTCGATCTCTGGCAGTACGATTGCAAATGTTGCTACAACGGGCCAGATTACCATTCCGCTGATGAAGCGCAGCGGGTATTCGGGTGTCTTTGCGGGGGCTGTTGAGGCAGTGGCTTCAACAGGAGGTCAGATCATGCCGCCTGTGATGGGCGCTGCTGCCTTTGTTATGGCGGAGTACACGGGAATTCCTTATGGACAAATCATTCTGGCGGCATTGATCCCGGGTATTCTGTATTATCTGGCTGTATTCACCATGGTGCATTTTGAGGCTAAAAAGCTGGGGCTCAAGCCGGCATCGGAAGTAGATCGTGCGTTGACGATCAAAAACCTGATGAAGGATGCGTATCTCTTCATTCCGCTGGTTGTGCTGGTAGTTTGTTTGGTCATGGGATTCTCTGCGACCTTCTCTGTGCTGCGCGCGCTGGTGGCTATATTTATCGTATCGCTCTTCAAAAAGGAAACCCGGTTAAGTCCAAAGCGGATTCTCAACTGCCTTGTGCAGGGCGCAAAGGGAACCGTGAGCGTAGCACTGGCTTGTGCCTGCGCCGGTATCGTCGTGGGAATTGTGAACTATACCGGTTTGGGCACACGCTTTAGCTCACTGCTTTCCGTCGTAGCAGGCAACAACCTTCTTTTGGCCTTAATCCTCACGGCAGTTGCCGCCCTGATCCTGGGCATGGGGCTGCCGACCACTCCTGCGTATATCATCGTTGCTACCCTCCTTGTTCGTACGATTCGATCCTTTGGTGTCTCCAATATTGCAGCCCATCTGTTCGCATTCTACTTCGCTAATGTTTCAGCGATCACACCGCCTGTTGCTTTGGCAGCCTATACGGCAGCAGGTCTATCTAATGCAAGCCCCATCAAAACCGGATACCGTGCCTTTGCATTGGGCTGTGCATCCTATATTGTTCCGTTCCTCTTTGTGTACAACCCTGTGTTGTTGTTCCAATATGATAGCGTCCTCGTGCTTTTGCAGGCTATCGTGACTTCTTGTGTCGGTATCTTCTTACTTGCGATTGCGGCAGAAGGATTTTTCTATCGCAAGCAACGCTTCTGGGAGCGTATCCTGCTTATTGGAGCGGCGGTTTGCCTAGTGGATTCCGGCGCGGCAACAGACTTTATCGGCCTGGCTGTGATGGTGGTTGTTGTGCTGCCGCAAATCATTGTGCAGATGCGAAACAGAAAGGCACAGAAGGCATCGTAATCGGACTGTAGCACACATATGGAGGCGAAAGACGCATATGAGGGGAACCAATATAAAATCTGTTGTCGCGCGTCAGGTCTTTTCAGGACGGGGACAGCCAGCGATCGAGGCGACTGTCACGACGGAAAATGGTAAATCGGGGACGGTGCAGGTCGTTGCAGGGTTGTCGGTTGGTACGCACGAAGTAGCATTTGCGTTTGATGGTGAAACCGCCTGGCGAGGCAAAGGGGTGTCTCGTGCAGTACATCATATTCAGAATATTATTGCTCCGGCTATAATTGGTATGGACAGTACACATCAGTTTGAGGTGGATCACACCATGCTGACACTGGGCGGGGAAAATGCCAAAGAGCGGCTTGGCGGTAATGCGATAGCTGCAGTGTCAGCTGCGGTGCTCAAAGCTGGTGCAGAGGCGCTGGGTATTCCACTATACCGCCATATCGGTGGGGCAACTGCGGTTACGTTGCCCTGTGCGGCCTATGGTTGTATCAGTGGTGGGATCCGATATGGTGACGGAAAGAAGTCCGGTAGTAAACCAACCTATTCCTTTATCGGGCATGGTTTTGGCACCTTTTCGGAGGCCTCCTATGCGCTCTATGAGGTATTTGTCCGGTGGGAGGAACGGATGAACCGGCTCTATGGCTTGCGTTCTCAGGAACCTTCGCCTTACTACACCTGCTGCGGTTTTTTCAGTATCCCACGTGGTGTGGTCAAGTGCGACAGAGAGCTTTGGGATGCGCTGACGGAGACCATCTGCCAGTGTGGCTATGAGGGAAGAATCGGCTTGCAGGGCGATTTTGCAGCGGACTGCTATTATGATCCACAGAAACAGGTTTATTGTGGTCTCTTTAACGAAGAACCGCGTACGCGGGAGCGGCAGATGGAAATGATGCTTTGGCTGGCCCGCGAATACCCATTTGTGATCATGGAGGATCCTTTGGCAGAGGATGACTTTGAAGGACACGCCTATTTGACGCGGGAATCAGGTATCCAGATCGTAGGTGATGACCTTTTTACCACAAATCCGGAGCGTGTACGCCGCGGAATTGAGGAGGGGGCGTGCAACACCGTTTTGCTGAAGGTCAATCAAATTGGTTCGATCAGTGAATCGCTGGAAATGATCCAGCTTGCCTATGAGAACGGCTACGGCGTGATGCCCTGTTCCAGCCGAGGCGAAGGCCTGGATATCTGTGATTACAGTGTTGGCATTAATGCAGGCAGCATTCGAGAGAGTAGTCTCGGTACGCCAGGAACGCGCTTCTTGGAGATTGAGGCTGAGCTGGGAAACCGGGCACGTTATGCGGGTGCCGCAGGACTGAAAGGGAAAAAATTCCGTGAGGGGGCGCTGAAATGAGCGGGACGAGAATCATATCGGTTACAGCCCGGGAGGTTTACTCTGATCGGATGCATGCAGCCGTTCAGGCAACGGTGTCAACAGAGAATGGCGCCGTTGGAAAAGCACTGATTGGCGATGGAATTTCAGTAGGCAGCCATGAAAGCCCGTTTCTCTATGACGGTGGAAGGCGGTTTGCAGGCAGAGGAATGACCTGCGCAGCGGAGAAGATTGTTCAGGTGATTGCGCCCATGCTGATTGGACTGGAAGCGGACAACCAGGCGATCTGCGATGCTGCGATTCTGGCCTGCGGAAAAGACAGCGTGGGGGCAAATGCAACCGCGGCAGTATCGACAGCAGTGCTTCTGGCTGGAGCAAACGCGCGGGGAATTCCGGTGTACAAGCATCTTGGCGGTATTAGGGCCATAACACTGCCCATTCCTGCGGCTCTGGCAGTCAGTGGAAGCAACCGGTACGGCAACAGTGTGAGCTGCGGATATAAACCCACCTATTGTTTTGTCGCTTACGACTTTCCAACATACACGGAAGCGTCGAGTGCATTGTGGGAAGTCTATATGAACTGGTCGGATTTCATGCAGGAGCGTTTGTCCATTAAGATGCAGCCGATAGCCGGAATGGCTATTCCCAAGGGAAAGCTCAGAGATGACTATATGCTTTGGGAGATGCTGGCAGAGGTCATCGAGCGGTCAGGTTACAGCGGACGCATTGGCCTTCAGGTTGACATGGCAGCCAATTGTTTCTATGATGCAAAGCGCAAGATATATCGGGGGCTCTTTTCTGAGGAGGATAAGGATCGACGTGCGATGATCGAAACTGTTGTTCGGATGACGAAGGAGTATCCTTTTGTGATTATCGAGGATCCGCTCTTTGAAGATGACTTTGAGGGATTTGCAGAGATTACCCGGCGCACGGACATTCAGATCACAGGTGACGATCTGATTGCAACACAGCCGCAGCGATTGAAGAAAGCGATTTCAATGAAGGCGGGGAATGCACTGCGCGTGGTTACAAGCCAGATCGGAACGGTTTCCGAGTGTGCTGCCACAGTCCAGCTTGCACAGGAGCATCGCTTCGGTGTTGTGCCGTGCGGAGAACGCGGCGAAGGATTGACTGCATGCGATTATGCAGTTGCCTACCATGCGGGGAGTGCGCACGAATACGGCATGTGTTATTCCGGAAACCGCTTACTCCAGATTGAACAGGAATTGGGACGACGCGCACGCTTCCTGGGAAAAGCGGGAATTCAGGGTAAGCGTTTTCAAATAGCATCTGCATACTGAGGAGGACGTCGAGTGAGAATTCTGAATTCCGATCGGCTTACATCCCATGGCAATCGAGAGGGCAGACGGATTGCAGCGGAAATACTGGAAGACAGCTTGCAGGCGGCTGATCCCTATGACAATACCACGCACCTGCTGCGGATTGAGGGAGATACGCTGTATGTTGGAAACGATCTGTTTGTTCCAGAGGGATCACCGCGCAAGGGAATCGACAGCTATAGATTTGGTGAAAGTATTGATCGGGTTTTTGTATTTGGGGCAGGCAAAGGGATTCAGCGCGTTGCTCAGGCATTGGAGGATGTGCTAGGAGACAGGCTGACAGGCGGCATGGTACTGATTAAGCATCAGGACATTCATCAACTCAGGCGTATTCAGGTGCGGTATACTAGTCATCCCGTTCCAGCACAGGATTGCGTTGATGCTTGCCGTGAGATGACGCAGATGATCGGTGACCTTGACCTGACAGAACGCGATCTAGTGTTCACGATTGTGGGCAATGGCGTTTCCTCCATGCTGACTTATCCGTGGGATGGAATCAAGCTTGAGGATGTGATGGAAGTAACCCGCATTCTGCAAATAGAAAAGGGACTGACGACGCCGAAACTGAATATTGTCCGGAATCAACTGGATCGTCTGAAGGGAGGACGAATCACACGCCTGCTTGTGCCTGCAAAAATGGTTCATCTGATTCCCATCGACCTAAATGAACCCAACGCCTTTGGATATGGAGGATACTATGGCCATGTCCACAAGAACTTCTGGCTGCATACCTTACCGGATATTAGTACACCGGAAATGGCCATAAAGATCCTCAAGGAAAACAACGCATGGGATCGCATGGGAGAATCCATCCGGAGCTATCTGCAACATGTTCCGCAGGGACATGAGGTGTTGACGCCGACGGAATTTGAAAAAATGGATGCGCGTATCTTTGGATTGATGCCGTCCAGCAACAGCTTTGTCGATGCAGCTATGGATGCTGCTAGACAACGCGGATATGCACCGCACTTTCTGATGCGTAGGACTTTTGTAGAGGCATCTGCTGCTGGGACGTTGGTGAGCAGAATGGCAATCAATGTTGCAGAGGAAAACGAGCCTTTTCGGGCACCTTGCATGCTGCTGCTCACAGGTGAAATGGTGGTAGCGGTTAACAAGCATGATGGTATCGGAGGACGCAATCAGGAGTTTTCATTGAGTGCAGCGAGCGTCATTCAGGGTAACAAACGAATCGTCGTGGTTGCTGTGGATACCGACGGAACAGACGGACCAGGCGGTGCATTTCACCCGGAAGCGATTGAGCTGGGATGCGATTGTCTGGCTGGCGGCATGGTTGACGGATATACGGCAAAAGAAGCCGAACAGAAAGGAATCAACATTTGCGCAGCACTTCAGAAACACGATTCGTCTAGAACACTTTGGGAACTTGATAGCGGCGTATGGTCGATTCACAACATCAGCATACAAGATCTGGTTTTTGTGCTGATTATGGATCACGATGGATAAGAAAACAGGGGGAATTGACTGCGCAGTTTGTTTGCACAAAGCAACGGTTGATCCGGCTGAGCTGCAGAGGAAATAATCCCTAAATGGATGTAATCAAAAAGGCTGATTTCAATCTCGCTATGCTCAAGAAACGCATTGAGGTGAATGTGCTGCTGCCAGATGGCCAACCGCGTTTCCCACTTCGCCTCTTGGATTGTCATGAGATCACCTGCCGTTTCTTCTGAAGTTATAGATCTTCGCATTATCCTCAGAGGTACAGTTCGTGAAGCGAATCTTCACGTTACCGGCAGAAGCGAGACCATTGCCGCCTTGCCGAGCTTTCCACTTACCTTTGTCGACATACTTCTTGGGGTTGCCCGGAAGGCTTTGCTGCGCGCGTGTTGATCAGCCCCGCGTATACACGGCAAAAGCCGCTCCCGTTGGGGAGCGGCTCTCTTTGCGCCGAACAGGCTTATTTCCTCTTGCTTCTGGCCCACAGCATGGCCGCGCCGCCCACACACAGCAACGCCAGCACCGCCCAGAGCAGCAGGCTCGAGCGGTCGCCCGTCTGCGGGAGATTGGCCACGGCAGCCGGGGAGGGAAGGACATGGAAGATGGTGTCCACCGTGCCGCCGTTGCTGTACTGGAAGGTCAGCGTGTGCGTGCCGACAGCGAGCCGCGTGACATAGCCTGGGAGAAGCGTGACAACGGTGCTGCCGTTTTCGACGGTATAGCAGTCCAAGGCAACCGACTCGCCGTCCATGAGAATGCCCGTGAACCATGCAAGCGGGCCGCTGGCGCGGAAGCTCAGCGGACCGATCGTGCCTGCCGTCACGCTCTGTCCGTCGCCGTCGAGGAGGATGTAATTGCCCAGATTGCTCAGCAGCACGGCGAGCTTGCTTACCAGTGCATCGCTGACCAATTCCTTGTCCTTGCCCGGTAGGCTGTCGAAGATGCTCTTGGCGGAGAGGATGCTATGATCGACAGCGCTGTCGCCGGGCCTATAGGCGCTGGGATTGGGCAGCTCTGGGATGGCCTTCTCAAACTTATCCACGTTGGCCTTGTTGTACCCGGTGATCTTCACATGGGACACTGGGTTTTCGCCGGTGATCAAGCCGATTTGGTTATCATTCGAGTCTCCAAACAAGCCGATTAGCGCCGAGCTACAATGAAGCTTGCCTGTGCTTTGCTGTTCTGTTTTCGGAAGTTCGCCGTCAGGCGTCACTTTCAGAAGGGGTTGTGAATCGCCCACTCGTTTTATTTTGCACGTTATGCACCCACCTTCCCTGCAAATGAACCCAATTCCCCAACTTCCGTTTTATCTTGCGCTTTGTATCAAAATAAGCGTAGGAAGCCAAAAAAGTCTGAAAACGTCAGTTTTCAGACTTTCTTTTTTAATAATGTACAATTATTGAGCAAAAAGCGAATGTTGCACAAAACGCGGGCGCGCAATGCGCGCCCCTACGGGTACGGCGACATAATGCGTAGTTCCTTTTTCCGCAACATTGTAGGGGCGCGCATCGCGCGCCCGTTATTGGAATTTGTGCAAAATTTCGATAACGGAGTACGCGGGTTCCCCCCGCCTTGATCAGAACAGCCCCGTGATCTTTCCGTCGTCGGTCACGTCGATATTGACGGCGGCGGGCACCTTCGGCAGCCCCGGCATGGTCATAATATCGCCGGAGAGCGCGACCACAAACCCCGCGCCCGCGCTGACCCTAACGCTGCGAATGGTGAGCGTAAAGCCTTCCGGCGCGCCGAGCTTCTTCGGGTCGTCGGAGAAGGAATACTGCGTTTTGGCGATGCAGACCGGCATCTTTCCGCAGCCCTCGTCGGTGAGCTGCTTGAGGGTCTTCATCGCGGCGGGCGTGAAGGAAACGTCCTTCGCGCCGTAGATGCGCGTCGCAACGGCGCGAATCTTATCCGCCAGCGGCATTTCATCCGGATAGGTGAAGGTGAACGCAGCCGGATCGGCGTGGCTCGCCTCCTCCATCACCAGCTTGGCCAGCTCGCGGCCGCCCTCGCCGCCCTTCGCCCAGACCTCGCAGAGCGCGACCTTCGCGCCGGTTTCAGCCGCCGCGCGGCGAACCAGCTCGATCTCCGCGTCGGTGTCGCTGGTAAAGCGGTTGAGCGCGACGACCGGGCGCAGCCCCCAGACCTCGCGGATGTTGCGCAGATGGCGGCGCAGATTCGACAGGCCGCGCTCCAGCGCTTCAAGGTTCTCCTCGCCCAGCTCAGCCTTCGCCACGCCGCCGTGGCTCTTGAGCGCGCGAACCGTCGCCACCAGCACCACCGCGCTGGGCACGAGGTTCGCCATGCGGCACTTAATGTCGATAAACTTTTCCGCGCCGAGATCCGCGCCGAAGCCCGCCTCCGTCACCACGACGTCGGCCAGACGGAGCGCCGTCTGAGTCGCGATCACGGTGTTGCAGCCGTGGGCGATGTTGGCGAACGGGCCGCCGTGCACGAACGCGGGCGTGCCGATCAGCGTCTGCACGAGGTTCGGGCGCAGCGCGTCCTTGAGCAGCGCGGTCGCCGCGCCCTGCGCGTGGATATCCCCGGCGGTCACGGGCTGATCGTCGTATGTGCGGGCGACGACGATGCGGGCGATGCGCGCCTTGAGGTCGGCGATGGAGGACGCGAGGCACAGCGTCGCCATAATCTCGCTG